>Ga0307509_10008899_pt1 | contig 12663 bp, 10 predicted proteins | sample 10_EM_MG_FD_202245 | JGI IMG/M metagenome (GOLD analysis project Ga0307509, IMG submission 202245) | Populus trichocarpa ectomycorrhiza microbial communities from riparian zone in the Pacific Northwest, United States - 10_EM | ecosystem: Host-associated > Plants > Roots > Unclassified | place...
GCTCGTATAATTCCCGCTTGGATGGCTGACGACCTTCGTCGAATGCGCGGCTGAAGGCGATGGCACTCCCGAGCCGCCTCTTGATCTCGTCAGACTTCAATTCTTTCGGCTGGTACGGTGGCGCCTTCGCGAACCACTTAATCCCGATCTTCTCGACGTCATTGCGGCTCGGATGTTTGGTCACGTACAGCAGGATGGACGTCGGCGAGCCACCCGTTGGCTTGAGCCGCTCGACGGTCAACGTTGCTGGTCGGAGCGTAAGATCCAAGTCTGCACGGGTCAACCCCGTCCATTCGGCGGGACACGGGATCGCATTGGCGTCCCGAGGGGCCAGAATGCGAATATCACATTCCGGATTTCGCCTGAACTATCATTGTGTATCTCGACTCTCCGCCCAACGACCCGGAGGCTGACCTTGGGTGTTTTCGGCTTGGGTTTCCGCACCTGTCGGTAGGTGCCAAATGCAAACGCCGAGGCCCCTACTACGACCAATGCCACTTAGCCTAAGTTGATCTTGGTGGTGATCGGCCAGACGGTCGGGGGCCGTGACCAGGGAGAACTCCCAACCACCTAACCGAGACCTTGTTTCTGAGGTGACAGCCAGGGCTGGCAAGGCCCCAGGTCAGCGCCTTGATCAACTTACGCTAAGCGGCATTGCTACTACGACAGACGCCCACGCGGCTACGTTGCCCCAATCTAATCCGGCCATCATCGCAGTCTATGACCCTGCTGAGTGACTAACTGGGTGACATCACCATTGATCATGACGGACAACCGTGGACGCTCACGGACCGATGCGGCAGGTCTAGAGCTGTCGTACGAGGTCCCGCAACCCTGCCGGTTGTCTGGGGGTCAAGGAGTCGTTCCGTGTCTAGCTGTGGAAATGTTGGGTTCGAGTCCAATCTCGCTCTTGGCAGCAGCGAGAAACAAGTAGCGCATCTGCCAAACGTTCTTTTTGGCCGCGTGCCCTTCATCTTCAGGTACACGCGTCGGGTTTCTCTGCACGATGTCGACATAGGCATGAGTTGCCGCATGGAGATTTACGGCGGCGTTAACCACGGCGGGCGCGGCGAGAAGACGCATCTTAGTCAGCATTTCCGTCTCTGTATGATGCGCCATGGCAATCGTCTTCCAATGGCCCGATCCGTCTTGTTCCCCTTCGATTCCAGTAGACTCGATCAATCTATTACAGGCACCATTGCTTTCAAATCCAGCGTTTAGAAATGTCACGAATACATCAACCAGCACTTCCCGCGCCCATCGATTCTGCTCCCTCCTTCCGGTTACGTGAAGATTGATGGCCGCCAACACCGCAGCAATCGTCGCGGCTATGGCCGATAGGAACGATCCCGTGTTCAACTCCGGCCCTCCCGGTTCCTCGCAGACTCAAGACGAAGCCTGGCGGCTGTCGACACTCGCGGATCGTTCTTCCTGCCTAAGGTATGCCTGGTGGCTGTTAGGGCTACCATGATCGTTCCTTGGCGCGGAAGCAGTCATTGTCGACGACGAAGGCGAAGATCGTAAACGAAGGAGTACGCGTCATCTCTGGCTGTGCGGGGCCGCCGGACGTAGTCCAGATCCATACCCGCACCTTGTACCGCCACCCCGTCCGACAGCAACCGTGACAGCAACAGGTCCAGATGATCTCCGCCGGGCCAGTACGCCCCTGGACAACTCTCCGAGGTCACGGCCATGTACGGGACAGCGCCGGACGAGTCGCCCAGGACTTACAAGCGAGGGGTAGTACGTTCTAGACTTGTGGCGTCAAGATCCACAGTGGCCGGGTCATGGATCGATCGCTCGGCACGGACTTTCCGTCCGTGATGCGGCGAAAACATCCCGCCTGACTGACCCCGGGTTCTGTCGAGTGGCAGAATATGATTCCGTGACCCCAGCGACCGGCAAGACGGCTGAGCGGGCAAAACCGCGAGGTAAGGAATCGGGTACCGATCGTTCGGCAACGACTGCCGCGATCATTGCAGCTATTTCTGGCCTGATGGGAGCGGTGATTGGCGCTGGCGCCACTTACTGGGCGACCGCGCAGCAGCTGGATAGACAAGATACGGCCAAGTCGATAGACGCTCATCGGGCGGCATGTGTTAAAACGCTCCAGTCGATGGGACGCACCCTTAATGCGCTGGTGGAGTTGGAGGCGGCCGTAAGCGTGCCGAATGATCCTACGAGAGCGTCTAAGGCGAGCGTTGTGGATGCCGCTTCGGCAGACTTCGGAGATACGTTAGCCCCGCTCTACCTCGATGGCACTGACGGAGAAATAGCGATTGGTCAGAAGTTCATTGACGAAACTGGGAACGCGGAAACCGCCTTACTTAAAGCAGCTCAATCCGGCACGTCGGCCACTGACGCGCACTCCCTCATCGCCTCGGCCGGAAACAGTAGCGAAGCTGCTCAGAAGATCCAACAGACATTCGCGGCCCAGTGTAAAGTAGCAATGAAGCAGAAGTAGAGTTGTCGAACATCTGAAATGTTTCGGCGACCGGGCTGCGCGTTCAAGTCTTGCCGGCCGCGGTAGGACCGCGGCTTTGATGTATCAAAGTACGGATAGGTGTTCGGCCTCGCGCGACCGTCGATGAGTGACTAACCGAGTGACGATCGGACCGTGCATGGGCGGACGAGCACGGACAATGGGGGACCGTTACAGCAGCTCAGCGCGTATGCCGCAGCAGGTCGAGCCGCTGTGTGCGTTGCCTGGGGGTCAAGGGGTCTACTAGTCCGTCGAATCGGAGTCGGGTTCTCCGGTCGACCAGCCAGGTTGCATCGGTGCCTCGAGCGGCTTGAACTTACTTCCTTCAGGATCGTAAACGAACGTTCCTTGCGCGCCGGACTTTAAGACCTCCGCTGCTCGTTCCATCGCTACGCGCAGTGCTTCCGGATCGTCAGCTGCGAGATGCAGCTTGAGGCTTCTTCGGCCTCGGCTCCCTTGCTTTGCCACCAGATTAAAAATGGTCGCTCGACGAGGCTTTAGGAAGCTCTTAGCGGTATCGTAAAGAGTGGCCGCCAAGAGGTTGATGCTCACGCCGTCAAGGGCACCAAGTGTGAAGTCGAGTACGACCTTCGCATCCGGAATTACGGAGAACTGATAGTACCTCGATCCGAGAGATCTCCCAAGAGCGGAAAGCTTTCGCTCACCGGCCAGAATCTCGTCATCGCTAAAGTGTGCGGCGTCTGCAGCGATCAATACTTCCGGCTCTTCGATATCATCATGACCCGGAATGGGGCTCGCGGCGGCAAATGACATCCCGCCCGGAGCGCCAAGCGCGTCACGCTCGGCTTCATATGCTTCCCACGCCGACTGATCTACATCAAACTCCGCCCACGCCGCGAGGTAGCCGTCTTCTGTTGGCTCGACGCCAGCCGCAACGTTCGACGTGTGCATGGGCCGGGAGAGATCGTGATTGAAGAGCATCGGCATCTCGCCGCTGGCGATCGCATTGGCGATGCTTCTGACTACGTCTTCGCTGAGCTGGACACCACCGTACGCGGCGACGGGATGTGTCGTCGTTATGCGTGCCCTGATCGTCACTGTGGCCATGCGATCGAGGGTCTCACCCTCTGTCCAACTGGGTCCGCCGCTGCTGGCCCAGGTCCTGACAGCAACCGCTCGGGACAAACGGCGACCCCACCGAAGCGGCGATGTTCAACCATCCGAGGTCCCGCCACCGACGAGCGGGCTGGCCAGGACGCCCAGAACCTACAAGCGAGGCTCCGTGGCGCTCGACTTGCTAGGGAGGCGCCGACTGCGAGAGCCTTAGGCCGTGGGAGTACCGATCCCGGGCGTCACGGACCCCGGCTGACCTCGCGCGGGACCGCATCGGACCCAACCGCCGGGAATCCCTCGGTTGCGGGTTTCTCCGCCCCGGTGTTGCGCGGTTTGCAGGTCGTTGCAAGGGCCGCTCGCGGTGGGAGCCAGAGTGGGAGCGAACGTGGGAGCGGGAGCCGGGGTCATCCGCGGTCAGGCGACGCTATCGAGGGTCGGGCAATGTCGCTGACCTGGCCGAACTCACTTGATCACGGCGCCTAATGGCTGGTGACCTTGGTTGTGGTCCCGGGGGTCGCGGGTTCAAGTCCCGTCGATCACCCCATCCGAAACTGAGGGGTCCGGTCAGGTCGACCGGGCCCTGAAGTCTATTTGCTGACCGTGTGGTCCGATCTTTGCGGCTAGCCTGCCGGTCATGGATTTCCTGAGTCCGTTCGTCCTCCCGGTCGACACCCGTACGGCGGAGCGGCACGGCCCCATCGACCTCTACCCGCCGGACGACACCATTCGTCCGCGGCCCGCGGTCCTGTTCGTGCACGGCGGCCCGCTCCCGGCGGAGGCACGACCCACCCCGCGCGAGTGGCCGATCTTCCAGGCGTACGCCTCCCTGGTCGCCGGCCGCGGCGTGCTCGGCGCCACCGTGGATCACCGGCTGCACGCCCCGGACGCGTACCCGATCGCCGCCGACGACGTGCGCGCCGCGGTCGAGGCGGTCCGGGCCGATCCTCGAGTGGACGGCGAGCGGATCGCCGTGTGGTTCTTCTCCGGGGGCGGGCTGCTCGCCGCGGACTGGCTGCGCGAGCCGCCGCCCTGGTTGCGGTGCGTGGCGCTCACGTACCCCCTGCTGGTGCCCTTGCCCGGCTGGCCGGTGGCGGACCGCTTCCGTCCGGTCGACGCGGTGGCCGCCGCCGGTGATCTGCCGATCGTGCTCACCCGGGTGGGCCGGGAGAACCCGGCGATCGCCGAGGGTGTCAGCGCGTTCGTCGGCGCCGCCAAGACCAGGCCGGACGTGGTCGAGGTGCCGCACGGCCGGCACGGCTTCGACTACCTCGACGACGACGACGCGTCCCGGGCCGCCATCCTGCGCGCGGTCGACCTGGTTCTGGCGACGATGATTTGACGGACGACGATGATGTGACGAACGACGATGATTTAGCGATTACGATGCGCGAGTGATCGGACACCGCAGTCTGCCCGCGCTCTGTGCCGAACTGGCCGCCGCCGTGTTGCGCCTGGACGGCACCGAATCCACCAAGACCCACCGCGCCATCGTCGAGCGGGTGCCCCTCGCCGACGAGGCGGACCTCAGCGCCGGCCTGCTCCAGCTCGGGCCGGCCCTCGCCGACGTGGCCCTCGGCAACGGCGGTTTCCTGGCCACGCTGGCCGCCGGTCTGATCGAGATGGGCGCCGACCCGATGCCGGTGTTCGGCGTGCTGGTCGAGCGGGTCGCCGGCGGGCTCGAGTCGGCTGCCCAGTTCGGCCTGCTCGCCGACAAGCTCGGCGATGACATCGCCGCGCCGGCCAACGCCGACGAGTACCGCGCGCTCCGCGAGCGGATCGTCGCGGCCGCGCCCTCGGCCGGGCTCAGCGTCGAGGAGGCCGGCGGGATCACGCAGGCGTGGTTCTCGGTGAACGACTGGATCCCCGCGCTGCTGCTCCCGCTGCAACAGAAGCGCTGCCGGCTGGCCCTGCCGCAACGCGACCGGCTGACGGCCGCGACCATCGCGATGACCGAGCACGCCGACGACGCGCCCTGGCTGCTCGGCCTGCTTCGTGTCCTCGACGACGCGCCGCTCCTGGTCGCGCATCGGCCGAGCGGCAAGGTCTTCGAGATGACGATGAGCGGCGTCGGCGACAACATCCAGCTGCACCTGCTGCTCGAGGACGTCCTGGTCGGCGCCGGCCGCGTCCCCGGCGAGGCGCCCGACCCGGATTGGGTGGCCGCGGCCCGGGACGGCCTGATGGTGCCGGCCGGCGGCGTACGCCTTCAGATCGAGCTCGCCGACGCCGACGGCGACCCGATCTGGGGCGAGGGCCGTCCGGCCGACATTCCACTGTTCGAGGGCCGCCGCGTGATCGTGGTGCGTCCGCCGTCGCACGTGCGCGGCTCCAACATCGGAAGGCAGTATCCGCTGATGCTTCCGGAGCTGACCGTCGACCGGGAACTGGCCGGCGACGAGGCAAAAGCCTGGACGACTCGACTGTCCTGAGTGCACGATGCCGGGGTGGATCTGCACACGGACCGCCCACATCCCGCCCGCGTCTACAACTATCTGCTCGGCGGCGACGTCTACTTCGACGCCGACCGGCGCGCCGCCGAGCAGGGCATCAAGTCCAACCCGCACAGCCGCGTCCCGCCCCGGGAGAACCGCGCGTTCCTCCGCCGCGCGGTGCGCTTCCTGGCCGCCGAGCGCGGCATCGACCAGTTCCTCGACATCGGCACCGGCATCCCCAGCGCGCCGAACGTGCACCACGTCGCCCAGTCGGTGCATCCCGGCGCCCGGGTGGTCTACGTCGACCACGACCCGATCGTGCTGGCCCACGCCGCGGGCCTGCTCGACGGCACCGGCGAGACCCGCTTCCTCAAGGCCGACCTGCTCGACCCGGGGGCGATCCTGGCGTCGCCCGAGGTGTGCGAGACCCTGGATTTCGACCGCCCGGTGGGCCTGCTGCTGATCGCGGTCCTGCACTTCATCGGCGAGGACCAGGACCCGTACGCCCTGGTGGCGGAGCTGCTCGCCGCCTTGCCGCCGGGCAGCCACCTCGCGTTGTCCCATCTGACCGGGGATTTCGCCCCGGAGGCGTGGGCCGCGGTGACCGAGATCTTCCGCCGCCAGGGCGTCACCATGCGGGTCCGCGCGAAGCCGGAGATCGCCCGCTTCTTCACCGGCCTCGACCTGGTCGAGCCGGGCCTGCAGATGCTGCCGCACTGGCACCCGGACACCGACGAGCCACCGGCCTCGGACGCGGCGGTCTCGGTCTACGGCGCGGTCGCCTGCAAGCCCTGAGCCTCCGCCAGGGCCTCGCGGCAGCGCAGCAGGCGGGTGGCGATCTCGTCGAACAGGGCCGGGTCGGTGCGGCCGCCGCGCCAGATCGCGCGCAAGGCGGCCTGGCTCTGCACGAGTTGGGTGGCTGAGCCGTCGACCCAGTGCCGCACGTCGTCGGCATACGAACCGGACGCGTCGCGGGCGGCGCGTAACGCGGCGCCCGGCTCGGCGAAAAGCGTTGCCGAGGAGTCGGCCAGCGACGCCAGCGCGTACTCGAGGTCGGTCGCGGCCACCGTCATCCGCCCGATAGCGGCGAGCGTCGCCTCGGAGAGCTTCTGCACGCGAGCAACGTACTCCAGCGAGGATGATTCTGTTGGACGTCGGCCGGATCGCCGGGGCGGTGGCGCAGTATGTCTGAGGTGCGGCTACGAACGATCGACTGCGTGATGATCCGGGTCGACGACCTGGATGCCGGGTCGCGTTTCTACGCCGAGCGGCTCGGTCTTCGCGAGCTGTGGCGCGACGAGTCCTCGGTCGGCATGGGCCTGGCCGAGACCGACGCCGAGGTCGTGCTGCACACCATGGATCTGCCGCCCGAGCACGCCGTGCACTACCTGGTCGACGACGCCCGCGCCGCCGCCGCGTCCTGGCGTGACGCCGGCCTCGAGGTGCGCAGCGAGCCGTTCGAGATCGCCGTCGGCTGGTGCGCGATCCTCGCCGACCCCTTCGGCAACGCCGTATGCGTCCTCGACCTCAGCAAGGGCACGCGCTGACCGCCGTCGAGGCCTGGCCGAGGGCAAGCGCCGTCGAGGTGTGGGCGAGGGCACGCGCCGTCGAGGCCTGGCCGAGGGCAAGCGCCGTCGAGGTGTGGGCGAGGGCACGCGCTGACCGCCGTCGAGGCCTGGGGGAGCGGCCTCATCAGCCGCCCATCGAGGCGCCCGTGCCGTTGCCGGTGACCAGGAAATTGGTGCGGGGCAGGGAGCCGTCGGCCCGGCGCGGCCCCTCGGCCGAGGCCGGGTCGGTGGACTGGAACGTGGCGGCCCAGTCGTTGCGGCTCTGCTGCGCGTCGGCGGAGAGCGCGGCCGGCGTCTTGTTGGCCACCGCCACGTCCGAACGCAGCAGCGCCGGCCCGTTCGGGAAGGCGTACCCGGTCGCGCCGTTGCGGAACGCCGTGCTGTTCACGATCGAGACCGGGGCGCCGGCGCCGTCGTCGGTGAAGCCGTTGCCGCCGTTGTCCCAGGCCACGTCGTGCCGCAGCGAGTGTGCGGCGGTGACTGTGCCGCCGGCCAGCGCGAAGCCGTTCTGCTTGTTGCCGTACGCCCAGTTGTACTCGAGTGTCACCGGCGACCCGAAGTCGCCGAGATCGAAGCCGACGGCCCGATTGCCCCAGGACCGGTCGCCGCGTACGAGGTTGCCCGCGCCGTCCCCGAACTGGATCGAGAGCCCGGTGCCGTTGTCGTAGAAGTCGCTGTTCAGCACCTGGTTCTGGGCGGTGCCGGGGTCGCGCAGCATGAGGCCGGACCGGGCGTTGCCGTGCAGCGCCAGACCGCGGAACAGCATGTGCGTGCACGAGCTGCACACGTACGCGTGGCTCCGGGAGTTTTTGATCTCCAGGCCTTGGACCGTCCACCAGGACGAATGCTGGGTGATCGCCCACTTGTCGGCGGAGATGACGGAGGCATCGAGCACCGGTCGCTCGTCGCGGTAGTTGCGAAGCACGATCGGCTTGTCCTGGGTGCCGCTCGCGGTGATCGAGAGCGGGTCGGTGAGGCGGTACGTGCCGCCGCGCAGCGAGATCGTCTGGCCGGGCTTGACCGTCGCGACCGCCTTGCCGAGGGACGTCGGCCGGCCCGCGGAGCCGTCGCCCGAGCCGTCCGGGGCCACGAAGATCTCGCCGGCCAGGGCTGAGGAAGGGAAGGGCGCGACCCGCCCGGCGATGCCGGGGGCCGCGGAGCGAGCGAGCGTCGGGGTCACCGTCACCGTCTCGCCGCCGGGTGGGAGCGTTTCGTGATAGACCGCGTACGCGAGACCGCCGCCGACCGCGACGGTCGTGACCGCCGCGACCGTCAGTGTCTTGTGCTGAAGCAGCCCGAGCAGCGTCATCTTCACCGGTTTGAGCCCCACCAGCAGCCCGGCCGGCACCGGCAGCGCGGCCATGCCCAGCAGCAGATCCTCGGGCGCGATCAGCCCGCCGCGCATCGTCCCGCAGACCGGGCAGCCGCGCAGGTGCCGGACCAGCCGCTTGCGCCACAGCGGATCGGCGATCCCGTTCCACCGGCGCAGTTGCTCGCTCAGCGAAGGACAGCGCGGCCGGGCCCGCAGCGCCCGTACTACCGCCCGGGCGGCGTCGAGCTGGGCCTTCATCCGCTGCACCCGGACCGCCGCGTGCTTGGGCTGGAGGTGCAGCGCCTCGGCCAGCTCGCCGCGGGTCAGCTCGCCGCCGGCCTCCTGCCACCAGAGGCCGAGCAGCCGCCGGTCGCCGTCGTCCAGCCAGCGGGCCGCCTCGACCAGCTCGCGGCGCTGGCCGGCGACGACGATCTCGGCGGCCGTGTCGTCGGCGAAGTCCGGCTCGGCGAAGTCCGGCTCGACCGGCTCGGGCACCCGCCGCAGCCGGGTCACCCGCCGGGACCGCAGATAGAGCTGAATCTGGCGGTACGCGATCGCCACCAGCCAGGACCGGAACCGCTCCGGCTCGCGCAGCCCGGGCAGGCCGCGGATGGCCCGCAGCATGGTCTCCTGCACGACGTCGTCGACGTCGGGGTGACCGGCCAGCGCCCGGCCGATGATGTTGTAGACCAGCGGCAGGTGCTCGGCCACCAATTCGTCGAGGGCCGGGGAGTGGCCCGCCTGGGCGTCCCGCACGAGGCGGGCGACCTCCGGCGCGGTCTGACTCTGTGTCACCGCCGCCCCCATAGATGAATGTCGCTGCACATCGCTGCCGGGCTCGTATCGTGACACGACCTTATTTAGATCGCCAAGACAAGTTTTTGTTGTCACACGCGTGCCGCGGCGTCTACCAAGGTGCCGCCTTCCCCCGGGGCGGATTCACTCAGGGTGACGGAATGGGAGCGCTCCCACACCCTCCGTCACCGTCCGAGCGAGAGGAAACGTCCGTGTCCCGAACACGAAGAAAGATCATCGTGGCCGTGCTGACGATCGGCATCCCCACGGCCACCATCGCCGTCGCGGTCCTGCCGTCCGAGGCCGCCGCGTTGCCCGCGGCCGGTGGCGTCTATCAGCTCGCGGTCACCAAGAGCGGTAAGTGCGTCGACGTGACGGCCGGCTCGAAGGACAACGGTGCGCTGCTGCAGCAGTGGGGTTGCACGGCTGGGGCGGCTTGGCAGCAGTTCAAGCTGAGCGCCGTGAACGGCACGCAGTATCAGCTGGTCAATGTCAACAGTGGTAAGTGCGTCGACGTGCCGGCCGGGTCGACGGCCTCCGGGGTGCAGGTGCAGCAGTGGGGTTGCGTGAGTTCGCAGGCCAATCAGTTGTTCACGATGGCCGCGAGTGGCACCGGCACGTTCCAGATCATCAATGTCAACAGCGGGTTGTGTCTGTCGGATCAGGGCGCGTCGACGGCGTCCGGGGCGGCGGTCATCCAGGAGACGTGCACGGCCAACTCCAACAAGCAGTGGGCCTTCAACCCCGTCTCGTCCGGACGCACCTGGTCGGACACCGCCGACGGGTTCGCTTCGACGAGCGGGGGCACCACGGGCGGCGCCGGTGGCACGACGGTCACTGTCGCGACATATGACGATTTGCTGAAGTACGCGACGGCCAGCGCGACCTACGTGGTCCGGGTAAATGGGACAATTACCGTTCCTACCTACGGGTACGAAATTCCGGTCACGTCCAACAAGACGATCATCGGGGTGGGCGCCACCGGGCGGATCAAGAACGGCGGGTTCTTCCTTGGCGCCGGGATCCACAACGTGATCATCCGGAACCTGACCATCGGGGACACCGCGGTCGCGTCCGACGACCCCGACGACAAGGACTTCGACTACGACGGCATCCAGATGGACACCGCCGACCACGTGTGGATCGACCACAACACGTTCCACGACATCAATGACGGCTACATCGACTCGCGCAAGGACACCTCGTACGTGACCGTGTCCTGGAACGTGATGGGCAACCACAACAAGACGTTCGGCATCGGCTGGACCGACAACGTGACCGCCCGGATGACCGTCCACCACAACTGGCTGTTCAACAACACGCAGCGCAACCCGAGCGCGGACAACCTGGCGTACGCCCACCTCTACAACAACTACTTGCAGAACATCACGTCGTACGGGAACTACTCGCGCGGCGCGACCAAGATGGTGATCGAGAACAGCTACTTCGATCACGTGAACAATCCCTACTACCCGGACTCCACCGCCCAGCTCAAGCAGACCGGCAGCATCGTGGTCAGCTGCACGGGCAAGCAGGAGACCAGCGGTAGCGCGTTCACGCCGTCGAGCTTCTACTCGTACACGCTGGACGCCGCGGCCGACGTGCCGTCGCTGGTGAAGACCTATGCGGGGCCACAGGCGAACATCGGCCTGTGAAGACCGGTTACTAGGCGTTCACCCGCGGAGCGAAGCGGAGCCAGCCAGCACGGTGAGGGGGAGAGGCCCGGCCGGGGGTCGTCTTGACTCCGGCCGGCCGTCAACTCGCGTACACGAAAAGGTCTTTTGGCTGGTTTAGCTTGCGGAGACGTGCCATCCCTGCGGACCTATGGCTCGCCGGCGACCTCCACCCTGTTGTTCGCCGGTGCTCTCGGCTCTCTCCTTCTGCAGCTGTACGTAATCCCGCTGGCGTCGCTGCCCGGCTGGTTGCTGATTCCCTTGGTGCTGACCAGCACCTACCTCTGGTCGATCCTGCACGGGTCGATCCACGGCTCTCTCCTGCGCGACCGCCGCTGGAACGACCGCCTCGGCCGGGCCCTCGCGCTTGGCTACGGCGCGCCGTTCGTCCTGCTCAAGTCCGGCCATTTACTGCACCACCGATTCAGCCGTACGCCGCGGGAGCGCACTGAGGTCTACGACACCGGCAGTTGGACGTCGCACGTTTCGGCCTGCTACCTGCGCCTGTTCGGCGGGCTCTATCTGGCCGAGGTCGCGTCGGTGGTGCTCGCGTTGGCGCCTCGCGCTGCCTGGCACCGTTTGCGCCACCTGCTGGACACGCCGGACACGGTCACCGCGCTGCTGTTCGACGCGGTCACCGGACGCCGGCTGGGCCAGTTCCGGCTCGATGCCGTGCTGATAGTCCTGGTCCATGCGGGGGCATTCCTCGCGTACGGCCGGAATTGGTGGATGTTGATCTTGGCTTTGGCCGGCCGGGCGTTGCTGGTGTCGGTAGCCGACAACGCGTACCACTACGGCACGGCGCTGGACGAGCCGCTAGAGGCGATGAATCTCCGGCTGCCGCGGCCGCTCGAGTCGTTCGTGCTGGCGTTCAACCTGCACGGTGTCCACCATCGACACCCCGGCTTGGCCTGGCACAGCCTGCGCGGCGCGTTCCTGGCCGACGGCGGCCGCTTCGATCTGAGCTGGTGGCGCGCCGTGGCCCGGCAGATCCGCGGCCCGATCGCCGCCGGCTCGCTGACATCGGAGACCGGCGGCGAATCGGGCGTGGACGCGGTCAGCTCGTCGAGCAGAGCGTTCCGTTGAGGGTGAACGCGGCCGGCAACACGTTCGGCCCGGAATAGGCGCCGACGAAGCCGACCGAGGTGCTGCCGCCGTTCGCGGCGAGCGTCGCGTCGCTGGTCACCCGCACGTCGGTGCCGCTCTGCGTCCAGGTCGCGTTCCACCCGCTGCTCACGCTCTGCCACGTGGTCGGCCAGGTGTAGTTGAGCGTCCAGCCGTTCAGCGGCGCCGCGCCGGTGTTGGTGATGTCGACCTGCCCGATGTA
>Ga0307509_10008900_pt1 | contig 12662 bp, 10 predicted proteins | sample 10_EM_MG_FD_202245 | JGI IMG/M metagenome (GOLD analysis project Ga0307509, IMG submission 202245) | Populus trichocarpa ectomycorrhiza microbial communities from riparian zone in the Pacific Northwest, United States - 10_EM | ecosystem: Host-associated > Plants > Roots > Unclassified | place...
GTCGTCACCGAGACCGTGTTCGGCCTGCCCGGCGTCGGCAACCTCGTCGTCAGCGCGGTGCTGCGGCGCGACTACCCGGTGATCCAGGGCGCGCTGCTGGTGATCGCGGCAATCTATGTGCTGATCAATTTTTCGATCGACCTGCTCTACGCGGTCGTCGACCCGCGCGTCAAATTCTGAAGGTCGAAGCGGCATGCAACTCCCGAGAATCGTTCGCCAACTGCTGCACCGTCGCATCGTGATGGTGTCGGCCGTCGTGCTGCTGGCGATCGTCGTGCTCGCGCTCGGCGCACCGTGGTTCGCCTCATTCGACCCGAACGACACCGCCGTGCTCGAGCGCCTGAAAGGGCCGAGCACCGCGCACCTGATGGGCACCGACGAGCTCGGCCGCGACCTGTACGCGCGCATCGTCTATGGCGCGCGCTACTCGCTCGCGATTGCGGCGCTGACGGCGCTCGGCTCGGTCGTCGCCGGCACGATTCTCGGCCTCGTCGCCGGCTTCTTCCGCCGCCTCGACACGCCGCTGATGCGCGTCGTCGACGCGATGATGTCCTTCCCCGACATCCTGCTCGCGATCGCACTCGTCGCGATCCTCGGGCCCTCGCTGCTCAACGTCGTGCTCGCGCTGGTGCTGGTCTACACGCCGCGCGTCGCGCGCGTCGTGCGCGCGTCGACGCTGGTCGTGCGCGAGCTGCTGTTCGTCGAGGCGGTGCGTGCGCTCGGCGTGCGCACCTCGCGCATCTTGTGGCGCCACATCCTGCCGAATCTGATGTCGCCGATCCTGGTGCAGGTGTCGTTCATCTTTGCGTACGCGATCCTGGCCGAGGCCGGCCTATCGTTCCTCGGGGTCGGCGTGCCGCCCGAGATCCCGACCTGGGGCACGATGGTCGCCGGCAGCCAGCAATACGCGTCGCAGGCGATCGGCGTCGTGCTGTTCCCGGGCCTCGCGATCATCGTCACCGCGCTGTCGCTGCAGCTACTCGGCGACGGCGTGCGCGATCTGCTCGACCCGAAGCTGAAGAAGACCTTGTCATGAGCGCGCTCCCTCGCCTCGTGGTGCAGAACCTGAGCACCTCGTTCCCGACCGAAGACGGTCTGGTGCGCTCCGTCGCCGACGTGAGCTTCGCCATCGCGCCGGGCAAGACGACCGCGCTGGTCGGCGAATCGGGCTCGGGCAAGTCGGTCACGAGCCTGACCCTGATGCGTCTGCTGCCGAAGACCGCTAACGCACAAGTCAGCGGCAGCGCCGAATTCGGCACCCGCGCCGGCCGCCGCGTCGACTTGCTGCAGCTACCGGACGAAGCGATGCGCCAGCTGCGCGGCAATGAACTCGCGATGATCTTCCAGGAGCCGATGACGAGCCTGAACCCGGTGTTCACGGTCGGCGAGCAGATCGCCGAGAGCGTGCGGCTGCACAAGAAGCTGGACCGCAGCGCTGCGCTGGCGCACGCGAAGCGCATGCTCGACCTGGTCGAGATCCCGGCCTCTGCGCAACGCCTGCACGAGTACCCGCACCAGCTCTCCGGCGGCATGCGCCAGCGCGTGATGATTGCGCTCGCGATGGCCTGCGACCCGACCTTGCTGATCGCAGACGAACCGACCACCGCACTCGATGTGACGATCCAGGCGCAGATCCTGGTGCTGATGCGCAGGCTGCAGGCCGAGACCGGCATGAGCATCTTGTTCATCACGCACAACCTCGGCGTGGTCGCGCACCATGCCGACGATGTCGCGGTGATGTACGCCGGCCGCGTCGTCGAACGCGCGCCAGTGCGGCCGCTGTTCGCGACGCCGCAGCACCCGTACACGCAAGGGCTGCTCGCCTGCCTGCCGGGCAAGGCGCATGCGGCGGGTTTGCCACGACCGAAGCGCTTGTTCGCGATTCGCGGGCAGGTGTCGAGCCCGCTCGCGCCGCCGCCGGGCTGCGCGTTCGAACCGCGCTGCGACCAGGCGGTGGCCGTGTGCACGCAAGCGATGCCGCCACTGGTGACCATCGCCGACGCGCGCCAAGCGCGTTGCGTGTTGAGGAGCGCTGCATGAGCACGCCGCTGATCGAAGTCCGCCACCTGAAGAAGTACTTCGGCCACAGCACCCGGCCGGTGCGCGCCGTCGACGATGTCTCGTTCGCGATCCAGCCGGGCGAGACGCTGGGCCTGGTCGGCGAGTCGGGCTCGGGCAAGAGCACGATCGGCCGCACCGTGCTGCGTCTGATCGAGCGCACCGAGGGCCAGGTGCTCTATCGCGGCGACGATCTCGCGAGCTTGTCGGCCGAACGCATGCGCAAGATGCGCAGCAAGCTGCAGATCATTTTTCAGGACCCGTACGCGAGCCTGAACCCGAAGATGCGCATCAGCGCGATCCTCGATGAAGCGCTCGCCACGCACGGCCTGCACCCGGGTCACGCGGCGCGCGCGAAGCGCATCGCCGAGCTGCTCGAGACCGTGGGCCTGCGCGCCGAGCACGCGAGCCGCTTCCCGCATGAGTTCTCGGGCGGCCAGCGCCAGCGCATCGGCGTGGCGCGGGCACTCGCGGTCGAGCCCGAGTTCATCGTCGCCGACGAGCCGCTGTCGGCGCTCGACGTGTCGATCCAGTCGCAGGTCATCAACCTGCTCGCCGATCTGCGCGAGCGGCTGTCGCTGACGATGCTGTTCATCTCGCACGACCTCGACGTGGTCGAGTACCTGTGCGACCGCGTCGTCGTGCTCTACCTCGGCAAGGTGATGGAGGTCGCCAGCACGACCGAGCTGTTCGCACGGCCGCTGCACCCGTACACGCAGGCGCTGCTGGCCGCATCGCCGAAGCCCGATCCGCTGATCGCGACCGTGCACGTGCCGCTGAAGGGCGACATCCCGAGCCCGATCGCGCCGCCGTCGGGCTGCGTGTTCCGCACGCGCTGCCCGCACGCGATCGATGCCTGCGCCCAAGCGGTGCCTACACTCGACGAAGTCGCCACGGGCCACCAGGTCGCGTGCATTCGCAAGGAGCTTTTCATGATGAAAGTAGCCGCGTGAACGATTTGCTTGATCCCCTGCTCGACTCGCGCCTCAAAGGCTTCCCGCACACGCACGATGCAGTGCGCCGCAGCGAGATCGCGGCGCTCGGCTGGAACGTCCTCGCCGGCGACCTGCCGCTGCCGATCGCGCTGATCAAGCGCGACGCGCTCGATCACAACCTGGCGTGGATGCAAGGCCAGGCACGCGCCTGGAAGATCGATCTCGCGCCGCACGGCAAGACGACGATGTCGCCGCAGCTGTTCAAGCGCCAGCTCGACGCCGGCGCTTGGGGACTGACGTTCGCGACCGTGAAGCAGCTGCGCGTTGGCGTCGCCGCCGGTGCGCGCCACACCTTGATCGCGAACCAGGTCGTCAGCGATGCCGATCTGCACGGCATCCAGGCGCTGCTCGCCGGTCACGCCGATCTGCGGATCGCGTTCCTCGTCGATTCGACTGCACAGCTCGACCTGATCGAGCGCTGGTCGGCCGTCCACAAGATCGCCCGACCCTTCGAGGTGATGCTCGAGATCGGCATGAGCGGCGGCCGCACAGGCTGCCGCACCCACGCCGAGGCGACGACGCTCGCGGCGCGCCTGCATGCGAGCACGGCCGTGAAGCTCGTCGGCATCGAGTGCTACGAAGGCCTCGCCGCCCAGGGCACAACCGAGCAGGACGGCCCCGTCGCGGCTGCGCTGATGGACCGCGTCGAAGCGATCGCGATCGAATGCGCGCACCGGCAGTGGTTCGAGACCGACGAGGTGCTGATCTCGGCCGGCGGCTCTGCGATCTTCGATCTGGTCGCACCGCGGCTCACGCCGATACTCGGCCGCCCGGTGCGCGGCCTGCTGCGCTCGGGCTGCTACGTGACGCACGACCACGGCTCCTACAAGCGCTACCTGAAGGTCGTCGACGACCGGCTCGGCTGCGCGCAGGGCGAGAGCCTGCGGCCGGCGATGGAAGTGTGGGCGCTGGTGCAGTCGCGCCCGGAGCCCGGCCTGGCGATCCTCGCGGTCGGCAAGCGCGACATCTCGTACGACCTGGAGATGCCGATCCCGATCAAGCGCGCCGCGCGTGGCGCGATGGCGCCGCGCGACGTGCCGGCGAGCTGGAAGATCACCGCCCTGAACGACCAGCACGCCTACCTGCGCTGGGACGCCGCCGACGAAGCCACGGCCCCCGCGGTCGGCGAGCGCATCGGCCTCGGCATCTCGCACCCTTGCACGACCTTCGACAAATGGCACTGGATGCCGATCGTCGAGAACGACTACCGCGTCACCGATGCGGTCAGCCTGCACTTCTGAAGACTTGATGACCAACGCCCTGCTTCAACGCGTCGCCGATCTGCGTGCCACCGCGCCCGCCGCACGCCGCGCGATCCTCGACGCGATCCTCGAAGACCCGGACCGCGTGCTCGAAGAAAGCTTCGAGGCACTCGCCCAGCGCGCCGGCAGCTCGGTGCCGACGGTGATGCGCACCTGCCGCGACCTCGGCTTCGCCGGGCTGCGCGAGTTCAAGCTCGCGCTCGCGCACGACCTCGCGCTCGGCGGCTCGGCGCTGCACCGGCGTGTCGACATCGCCGACACCGCCGACGACGTGGTCGCGAAGATCGCGCGCAGCGCCGCCGCGTCGGTCGCCGGCGTGCGCACGCAGATCGACATGGCCGCACTCGACGCCGCCGTCGCTGCGATCGCGACCGCGCCGCACATCGACGTGTATGGCGCCGGCCAGACCTCGTGGTTCATGGGGACCGATCTGCAATCGCGCCTGTTCCGGCTCGGCCTGTCGGCCAACGCGTGGTCGGACTACCACCTGCAGCAGGTCGCCGCCGCCGCGCAGCGCCCGAGCGGCGTCGTGATCGCGATCTCGCATGTCGGCGGCATGCCGTCGCTGCTGGACGCGGTCGACATCGCGCGTGCGCAGGGCGCGAAGGCGATCTGCATCACACGGCCCGGCACCGCGCTGGCCGAGCGCGCCGACATGCTGCTCGCACTCAGCGTGCCCGACGACGCGGTGATGCACGTCGGCATCGACGCCTACCTGACGCACCTGACCTTGATCGAGATCCTCACGGTGCTGGTCGCGCAGCGCCTCGGCGACGCGGCGGTGCAGCGCCTGCACGGCGTGCGCGCCGCGTTCGCGCGCCACGGTATCGACACACGCACACACCCATTGCAAAGCTGGGACGGCGGGGGTGTCAAGCATGGCTGACTCGACAGCCAAGCGCGCGATCCTGCTCGAAGCCGGCCTCGTGATCGACGGCAGCGGCGGCCCATCGTGGCCGGGCGACGTGCTGCTGATCGGCGACCGCATCGCGCGGCTCGGCGAGGGCTTGCGCGAACGCCTGCCCGCTGACGTGTCGATGGCCGACCTCGACGTGATCGATTGCCGCGGCCTCGCGATCGCGCCCGGCTTCATCGATGCCCACACCCACGACGACGCGATCGTGCTGCGCGACCCGGCTTGCCTGCCGAAGCTCTCGCAGGGCATCACGACGGTCGTGACCGGCAACTGCGGCATCTCACTCGCGCCGTACGCGACGCCCGCGGCGCGGCCGCCGCTGACCTTGCTCGGCGCCGATTCGTTCACGCACGCGACGATGGCCGCGTATCGGCAGGCGGTGCAGGCCGCGCAGCCCGCGCTCAATGTCGCCGCGCTGGTCGGCCACACGACGCTGCGTTTCGCCGCGATGAACGACCTGACGCGCGCCGCGAGCGCGGATGAGCGCTCGACGATGGCGGCGCTGCTCGACGCCTGCATGGCGCAAGGTGCGCACGGCCTGTCGTCCGGGTTGTTCTATGAAGAGGCCTATGCCGCGCCGGCCGACGAGGTCACCGCGCTCGCCCGCGTCGTCGCCGCGCACGGCGGCGTCTATGCGACCCACCTGCGCAGCGAGATGGCGACCATCCTCGAAGCGATGCATGAGGCCGGCGACAGCGCGTTCGCCGCCGGCGTGCCGCTGGTGCTCTCGCACCACAAATGCGCCGGCCCGGCCAACTGGGGCCGCACGCGCGAGACGCTGCCGCTGGTCGAGGCCTTCGCGAAGCGCCAGTCCATCGCGCTCGACGTCTACCCTTATGTCGCCGGTTCGACGGTGCTGCGCGAAGACCTGGTCGACGGCGTGATCGACGTGATGCTGACCTGGTCCGATGCCTATCCCGAATTCGGCGGCCGCATGCTCGCCGACATCGCGGCCGAATGGGGCGTCGACCAGCAGACTGCGTGCCGGCGCCTGCAGCCGGGCGGCGCGTGCTACTTCCAGATGGATGAAGAAGACGTCGAGCGCGTGATCGCGCACCCGCTGACGATGATCGGCTCCGACGGCCTGCCGCACGACCGCCACCCTCACCCGCGGCTGTGGGGCGCGTTCCCGCGCGTGTTCGCGCGCTACTGGCGCGAGCGCGGGCTGTTCAGCTTGGAGCAGGCGGTGCACAAGATGACCGGGCTGACCGCGCGCAACTTCCGCATCAGCGATCGCGGCGTGCTGCGCGCCGATGCGATGGCCGATGTGGTCGTGTTCGACCCCGCGACGATCGCCGACACCGCGACCTTTGAGGCGCCGGTCAGCGCCAGCGTCGGCATTCATCGCGTGTTCGTCAACGGCACGCTGGCGTACAGCGGTGACGAGCCCCGGACGCGCGCGCGCGCCGGCCGCATGCTGACGCGCCAGAGTGCCTAAGATGGGAGCTTAGGCGTCGCACAAACCAGCGATGGTCAGCTCCAGCCAGGTGATTGCAACGAGCTTGTATAGTGCTATCATTTAAACGTGAACGGAACGCACCGCAAGACCCTCGACAGGGTACTCACTGATCCAGTCAACGGGAACATCGAATGGGTCCGAATCGAGTCAATGCTCAAGACGTCTGGCTGCAGGGTCGTTGAAGGCGCAGGATCATCCGTCACGTTTGAGTTCGATGGCCGAAAGATGACCCTCCATCGGCCTCACCCAGGCAAGGAAGCGCTCCGCTATCGAGTCTTGGCTGTACGAGAGTTCATCGAAAGGATGGGGATCAAACCATGATCAATTCCATGTCATACAAGGGCTACACGGCAAGCATGGTCTTCGACGCGGACGACAAGATCATTGTTGGGCGCGTCCTGGACATTGACGACATCATCTCCTTCCATGGTGAGTCGATTTCAGAGTTTGAGTCCAACTTTCATACCGTCGTCGAAGACTATCTAGCCGCTTCCAAAGAGCTGCAATCGCCTCCCGAAAAGCCTGCGAGCGGCAAGGTAATGCTAAGGATTGCACCTGAAATTCATGCTGCGGCTCTCAAGGCGGCAGCGAGAAGTGGCACTAGCCTCAACAAGTGGGCGGAAGGTGCGCTTGGCAAGGCGGCAAAGAAGTCCTCCTCGCGCCTCAGCGCACACAGCGGCGCCTAACCCTCCCTTCAAGCGGCCCGCCTACGGCGGGTCCGCTTGAGTCAAACGATGGACGCTACCCTCACCGTGACCGCCGTGCCGCTGCCGCCCGGCTCGCGCGCCACCACCTTCTACCGCGCGCCGAACCTGGCCGATGCCTATGCGGTGCGCCTGCCCGAAGGCGCAACGCACGATCCAGAGGCACTCGCGCGCTTCATGTTCGCGACGCAGGCGCCCTGGGTCGCGCGGCTGATGTGGCTGCGCGACGGCATCGTCGCGGTGTTCGGGATCAAAACCTCGACGCAGCTGCTGCAGGCAGCTCGCACTCCCGGCGCGGTGCGGCGCGTCTCGTTCTTCCGCATCTACGATCAGGACGCGCACGAGATCCTGCTCGGCGAGGACGACCGCCACCTCGACTTCCGCGTCTCGGTGCGCGTTGAGCCGGCCGATGGCGCGACGCAGGTCATCGCCACCACGGTCGTGCAGTGCCACAACCTGCTCGGTCGCCTCTACCTGCTGGTGATCGCACCGTTCCACCGGATGGTGGTGCGATCCGCACTTCAACGCGCCGCCCGCAGCGGCTGGCCACGAAAGGAAACCTGACCATGACCGCTGTTCGCTGGGGCATTTTGTCCACCGCCAAGATCGCGCGCGAGAAGATCATTCCCGCACTGCGCGAAAACCCATCGCAGCACGAGATCGTCGCGATCGCGTCACGCACGCCCGACGCGGCGCGCACCGTGGCCGACAAACTGGGCATCCCGGTCGCGCATGGCTCGTACGAGGCGCTGATCGATGACCCGACCATCGAGGCGATCTACAACCCGCTGCCGAACCACCTGCACGTGCCGATGACGCTGGCCGCGGTGCGCGCAGGCAAGCACGTGCTGTGCGAGAAGCCGTTCGCGATTCATGCGGCCGAGCTCGAGGTGCTGCGGCCGTTTGCGACCCAGGTGCACATCCGCGAGGCCTTCATGGTGCGGCACCACCCGCAGTGGCATGCGGTGCGCGAACACGTGCGCAACGGCGACATCGGCGCGCTGCGCTACATGCAGGTGCCGTTCAGCTACTTCAACGACGACCCGGCGAACATCCGCAACGCGCACGACATCGGCGGCGGCGGTGTCTACGACATCGGCTGCTATGCGATCGTCGCCGGGCGCTGGTTCTTCGAGGCCGACCCGCAGCGCGTCATGGCGATGACGGACATCGACCCGAACTTCCAGACCGATCGACTCGCCAGCGCCCTGCTCGATTTCGGCGCCGGGCGGCAACTCGCGTTCACGGTCAGCACGCAGTCGGCGCGCTACCAGCGCGTGCAGCTCGTCGGCACGCTGGGGCGCATCGAGATCGAGCTGCCGTTCAACGCGGTCGAGGGCGGTACCTCGCGCTATGGCATCCAGGCCGCCGACAGCGCAGAGCTGCGCAGCGTCACCGTGCCGGCCTCGAACCAGTACGCCTTGCAGTGCGATGCATTCGCGCGGGCGGTGCGGCACGAAGCACCGAGCGCCGCCGCGCTCGACGATGCCGTGATCAACATGCGCGCGATCGGCGCCGTGCTCGCGTCCGCGAAGAGCGGGCGCGTCGAGACGCTCTGACGACGATCAGTTCGTCTTGGCCGGCTCGGTCCAGCCCCCGCCCAGCACCTTGTACAAGGTCATCAGGTTCTGCGCCTGCAGCGCCTGCACCTGCACCAGCGCCTGCTGCGCGCTGAACAGGCTGCGCTGCGCGTCGAGCACATCGAGATAGCTCGCGGCGCCGTTGCGGTAGCGCAGGTCGGCCAGGTTGAACGAGACCTGCGCCGCGTTGGTCTGCGCCGCCTGGGCGCGCAGCTGCTCGCCCAAGGTCGCGCGGCCGGCGAGCGAATCCGAGACCTCGCGGAACGCGGTCTGGATCGCCTTCTCGTACTGCGCGATCGCGATGTCCTTGTTGACCTTCGCGACGTCGAGATTGGCCTGGTTGCGGCCGGCGTCGAAGATCGGCTGCAGCAAGGTCGCGGTGCCGGTGAGCGCGAAGGTGCCGCTCTTGAACAGCCCGCTGAGCTCGGTGCTCGCGGTGCCGGCGTTCGCGGTCAACGAGATGCGCGGGAAGAACGCCGCGCGAGCCGCGCCGATGTTCGCGTTCGCGGCCAGCAGTTGCTGCTCGGCGGAGCGCACGTCGGGGCGGCGCGTCAGCAGCTCGGACGGCAAGCCCGCCGGCAACTCGGTCGACACCTGCTGCGCGGCCAGCGGCAGCCCGCCCGGCAGGTCGCCGGGCAGCGCCTGGCCGAGCAGCAGCACCAGCGCGTTCTCGTCCTGCGCGCGCTGGCGCTGGGTCTGTGCGAGCGTGGCGCGTGCGCCTTCGAGCAGCTGCTCGGCCTGGCGGAAGTCAAGCTCCGACGCGGCGCCGTTGTCGAACTTCAGCTTGGTGAGCTTGAACGACTCCTCGCGCGTGCTCAGCGTGTCGCGCGTGACGCGCAGCAGCTCGTCGTCGGCCAGCAGGCCGACGTAGGCGTTCGCGACCGATGCGACCAGCGTGATCTGCACCGTCTTGCGCGCCTCCTCAGAAGCGAGGTATTGCGACAGCGCGGCCTGGCTCAAGGAGCGCACGCGGCCGAAGAAATCGAGCTCGAAGCCGGTGACCTGCAGGCCGACCGCGTAGGTGTTGACGAGCGCGCCGGTGCTGCCGGGCTGGCGCTGTGCGGTGACGCCCGCGCCCACGGTCGGCAGCTCGTCGGCGCGCTTGATCTGGTAGGCCGCGCGCGCCTGCTCGATGTTCAGCACCGCGACCCGCAGGTCGCGGTTGTTGGCGAGCGAGATCTCGATCAGGCGGCGCAGCCGCGCGTCGCCGAAGTAGCGCTGCCACTCGATGTCGGCCGCCGCTGCGGCACCCGTGGCGCCGGCCGGTGCGAGCTCGGGCGCATACGCCGCCGGCACCGGCGCGGCCGGCCGTTCGTAGGCCGGGATCAGGCTCATGCAGCCGCCGAGCAGCAGCGCCGATGCCATGGCCGCTGCCAACGTGGCGACGCGGTGGGGATGCGCGCGCTCAAACATGGTCAGCTCCTCCCGTTGCCGCGGCCGCGGGCTTGGCATCCAGGTCGTGTGCATACAAATGCCGCTGTCGCTCGCTGCCCTTGAAGAGGCTGCGCACGACGACGAAGAACACCGGCACGAAGAACACCGCGAGCACCGTCGCGGTGATCATGCCGCCCATCACGCCGGTGCCGATCGCACGCTGGCTCGCCGAGCCCGCGCCCGACGAGATCACCAGCGGCAGCACGCCGAGGATGAACGCGATCGAAGTCATCAGGATCGGCCGGAAGCGCAGGTGCACGGCCTTCAGCGTCGCCTCGACCAGGCCCATGCCTTCGGCATGCAGGTCTTTCGCGAACTCGATGATCAGGATCGCGTTCTTCGCCGACAAGCCGATCACGGTGATCAGCCCGACCTTGAAGAACACGTCGTTCGGCATGCCACGCATGCTCGCGCCGAGCACCGCGCCGAGCACACCCAGCGGCACCGCGAGCAGCACCGCGAACGGGATCGACCAGCTCTCGTACAAGGCCGACAAACACAGGAACACCGCGAGCAGCGAGAACGCGAGCAGGATGGTCGCGGTCGAGCCCGACAGGCGCTCCTCGCGCGACTGGCCGGTCCACTCGAAGCCGAAGCCCGCGGGCAGCTTGGTCGCGAGCTGCTCCATCTCGTTCATCGCGTCGCCGGTGCTGTAGCCGGGCGCGGCGTCGCCGGCCAGGCGCATCGTCGGGTAGCCGTTGTAGCGGATGGTCTGCATCGCCCCGGTGATCCATTTCGTCGTCGCCATCGCCGACAGCGGCACCAGCTTACCGGCGCTGTTCGCCACGTTGAGCCTGAGCAAGTCGTCGGGCTGCATGCGGTCCGGCGCATCGGCCTGCACGACGACGCGCTGCAATCGGCCGGCGTTCGGGAAGTCGTTCACGTAGGCCGAGCCGAGTGCGGTCGAGAGCAGCGCGTTGATGCTGTCGAACGAGACGCCGAGCGCGCTGGCGCGGTCGCGGTCGATGTCGATCTGCAGCTGCGGCGCGTCCTCGAGGCCGTCGGGTCGCACGCCGGCGAGCACCTTGCTCTGCCCCGCCATCCCGAGCATCTGGTTGCGCGCCGCGAGCAGCGCGGCGTGGCCGTTGCTGCCGCGGTCTTGCAGGCGGAACGTGAAGCCGGTCGCGGTGCCGAGCTCCGGAATTGCCGGCGGGCTGAGCGCGAAGATGAACGCATCGCGCACGCCCGAGAGCGCGCCGAACGCGCGCCCCGCGAGCGCCTGCGCCGAGTGGCCGGCGCCCTTGCGCTCGTCCCAGTGCTTGAGCGGCACGAACGCGAGCGCGGCGTTCTGGCCGCTGCCCGAGAAACTGAAGCCGAGCACGCTGACCATCTTGTCGACCTCGGGCTGGCTCAGGAAGAATTTCTCGGCCTGCTCCATCACCGCACGCGTGCGCTCTTGCGTTGCACCCGGCGGCAGCTGCACGTTGGCGATGATGTAGCCCTGGTCTTCGTTCGGCAGGAACGACGCGGGCAGGCGCATGAACAGCAGCACCACGACCGCGACGATCGCCGCGAACAAGGCCATGAAGCGCCAGGTGCGCTTGAGCATCTTCGCGACCCAGCCTTCGTAGCCGTGCGTGGTCGCGACGAAGCCGCGGTTGAACCAGCCGAAGAAGCCGCGCTTCACGTGCTTGTGACCGGCTTCGACGGGCTTCAGGAAGGTCGCGCACAGCGCCGGCGTCAGCGACAGCGCGAGGAACACCGAGAACAGCATCGAGCTCACCATCACGAGCGAGAACTGGCGGTAGATGCTGCCGACCGAGCCGGCGAAGAACGCCATCGGCAAGAACACCGAGACCAGTGTGACCGTGATGCCGACCAGCGCGGCGGTGATCTGGCCCATCGCCTTCTTGGTCGCGTCGCGGGGCGACAGACCCTCTTCGCTCATGATGCGCTCGACGTTCTCGATCACGACGATCGCGTCGTCGACCAGGATGCCGACCGCGAGCACCATCGCGAACATCGTCAGCACGTTGATCGAGAAGCCGAACACCGACATCATGCCGAAGGCGCCAAGCAGCGACACCGGCACGACGATGGTCGGGATCAGCGTGTAGCGGAAGTCCTGCAGGAACAGGTACATCACCAGGAACACCAGGATCACCGCCTCGACCAGCGTCTCGACGACCTGGCTGATCGAGATCTTGACGAACTTGGAGCTGTCGTACGGGATGTCCCACTTCATGCCGGGCGGGAAGTACGCCGCGAGCTCGGTCATGCGCTGGCGCACGGCCGTCGCGGTGGCGAGCGCGTT
>Ga0307509_10008901_pt1 | contig 12660 bp, 5 predicted proteins | sample 10_EM_MG_FD_202245 | JGI IMG/M metagenome (GOLD analysis project Ga0307509, IMG submission 202245) | Populus trichocarpa ectomycorrhiza microbial communities from riparian zone in the Pacific Northwest, United States - 10_EM | ecosystem: Host-associated > Plants > Roots > Unclassified | place...
TATATATATATATATATATATATATATATATATATATATATATAAAATATTATCTTACATATTTATTTTGAGCCAAACTAAGTTTCTATATGTCATCTGGGTTTTTTTGAACCCGTCAAGTCAACCAAATCATATTATATTAATCCCTACACAGTTTTAATTTTTTTTTACTATAAATTTTTTTAGCAATGCCTAAATATTTATTTACATTTGAAAAATTTATTCAACTTACCGTATAGCGGACCAAATGATATGCATGCGCGCGTGTAGAAAGTGGAAACTTGTATAAAAACATTTCATGATCGGGCATGTTAAAATAGGGTAGAAGTGCATTTAGTAAAGTGGAAACTTAGTTTTTTTTTTTTAATTTAACGATAAAAGATATTTACACGTTAAATAAAATAAAACATGATTTTAAAAACACATCTATATATATCCAGAAAACAAACAGCAAGTCCAAAATTAAAACTAAAAAAAATAAGGAATGAATTGGTTGCGGGTAACACTTTATTTTTTTCTTAGGGCTCAAGTTACAAAGAATATTTGCGCTTTGAATTAAGTAACAAAGGCGCGTTTTTTCATGTTATTGAGATGGTTGAAAACATGATTGGGCAATCACATGGTCAAATATCCCTTCTTACGTACAAAGCACAGCCACAGGTAGCTTCATTTGAGCTGTGTCTTCAGCTTTGAAGGAATATTTTAGACTGCTTTAACGACCCCCCATGCAATTTATAAGTGTTTTTAATTATTTAGATCACCAATTTCTTTCATTACTATATTTGTCGATGGATATTGATTATTAACATGTCAAGCTCTTTCCCTTTTTGTGCTATGAATAAATATAACTAACTACATGAGATCCGCCTAGAGTTTTGTGACTTCCAACTCTCTCTTTTCCTGTTTCCATGCATTTTTATTCACTTGACCTAGGAGTGTTCATACCCAGAGAGAGATTTTTATCATTTTCCCTACTTATTAAAGTATTTTTACATATTAATATTACATTTTACATTAATTCTCATTAAACAGAGTTTGTAGTTCTATTAGTGAAAATTAAAAAAAAAATGAAGATATATATATAGCACCACATGTGATCGACAACTATGCATTTTACCACAATTCTCTCGATCCGTTCTCTTTATCTCTTTAAGACGCTGAACTCGGATTGAAAGTAGAAAAAGAAGAGAAGCAATGGTAAGAGAAACCCTAACTTTAATAAAAGTTCTCTCTTTTCGTATATGTCTGTGTTTTTCCTTTCTTTTTGTTTCTTAAATCCCTAGAAATTAAACCCTAAATTCTAATATTGTCATGCCAATTTTGAGTGAAAAATCGTCCTCGATTTCGATCCAATAATCTTTTATTTCGCAAGTAAATAGAGATTTCCAAGTTTTTTCGTGTCAGATTTGAGCTCGAAACATGAGATAAAGATTTAAATTGAAATAAGTTTGACAGAAAATTAAAAAGGGCAGAGAACCTTTAACTTGAGTTTTGGTTTGAATTGGGCCCCTCGTTAGAAAATTTTAGTGTTTTAAAGACGATAAAGAGTTGAGTGTTTTGGTGGTCGTTGGTTGCACAAAGGGAAGGAATTGAAGATGGCATAACTCAAAGAATCGACCAAGTCCAGGGATTTGTAGGTATTAATTATGCCACAATATATCACTCCTGAAGGGCAATTTAGATATTAAAAAAAAATTATTTGTTGTAATATATGATAAGTCAAAATGTAAATTGTTTGTTACACTCAAATATATATATATATATATATATATATATATATATATAAAATACTCAATTCCATAAAATTAAGAGAAAACAACATGAATAAGTAGTATTGTCTAAAAAAGAAAAATGTTAGTTAAAGTATGTTTGATATTATGATAATGATTGTTTTTTAAAATATCTTTTTGGTTATAAATATATTAAAATAATATTTTTTTATTTTTAACATCAACATATTAAAATCATATAAAAAAAATTAATTTAAAATAAAAAAATAAAATTTCTCAAAAAATTCTTTTAAAACATGAAAACAAAATTGCTTTTAGTGTAATTAAAAACCTTATTGGGTTGGAGGTCAAGAATTTAGTGCTTGGAATTGGAATGGAAATGTCTTGACAGATTCTCAATTTAACGCCCAGAGAAAGCGCGTGTTAGTTTCACGACTAACTAGGTGACAAAGTACTGTTTTGTCAGTATGTGGACCTGAAAGTGGCGCTCGGTCCTAGTGATTCAGTACTAGATGGCACGCGCTTCATTGCTGCGTGCATAAAAGTCTGATATACCGATCTCTTCGTACGTTGTTACATATACGATCCGCCTTGATTTGCTCTCTATTGACTCTGTGTACTTCTAAGTTCTAACTGAAATCATTTGAGTTTTACACTGCTATTATTAGTCGTGTCTTTGATTTTTCAGTTAAAATATGTTTTAATTTTTTTTTTGTTATTTTAGATTATATTTTTAGATTATTTTAATGTGTTGATATTAAAATCAAATTTAAAAAATATTATTCCTGGATTTTCCTATGAAAAAGAATAATAAAAAACACTACTTGCAAGGCATATAATTAAAGGAATATCAAATTATTCTCCGGCCCTGCACATTAACCCGATTGAGCTGCTATTTGTCGAAGCAGCTCGGAATTTGACAATTGCCGACAAATCTGTGAAGATGTTCGGGGAAAGCCGGACAGAATATGGGCGGTATAGCGCAACCGGGTAAAATAAGCAAAAGAGAATTCTTGACCTAAAGATCCTCAAAACAATAGAAAAGGTAAAGAAATGAATAATCCCTCTCGGTCTCTAAGAAACTTCTTTCAACTGCATGCCTCCTTATATTAATCTTATTATATTCCAATTTCCAACGGGGATGGGTCATTGGTCATCTTCAAAGAAAGGAATCTGGGTGTTTCGGACCTTGCTTTTGCAACAACCAAGGCTGCTTGGCAACAAGGAATAAAGCACTTCCAAGAAAAAGCCGTTTAATCTCTCTGGAACGCGAATACTCATATGATATGTCGGTCGGTCGCGTTCAGCAATCAAGGGAAGGCAAGTTGTTGCAGGCCAGGATCCCCAGAAATTTCCGTGTCGAAATGTGAGCATCGATCTTCTATATTGCCTTGTCTCCATGTCTATTTAGTATCCATAAAGAAAGCAGCTATCTAGCTGGTACGCCCCTCTGTACGAGAGAATTTAGTACGAAGAAGCGCCATCTTTCGAAGGCTGGCTCGGAAATCCAAGCTAGAACCAATCCATATCTATCATGTCCATGTTCAAAGCCATCTATTTCTGTGATGTTCAAAAACGTGATTTTAATGTTGATGCCCACATCCACATGCATATGGATTCTCTGCAATTCTCTATCTCTCTCAATTTCTCATTACTTTACTCTATGCGTACTGGTACACAACAACAGAATATATAGTATAGCAGCTTTGGCCACTTTTGCAACGTCCTTCTGGTAACATGATCTATGATGAGAGTGCTAGCTAGCTAGTGGCACAGATGAGGTGGGGGAAAAAAGTGAGAGACTCTAGCTCTTCTATGACTCTAGCTCCATCACACAGCATATGTCTCCGTGTGTATTATTCTTATAATTATTCTGTGTGAGTTAATTTTTAACATAAAAAATAAGGTGACGATGTTATGAATGTTTTTCAATGACAAATTTCTTTATTGAAAAATAAAAATATAATGCTCGCTTTTAATTTAATGAATAGATAAATAAAAAAACAGTTGTGAACTCTAATTAATAATGATCTTCACAAAAAAGAAGAAGAAGAAGATGCACATGCAAATATTTCACTTCAGTTTTCCTTTTGTTTTATATATTTTGGAGGTTAATTCTAGTTACTAAATACAAATGATTTTTGTTTTTCTAAATGAATCCTTTGTCTTAAATTTAATAAAAGCAATTCAAAGATAAATTAAAATGATCTTTTTGAGTCATTATGAAATTATAGAAATAATCCAAAAGATTAATTAATTACTATATAAAAAATTTAAACTAAACAATTTTAAAAAAATAAAGATAAGATATTAACAAAAAACATAAACTAAAAAAATAATCATAAGAAAAGAAGTCAAGCGCAACTAGGCCACACCCATGCCAAGTATATATCTAAAAAAATTCATGTTTGCATTTTCATACAAAAAAAAAATACATTGCATGATTTAATATTTTTAAAATACAAAAAAAGGGTCTTTATATTTTGCATGTATCATGAGTTTAATAACAAGTTTATTAAAGCCTTGAGGACTTGGCCTAAATTTTAAAAAAACCAAAAAAATTAATTTTTTTATTTCTAATACAGAGAATTACAAACTTATACATAAGATGTATTTCTGATATTAAAATAAACAAAAAAAATTTGTCTTTAGAATGACTAGACTTTACCCATAGAGTCATAGTTCACTCTGCTGGGATGAACCGACTTTAACCAATAGACAGACCAATAATTAGAAAAACATAACAGTGTCCTAGTAATAATCAGACAAATAAACAATTCACCTTATCTTAGGTAGGGTGTACTAGGGGTGATATTGTCTTCCCTATACACAACCAGTCCCTTTATCCATACTCTGAAGACCAGTTACAGTTCCTAGTGGTCAAAATATTAGGTGGCAACTCCAAATCTTTTTAACTGATAAAGGATAAAAATTCTTTAATCTTTCCACACCACCTAAAAATCATGATCTAAGAGGATGATCGTCGCGATGTTGCACACGTGCGAAAAAATAACATCTCTACTAAGGAATTTCTCGTGGGCTTATATTTGTTGTTTGTCTGATTGATGTATTTTATTTTGTTTGGTCTGTACATTTATTATCAACATATATTTTTATACATAGTGCTCATGCATCAGTATATTGAATATGGAATTATGCCTTATACATCACATGCTTTAATTTTTTAGAGCACACACAAGATTCTAGGCTTGGTGAGAGATTAACAATATGCCCTATTACTATTGAACATGGTTCAAGTTTGTGAAACACCCAACTCAAATCTGAGTGCTTGCTTGGTAATGGTGGGCATTTATGCCTTAACTGTTCCTTGCAACACCCCTATATTGTCCTTACAAGGACCATCATTAGACAGATCTAAGACCTTTTTGAGACCAAGTAAAAAACATACCCATACTTACGTAATAAATATAACTTATCCTTAGAATGTATGTGTTATCTATAATTTGCATCAAAGCAAGCCTGAATATATAAATCTTGTATTGCAACTGAAATCACAACTTCCATAAAATACTCATCTTTTTAAGAATTTAGACAAGAATCTAAACTGAGACAATTAACCAAGGTAAACCATCCAAAAATCGATGTTAGATGATTACCACACATTACAAAGATAAACCATACTATGAATGACATGGAGAAACTACTGTCCATCATGGGACACGTAGATGAGATCCTCTTGGAAAGATAATAAAAAAGGATTGCATAGTTAATGAGGCTCCCGGTATATGGAATAGCTATAAAAGGACTATTGAATTTTTTGGATCCTAATTATAGGCGAATAACTTAAGAAACATTGATATGAAACCCATATTAGAAAAATATAATAAGATCCTAGATTTTTCAAATAACAACCATAAGATCTATTTCAGACAAAGGTTTAAAGATACTGCTTTCGAGGTAACCAAATTATTATGCTTGGGAAAGGTCGGCCAATGTAGGATAACTGATGGGGGATTCAGATGGAAAAACATTAAAGCTAGAATGAAGAAAAACATGTAGAAAGGATAATTAGGAAATGAACGATTTAAGATAGTGACCTTTGTCATATTTGGGTTAGTCTTGTTCCCATCCGAAATTAGAGTCATCAATCTAGAAGCTACAAATGTATTCGTGGAGTATGAACATACTAAAATTAACCTTTATACTGTAATTTTAGTTGAAACCATGCTATAACTCAACCATTGTAGGATGCATGATAGAAGATCGATGAGAAGTTGTGTTCCAATATTGTATCTATAGATTATCAATCACATCAAAACACTGAGAGATACTTTCAATAACTTTTGGTGATTTGATCTTTGACCATTAAAGATTGTTATAGATGAAACTTGGAAGAATCTAGATGAAAAAGCATGGGTGGATAAATGAAACATTCTATATAATGAGTTGTTATAGTAAAACATGGGTCCCTTTGCTTAGAATAATTGGATACATTAGTTATGCACCTGTATTAGTAACAAGACAATTTGGCGGGATACAATATATGCCAAGAACTCTATGTTTAACAGATTTCACTGGATTATTTAGAAATTAGTCATCTTTTAAAGAGCTAGAACTTATTAGACAAGATTGAGAAAAGCTTATTATGGTAAAGAAAAAAGAAGGAAGTTGGGTTGAATCCTCATTCAATCAAAATTACATTATTTTGAGAAATAAAAGACTTTTTGGAATGATTGAATCTATAAATCCAAGAAATTCAGAATCTAAAATAGGGAATTCATAAGAAATTAAAGAGGGATCAAAAAGAAAAAAAGAATGACAATGAGGAAGAGTTATGAAAGCAGTTAGAGAAATGCATAATAGACCTTTATAATAGCAAGGGGCAATAATAACTCTTTGAAAAACAACTAGATAGAGAAGACAAAATGAGAAATTACATGAACCACTAGTTAAAAGGAAAAGATGAACAATTAAAAGCCTTGACAAAAGATCTCGAGATAGTAAAGGAATGGCAAAAAAAAGCTTAGATAGCCAAAGAAATAGCCAAATGTATTAGAGTTGAGTTATGAATTCAAATAGCCAAGCATGATGATCTGGTCAACAAATATGTGCTAATAGAAAAAAGAGTTGGTCAATTTCAAGAGGTCAGCTAAAGGCAGGATGGGCATTGATAAGGAAATAATATATTCCTTAAAGAAGAAAAGGCACAACCTTACAACTAGATACTGTGAAAGAAAAAATTAGTTAGCTAAGATTGATGTTAAAGAAGAAAGAATAATTCAATCCCAATATGTAGCACAATCTAAAAAAAAAAAAGTGGTAGGAAAGCCACTGAATCTGATATAAAAGACAATAAGAAAAAGGCTGAGTCTTTAAGAGAAAAACTTATGGTGTTACAATCCAAGCTAGAAATTCAATAGAAAGAGCTGAGAGAGCTAAGAGGCCAATACCTCGAAATGGAAGAAGAGCTAATCAGATCCAAGCAAGAGTATCAAAGATGTCAAGACTACATAGATATTTTTGAGGTTTAGATTAACTCCAAGATAGTTGAGCTTGACATCGAGAGAGAAGAACTGCAAATAGCAATGGCTAAAGTAACAGAGTTGGAAAATACAATACAAATGCTTGAAAGAGATAATAAGGCTTTAGATTCCAGTAATGGTGTCCTAGTTATCGATAATACCTTATTTCATGACAAGATAAGACAAATGACAAGGCAAATTAAACAAGTTGTCCATCAAGCTGAGAGATTACAACAATAGGCCACCTAAGTTAGAAATGATGCTATGAAGTACTAAAAGCAATTAGATACAACCATTATTTTTATTAGAAATATAGCTAATAGAGACAATGCTTTCTATAAGTAGTGGTGTTTAGGGTTTTAAAGTTTGAATTATAAAAAAATATATGGACTTTTTTATTATATGTAATGAAAGGGTTGCGACTCATTTTTTTTTTTTTATCTAATATGTTTATAAGAATGGCAAAACACTTTTTATAGTGATCGATCGAACTCAGAAATCTTACCCACATAAAGAAAATAGAAGTCATGGATCAATTCAAAAAACTTAATCCATATCCAATATAAACATATATGAGCATTCATATACAAATATATTTTGAGTTTTAAATGTCATATACACATATGTAAGAGTGAAATATAGGTCCCTCTTTAAAGAGAATCTATAACACAGGATCCAAAAGGAAAGTAATGGAGAATGAAAAGCGTGCACATTTAGAAGCTGAACATTAAAAGGAAATACAGAGCCTTAAGAGAGATGTGGAAAGGTTTACTAGCATTTTTCAAAACAAATTTAAAAGTTTAAAAGTTGATTAATGATAAAATGAATGAATTTCAAAACCAAGGATCAAAGTGCAATAGGCGTGTGCATTTAAGGACTAACATTTATCAAATTAGGGATCAATTTAAGACAAATTAAAAGTTTGAAGATTAATAAGAATCAAATTGCATAATAGAAAAAATAAGAACTAAATTGAAAAAAACACACGAGTTAAAGGATTCTAACCAATGTTTACAAGGATGCAATTGTAGCAGTTAAAAGTTTTCAGTTTAATTGGGGATATAAACACTAAAATTATAAAAACATGGGCAAAATGAAAAATTAAAAAACCTCAATTAACAACCCTAATTTTTAAGGTTTAGTAACGTGCAATACGTCATTCAAACGTAAATAAAGAAACTAGGTGACGTGCCATTCAATCATTATTCTTCTTCTTCACCTGAAAGATTGATTAAAAAGCTGTCTTCATACGAGTGAATACGTTGTCTCTAACTACCTCTAGGGATATAATTATCACCAAACGACTGAAAAAAATTTCACCTACAAATTTCAATAATCTATATTAAACATTTATACCCTACTTAGCTTGATAAAATCAATGACATCTTATTTCTAGTCAACCTCCATTGCGTTGACAGGTTTAAGTTGATTGAGGACCAAACTTCCAATTCATGAATGTAGAGCTATAGAGCTCCGAATCAAGTGTGGTTTGATTTCAATGATAGATTTACATCCTCTCTACATGATTCAGGTCCATGAATGACATATTAACATCCAAAGCTTCACAATAGTTCCTTCGAAGTACCTTACCTAGTCAGCTTTGACTGAAGAAAAAAAAAACACAAAAGAATTAGCTTAGAAGTTGTTTTTTTTTATAAAGATTCTGTTCAAAGGGAAAGAAACACCATAACCTTTGGGAATATGTTATAAAAGAGAGAGAAAAGGAATAGCAACCTAGATTCAAAGAAAAACCACCATGGTTTTGTAACTTCCTGATTTAACTTGGCTTATAAAATGAGAGTGTCTATGAAATAAAAAGAAGGGGAGATAGGAGAGAATCACGAGAAATACTAGAGGTTTTGATACTAAAAATAACTTAAAAGAAGTGTTCAAAGGTAGAAAAAAAAAAGAGAAAAAGAAAGAATTTGTGAATCAAGGATTAAAAGCTAAAAACACCAAGGATTTAGAGCTTGAAGAAGAAGTAAGAAGTTCCAAACTAAAAGGCATCATCATTCGAAGTATTATACCTTGAACTTTGATGAGATGGTGTAGCTCAATTAGAACGTCTCTCCTTTAATTTCTATTGCATTGTGATTGTTTTGTGTTTTATTTGTTTGGATTATTTATGAGTTTCAAATGCAATGTATATTTTATTTGTTGCTGATAAGTTAGATTTAGTTGTTAAAGAAAATGATTTGTATGATTCTAAAAAAATAAGTTCAAAATGTTTTGAATGCATGTTTGATGTTGTTATAATTGTTATTTTGTCATGTTGGTTAATTGTTATATGGTCAACAATGGTGTTTAGAAGTTCAGTTTGGTCATTTGGATTTGATTTTGAATGCATGAGGGCTATTAAAATTATGACTATTAGCTGATTTTCTAGGTATATTGTTGGTTCTTTAGCAAGCAATGTTTATGTTTGGCTTAATTAGAAATAATTTAGTCCAATGTAATAGTGTTAGAGTTGGAAAATATCTATTTGAAGTTATGTGTTGAAGTTGATTTAATTGGCTGTATTGTTTCTTTTCTTGAAGTTTTTATGTTTCAGACATGTTGTGGTAGACATGTTTGAATTGTGGTTGCAAGGTTTAGGTCATCATTTTGGATCATTAGTAATTTCTGGGTTTAATTAGTTTTTTAGGTATCTATTGAATTTCTAGGTTTTTTTTTCTTTGAATGTTTTTAAGTAATTTTGTTTATTTCTCATAAATTGGTTTCCTCGTTTTTATTATGAGCTCCAATCAAAACATAAACCTATATACTATCTTTCTAGGCTACTTATTGGTAAATTAAAGGCTTGGTTTGGATCAATTGATCCAAGTAAGTTTTGAATCACTGGGTTTAGGTTAAAATTGTCAAGATTGATTTGTTCATTTTGTAGTTTATTTTTTCTTATTTTGTGCCTCATTATACTTTGACTTTTGATGTTCTATCTATCTCTACCTTTAATTTGATGCAATTTGGCCTGAGATTTCAATTTGATTTCTGGGTTCATAGAGTGTTATTTGTAAAGATTTAAATGAAAACCCATTTTGATCTTTGTTATTTCTTTTCTATGGTTGTTTTTAAGTTGGGAAGCCAAATCTATGTGGCTGGGCTGAGCCTGTCAAAGCTTAAGGGCATGTTTGTTTTACCAAAAAGTTTCTAAAAGGAAAAATACAATTTTGAGTCCTTAAAGCTTGTTCGGCAAACACACCCTAACCTATTTCACAACCTTTATTTTCTTTATTTTTATGTTTTGCCAAACACACCTTAGTTTAATTTTAATTATTTTTCAAATTTTGAAGTACCATTTTTATAATTAATTTTGGGTTTTTCATATCATTATTTTTACTCTTTCATAATTAATATTTGAGATTGTGAATGTAAGATATTTTCTCCGTATTACATAAACCAATTTTTTTTATAAAAAATATTAAAACAAAAAAAATCTTTCTATAAAAAATACATTTTTGATTTAATTGCATATGGTCAAGTATCTAAAAAAACAAAAAAAATACAAATGACTTGGTTTAAATTTAAAAAATATCAAAAAAATTAATTTCTTTATTTCTAATACCGAGAATTATAAATTTATTCATAAGATGTACTTTCAATATTAAAATAAAATAAAAAAATTTAGTTTTAGAATAACTAGGTTTATCTATAAAGTTATGGTTCATTCTACTAGGGTGGATCGACTTTAACCAATAGATAGACCAATGGTTAGAAAAACATAATAGTGTCTTAATAATAATTAGACAAATAAACAATGTTACTTACCTTAGATGGATTGTACTAGGAGTTATATTGTCCTTCTCTTGCCTAGACTCTGAAGATCAGTTAAGATTTCTAGTGATCAAAATGCTAGATAAAAATTCTAATTTTTTTTTACCGATAAAAAATAAGAATTTATTATTTTTTCTATACCACCTAAAAATTCTAATTCAAAAGAATAATTGTTGTAACACCAACACCGCAAACATATGACAAATTTCATGACTTAATTTCCTTAACCACGTACGTGAAATAACTTTGCTTTTGAAACTTGTCCCCATGCATCTACGAACACGGATGCTCTCTGTCTCTTTGTCGTTGACAACTTATTATGTTCTCTACAAATCTCTCACTTTTTCCGTGGGTCGGGATATCCTAAGATCGATGCCTTTGATTACCTTTACAACTATACAAAATTGCCGCCACGCATAGGATCAATTAATTTGTTGCGTTTCTCATAACAAAATCTAAATCAAATTCCAATCTCATCCAAATGCATGTAAAACTAAATAGGATGTTGCCGAGGGTTTTACGTTGCTGGCCTTAGGTGACCAGGCTGATCGCTTATCTTGTAAAACGGGGAGGTCTCATTCCTTTATTTGGCAACCACACAATTTGTTAATATTAGCTATTTTGACTCGTATTTTTTTCATTGCAAGTCATATATATATATATATATATATATATATATATATATATATATATATATATTTTAAAGGTTGTATATACATCATTTTCAACATGTTTTCGTACATAAATTTTTGTTTACCAGAATTAAATTTTTATTTAATCAAATGATAAGAAAAATTGACACACTTGAAATTGATTGAATAAAATTAAAGGAAAGAAAATATTATGTAAGGTTATTCATATTAGAAATATTATCCAAAAATAAATATTTTCTATTTATATGAAACAAAAAAGAGAAGAAATTATAGATGAATTAGAATAATCTCTTCAAAAACTAAATGTGTACAAAATAAGTAAAAAATAATCTTTGTTTCAAAGAAGCTAAATAAAAAAAGAAAAGAATGTGTATCAACTTAAATTTAAATTAAAAAATTATTTTGAAAAAAAAATATAAAAGGGCATAAATGAAAAAAAAAATTGATTAAAAAAATAGAGAAAATGTTAGGCTAAAACGCCACGTCTATTTAGTAAGGCCCCCCCACGCTTGGGCCTTTAAATCTTTTTTATGACTGAAAAGGCAAACAACATGTCACTCACTCCAATTTTTTTTAAAAAAATAAGTTAGACAACATGTCGTCTGCTGAGAAATGTGACACTACAATGGCTGGAAAATGAGGGTTGAAGGTTGTTTTACCCAAAAAACCTCATTGTTGACCTTAAACATTTAGAAAACACCCTAAAAACCTTGATAAACTCATAAATGACCTTAAAAAACCCAAAAAACCATCTCAAAACCTTAAATCAATTCAAAACAAAAAAAATCTTCCTCAGCTCATATCTTTTTTAAGAACTTTCAAGGTAAAAAAAACACCTAAGTTGAACTCTGCTTCTCAAATTGAAATGACCCTTCTCTTTTTAGCATCAACTTAAATCTTATTTGTTGAGAAAATCTCTTTTTTATTATATAAATCCAAACTCAATTATCTGGTTAAGAAATAACTATTTTTCACCTTTTATTAGCTTTGAATGCATATTACTATTATATATATATATATATA
>Ga0307509_10008902_pt1 | contig 12659 bp, 10 predicted proteins | sample 10_EM_MG_FD_202245 | JGI IMG/M metagenome (GOLD analysis project Ga0307509, IMG submission 202245) | Populus trichocarpa ectomycorrhiza microbial communities from riparian zone in the Pacific Northwest, United States - 10_EM | ecosystem: Host-associated > Plants > Roots > Unclassified | place...
TCCTCGCCGCACAACACCTTTCATCGGTGTTAAAAATAAGATTTGTATTACAGCCTTTTTCATTCTTGTTTCTATTACAGGGCGAAAAGAAATACCACATTGTATGGGAGACGTTAAATAGTGAAGAAGCTACTTATGTGTGGCATTTTGAAAAAACAATGGATGCCTTGCGAAACGGGTTAAGTGAAATCGAAGGAGTGCTAAATGAAATCAAGAATACAGGCAAACAGGATTATCTTAACAAAGATCATCCAAACTTTAGCAGGATCATGCATGACTATTCTGCTGCTCAAAAGGGGTTTATCATATGGAAAGGTTTTCTGGAGCAAAGATTAGTATAGTGTCATTATCACGTGCCTGCCCACATTCTTATACAAATATTACCGGATTCGAACCAGTAAACAATTCATTCTAAAGGCATAAAGAATCTTCGAAAGAACAATTTGTTTTCTTTAAACTCAAAAACCCGCTACAGGAGCTACCGTCTGGACACATCTCTAAAGAGCATCCAGCCTTGCATGACGGCTGTAAATCTTTGGAGACCCATCCAGAAAGTAGTGATGCCGGGTTTTCGTTCAGAGAGGTAGCCTTTCCAGCCGCCTAGTCTGGCAACAGCCCATATATATCTTTTCAAATCGGAAGATGTATATGGGTTTTTTAATTTTTCTGTGTTGCCTTCCAATTGTTCGATTTGTTGTTCAAGACATTCTATTTCCTGCTCAGAGAAGCAACTTTGTGGTGGTGACTCTTCTGGTGTTGCATAAGCAATCTGCATAATAAATAGCTTAATAATTGTTTCCAGCATCATTAAGCATAATTTTCTTATGGCTTTGCCCTGCGACAATTCGCTGGCTTCAATATCAAATCCTTCTTTTTTTAAAATCCTGAATACTTCCTCGATAATCCAGCGGCAGGTATACCATTCTATGCAAAGCAGCGCTGTTTCCAGATCTTCTACTTTTTTTGTGGTCAGTAATCTCCAATGAATGGGGTTCTCTATATTTTCTCCTACCTCTTTGGCTTCAATAGCATACAGACTTATCTTTTCCGGAAGGCTTTTATTGATATACTGATGGCTGTTGATCGTTACTGCCGAAAAGCGAACTTCTATTATCGCATTTCTTTTGCTGATGCTTCTTCTTTTATCTCCCTCGATTTTAACCTGATAAGAACCTTGCAAAGGTTGGCTGGAGAGATAGTCGAAAAGTTTCTGTTTTCCCTGGAGTATCCGGTTTGTTTTGGCTCTGATCAGCAAATGCGTCTTTGAGTCGGGGACAATCGCAAATTGTTCATAAATATCTCCCTCTCTGTCTTGAATGATAATAATTTCCCTGGCTGCTTGTAAAACTTCTTTGCTCTTCAGGGAGGATTCTATCCACCTGTAAGATTCCTTACCCTCTATAGGAAGCATCTTTTTATGATGGCTCACTTCCTTTTTAAGTTGTTCATGGGACCTGTTCCAAATTTTTATAGCTGAAAAACCATATGGCATAAGGCTTTCCGCATCTATTACAAAACCAGGATGTATATGAAAACCAAGACCGCCGATTTTAGCATTCGTCGTACCAATGTAGTCGTCCTTTATTATCCGGTTCTTGTGATTATAAAGGTTGACATCGCTGGTGTCCTGAATGCACAGCACCGGCCTGTTTCCAACGCAGCTAATACAATTCAGAGACATGTTTTTGATGATGTCCTCTTCACTGACACGATCATTCTGGAGAAAACGATACATGGCTTTGGCTTCTGAATCGTTACAGGCTAACCGCCGAATTGAATGTACACTATTAGAAAACAAGCGATTAAGAATAAAGTTGCCCCTATTCATTAATCGCTTGTCCTTTATTTCGTAAAAATATCTGCTCTGCAACTTTTATTTCAAAAATAGAAATAAAATGTGTCCAGACGGTAGGTTAAGAGGAGGATTTTTTACTATAGAGAAATCCCGTTTATTTTTGATTTCCTCCGCCTATTCCACCACCACTATCTGCAGCACGTTTGTTCTCTTCTTCTGTACCTATTTTACGTTGACGGGCAGCTTTTACCTGGCTGTTACCAAACCGGTAAGTGAAGTTTAACTTCAACTGACGGCTTTCGAAGTTACCGCTGGCCACCAAACTCTGACCGGCAAAATTGCTGGTACCTTTCCATTTCAATGTTCTGAAAATATCGCTAACAGAGGCTTTAATATTTCCATTTCCTTTTAATATGGTTTTTTGGAAACCGCCATCTATGCTCCATATTGTACTGCTTTTAATAGTTCCCTGCCATATAGAAGGAGAAGTATAAAATCCGCTCATTTCGCCCGTCCATCCTTTACCTAAACGAAATGTTTGCTGGGCGAAGACATTAAAGGCATACACATCCAGATCCACTTTCCGGTCAACCCCCAAATCTGCTTTATAATGAGAATAGTATGCATTCAGGTTACCGAATATACTATACCATTTATACTGGAAGGGATAACTTATGTTCAGGCTCACAATATCCTGCGTAGCAAGGTTCTTTTGGGTCATATACGACTTCGACTTATCGGTAACGTCAATCAGTGCAGCAAAGATATCTTTCACATGGCTATAATTCAGTGTCGTATTTAACCGGTATTTATAGGTATGGGTAATACCGAAGCTATTGGTGTATTGCGGCCTTAGCCCGGTATTACCTTTTCTGTACGTGTACTCATCAAGCTTGAATTCAAAAGGATTCAGGTCCTGGTAATTTGGCCTGTCAATGCGCCTGCTGTAAGTAAAGTTGAACTGGCTCATTGGTTTTTTATTCAACGTAATAGCCGCACTGGGGAACAGGTTGGTATAATCGCGGGTGAATGTGGAATCGTATGCAACATAACTGCTTCCATCCCACTTCAAACCTGTTGATCGGCCGGTGGCATGCGTGTTCTCAACCCGCACACCAGCCTGGATCATAAACCCTTTGAACTGTCTGTTGTAGTTGATATAGCCGGCATTTACGTTCTCTTTATAATCAAAAACATTGCTGCGCTCCAAATCCAACGTTTCCTGGTGTGTATCAGGATTCACATCATACCGGTTAAAGTCATTGTTGCTTTCAACAAAAGAAACTTTACCACCCAAACCTAAACGGCCTTTTTTAAAATTCTGTTCATAATCGGTCTTGAAGCTGTATATATTAATATCGGTAGGTGCATTAAAACGATAAATGCGGCTGTACAATGGCGTAGTTTGAGTTGGGTCCCAATAAACATTAGGCTGGTATTGATTGCTTTTGTTACGATAAGCGCCATAGTCAGCATCAATATTCAACTCATGACCCGAAGAATCGGCATACCGATAGTTCACGTTTCCATTGATATTGTTCTTTTTGTTTTTATTGGTATTATCAGCGATCAATATCCGGTCGGTCAGTTTGGTTGGAATATAAGAGATCTCGGTACGGCTGTAATTGTTGAACTCCTGATCAGCAAAAGAGCCGTTGGCCATGAAACCAATTGTGCTTCTCTTATTTATGAAATAATCCACGCCTGTCTTGAAATTATGGCTCTTGTTGGTGATCTTCAGTTTTGACTTTTGATCAAACAGGGTGTCCAGGACTTCCCGGTACAGGTTGATGTTATTTTCGTTGGTATTGTCATTATAACTATAATTACCAAACACATTCACATATTTGTTGCGGTTGTTTAAAGAAAACCCGCCATTATATTTAGGGGTAATACCCTGGTTATAACCTGCATTTACAGAACCATTGGTACCATATGATTTGTTTTTCTTCAGCCTGATATTAATGATACCGGCATTACCGGCCGCATCATATTTAGCAGAAGGGTTGGTAATGATCTCAATGGCTTCAATAGAGGAAGACTGCAGGGTTTTGAGATAATCCGACAGGTCTTTTCCCGACAACGGTGTGGGACGTCCGTCTATATACACCTGAACACCATTTTTGCCGCTTAAAGTAAGGTTATCGTCTTTATCGACCATTACACCGGGTGATTTACGCAACAGTTCAAGTGCATCCTGACCTACTGCATTTACACTTCCTTCTACGTTCAAAATGGTTTTATCGGCCTTTACTTCAATCATGGGTTTACGGGCAGCTACAACTACTTCCTTGAGCTGACCCGAAGCTTTGGTAAGCGCCACATCGGGTACAGTGATATCACCGGCGCCGCTTACTTCAAATGCTGCAGAAGTTTTGGCTACATGACCCGTGTAAGAAACAGCAACAAAATAGTTGCCTGAAGTAATACTGGTAAATGAGAATTGGCCGGCCGCATTGGTGGCTTCCAGCTTTACCAGCGCAGAGTCCTTTACTTTTTTAAGCGTAACGGTTGCTCCGGATAAGGCCTTTCCCTGATCATCCTTAACATTACCGGTTATTTTTTGTGCATTCGTAACCGCTGCACAGAACAACAGAGGCAATGTTATCAATAACAACTTTTTCATGAATGATAAATATTTGCAGTTTTAGTCGGCAAAAGTATCCGCGTGTTACACGTTGTTTCTATAGTATACACCAACGGTTAATAACAACTATTAACGGTTACGCTCTAACATAACTGATTTATAATTGGTTGTTGTAATATTTCTATTTATCAGGTAGATTAATAAATGTTTGATCATTGATAATGGAGTATTACTTGTTCTACTTACAATTGTTTGTTTGCATCATTAATCTTAGCATGAGATGCCTTATCGTATTTCTACTGCATACATGCATTACGTTAATTCCACATTTACCACCTTAAATGATACTTTCACATGCATAAACCTGCAGTTCACACACATTGGCCCCGAACGTAAAAAGCTACATTGTAGTTTTGATCCATGGCAAATCAATAACCAATTCTATTGTGTATGAAACTGTATCTGCTGCTTTTATCCGTTATTAGCTAACAGCTACTGGCAAACCTTCTCCTAACATATATATAGCGCAGGAAATTGCTGGTAATAACTTCCGTATTGCTGGAGGAGCCCCCGGTGGTAAAATATCCTGGTTGGTTACGGGCGTTCGCCATGATGCATATGCGAACGCGCATCGTATACCTGTTGAAGAATCCAAACCGGTTAACGAACGAGGCACTTATCTGAATCCACAAGCATTTGGAAAATCATCACAGCAAGGAGTGGCTGGGCTGGCCACTCCCCTGCGCTCTATTGAAGCCACGCATAATGATCATCAACAAACAATAAAATTAATAAAAGAGTAGTTCATCATCATAAAGCGGGGTTCCAGTAAATCCCGCCGAAGCGGATTTGCGCCAATATTTTTCCTTCCAGACACCACTTAACATCTTTAGTGTTTATTTACTAACTTTGTTAGTATCATGAAACGTTCCGGCACTGCAGACCTTCCATTGCACTATGGCGCTGTTCCGCCCTGGCTGGCCGAACGTATGGCTAAATTGGGCCTTGCTATAACTGAAGTGATCTTAATGGAATATGGAAAAGCCGATTGGGTCCGCCGGCTCAGTGATCCATGCTGGTTCCAAAGCCTGGGTGCAGTAATGGGTATGGACTGGCATTCATCGGGTATCACCACTTCTGTGTTAGGCGCATTGAAAAAAGCGATCAATCCCCTTTCAAAAGAATTGGGCATTTATATCTGTGGTGGAAAAGGAAAACATTCCCGCCAGGTGCCCAATGAATTAATAGCGATTGGTGAGCAAACCGGTCTTAATGCCCAACAACTTGTTCATTGCAGCAAACTAAGCGCAAAAGTAGATAATACTGCTATTCAGGATGGATTTCAGCTGTACCTGCACAACTTTATCGTAAGCACCGAAGGACAATGGACGGTGATACAGCAAGGCATGAACGACAATACCGGAACAGCAAGACGTTATCATTGGCATTCGCAACAATTGCAATCATTCATACAGGAGCCGCACACTGCAATTTGCGGATTGCAATCCGGCAACATTTTAAATCTTGTTGATAAAGAAGCAGCTCCCGCACGTGATGGCATTCTCACTATTTCGAAAGAATCACCTGCCATGCTGTTACCCGAAATAAATCAACTTATTTTACCAGCCCATCACGATGTAAGGGCAAAGGATGTTGATTTGAAAAGGCTGGGCGCTATGTTGTGGTTAACACATGAAAAAAAGCCTGCTAACTTTGAAGAATTGTTGCTGCTGGAAGGTATGGGGCCACGTACTTTACAGTCACTGGCGCTAGTAAGCGAAGTTATTCACGGTACTACTACCCGGTTTAAAGATCCGGCCCGGTTTGCGTTTGCACACGGTGGCAAGGACGGGCATCCATTCCCGGTTCCCATCAAAGTATATGATGAAACCATCAGCACCTTGCAAAAAGCTGTTCAAAAAGCAAAGATTGGGCAAAGCGATAAATTGCAAGCTATTAAAAAGCTCACCGAGCTGGCGCAAAAAGCGGAAGACAATTTTATTCCCAATGATAATTTTGAGCAGCTTATAGAAAAGGAACGCAATGAATCCTGGCGATACGGTGGAAGAACTGTGATGGGCAAAGCTCAACCACCATCCAGACGATTATCAAAAGGAGTACAACTAAGGTTGTTTTAGTTAGTCAGCAATTTCTTATTTCCTGCTACCGCTTTCTGTATTTCATCAGCACAGCGCCTGCCAAAGTCTTTGCCAGAGGCATGCGGGCAAGGCATTATCACATTCGATTATCTCCTTCGCGGTTTTCCCTGGTGAAAGTTCCGACTTTTATTTCTATTACCTGAACGTAATTGCGGTTGGTATTCAGGTGTTTTACCCAATTCTTCCGGTACAGGTGCTTTATCAACCAGCTTTTCAATTAATTTCTCAATGACCGCAAAACGGTTTTGTTCAGTCTGGCTGACTAATGTAAACGCCATACCATCAGCCTCGGCCCTTGCCGTACGCCCAATTCGATGCACATAATCTTCTGCATCACGGGGCACATCATAATTAATAACCAGATCAATGGTATCGATATCAATACCACGACTTAAAATATCGGTAGCCACAAGTATGGGTATTCGTCCGCTGGTAAAACCATTCAACACATCTTCCCGTTGTGATTGTTCCAGGTCGCTGTGTATTTCTTCAATGCGAAGCTTGGCACGTTGCAACTCTTTTACTAAGGACTTCACGCTTTGCTTGCGACTGCAAAATATGAGCGCACTTTTAAATGGAACATTCCCTAAAATATGCTTCAGTAAAGGAAGTTTCTGCGGTTCATAAACCACAAAAGCCTTCTGCACAATTTTCTCCGGTGGTTTTGAGATGGCGATATTGATCTCCGTTGGATCTGTAAGGATCCTCCTGGCCAGTTGACGGATCTTATCGGGCATTGTGGCCGAGAATAATAATGTTTGTCTTTTGGCCGGCAACGAAGTAATGATCTTATTGATATCATCCTGAAAACCCATATCAAGCATCCGGTCTGCCTCATCCAGCACCAGGAACTGCAATTGTTTCCATTGCACATAGCCCATATTCAGGTGAGCGATCATTCGACCGGGCGTGCAGATTACGATATCAGTACCCGTTTGCAGCGCTTTTTTCTCCGAAATGAAGCTGCTACCATCATTACCGCCATATACCGCAATGGAGCTGAGGTTGGTAAAGTAGGCAAGTCCTTCCAGGTGTTGGGCAATTTGTATGGCCAACTCACGGGTAGGCACAATCACCAGGGCTCCCACCTGCCCATCGATGCGATGATTCAGCAGGCGATGGATCAATGGCAGCAAAAAGGCGGCTGTTTTTCCGGTGCCGGTTTGGGCGGAAGCAATAATATCTTTACCGGCTAAAATAGGGGGTATTACCTGCTCCTGTACAGGAGTAGCATTTTCGTAATTGGAGGCTTCAATTCCTTCTAATAAATCAGGGTGAAAACCAAATTCTGTAAAGCGCAAGATGAAATGATATTTAAGTGTTTGCGGGGCATAGGTCCTGCAGATAAAATTATATACTAGCAAATATAATGGAATTTGGCCATGTAAATCAATAAAGTATATCCACCCTCCCCGGGCACATCCTTTGCCATATTTAGGTTAAAGCATATTTATGGAAAAACGAGTTTTAGGTTTTATACTCGCGCTGGCCGGCATGGTAGGGCTGATCCTGGCCGGTATTAACTTTATTAATGGGGGCGCTAATACGCATAATGTTAAGCAAATCATCCTTTACGGTGTATTAGGCGCTATCTTTTTCTTTGCCGGCGTTGGCCTTATCCGCAATACCCGTGATAAAGCAACTTAGAGCAAATGTGGAATTCTGTACTCAGTAACGCATAAACTCGCTACCACCTCTTTTTCTTGCCTCTTATTCATACCGCAACGCCTCAATGGGGTCCAACCTGGACGCTTTTTGCGCCGGATAATAACCAAAGAATACCCCGGTTATGGCACAAACCATAAACGACAGCATAATAGACGATTGCGATACCAACGTGGGCCACGATAAAAAGAAAGTTACCAGCCGTGAAGCTGTAATGCCCAGCATCACGCCAATTATACCTCCTGTAATGCTTATTAATATGGCTTCAATCAAAAATTGAAAAAGAATATCGATCCCTCTTGCACCGATACTCATCCGCAAACCGATCTCTTTGGTACGTTCCGTTACCGACACATACATAATGTTCATAATTCCAATACCGCCAATCACCAGCGAAATCCCGGCTATGGCTGTCAGTAATACAGTCAACAATTCGCTGGTAGAACTAAAGGTATTGATCAGTTCGGCCTGCGTACGCACCATAAAATCATCATCATCACCCATTTTTAATTTATGTGAAGTACGAAGGATATCCGTAATCTCCGCCGTTGCCAGAGCGCTGCTGTTTTCATCTTTAGCAGAGGCATATATATTTTGAATATAAGATATAGCCAGAATTCTTTTTTGTACGGTAGTATAAGGAGCGAGAATAATATCGTCCTGGTCCTGCCCAAAGGCATTCTCGCCTTTTTCACTTAAAACGCCGATGACCTTGAATGGTATTTTATTAAAACGGATGACCTTTCCCACCGGATCTTCTGAACCAAAGATATTTTCTACCACCGTTTGCCCTATCAAACATACTTTGTCTGCGGTATTCACATGCTCCTGCGTAAAAGAAATGCCATCTTTTAATGGCCAGTTGCGGATGGATAAATAATCAGGGCTAACACCTTGTATAGTAGTAGGCCAGTTCAGAGCGCTATTGATCGCCTGGCCTTTTGACTGTACAGCAGGTGATACAGCCGTTATATAAGTCGCCTGCTTTTGTATGGCCTTTATATCATCCAGCGTGAGCGATTGCAGACCGGATGCATCTAAACGGGCGCCACCGCCTACGGTTTGATTACTGTTGGGCCTGATCGTTATCATATTTGATCCCATGCTGCTTAGCTGGTCCTGGATGCTTTGTTTTGATCCCTGACCAATAGCCACCATGGCTATTACTGCCGCCACTCCTATGATGATACCCAGCATGGTTAAAAATGCACGCAACTTATTTCGTTGCAGTGCCCTAAATGCGATCCGTATGAGGTTAAATAGTTTCATCTGAACATATTTATTGTGCTTTGCCCATATCAATTAATAATCAGCTGCCACTGGTAAACCAGCCAGCATCTCCTTAGCAGAACGCACCTGCTCATTCTTGCTATCTTTTACCACTTTACCATCTTTCAAAGTAACCGTTCTGCTGCTGAATGCGGCGATATCGGGTTCATGGGTTACAAAGACGATCGTTTTGCCCTGTTGCTGGTTTAATTCCTGGAACAACGCCATAATTTCATAAGAGGTGCGCGTGTCGAGGTTACCGGTAGCTTCATCGGCCAGTATCATTACGGGTTCATTTACCAGGGCGCGGGCAATGGCCACGCGTTGCTGCTGCCCACCGGATAATTGATTGGGCAAATGATCTAACCTGTCTTCCAGTTTTACCGCCTCCAATGCTTTTACCGCTCTTTCATGCCGCGCTTTGGTTGAAACATCAGCATTGTACAACAAAGGCAATTCTACATTTTCCAACGCCGAAGTACGCGCCAGGAGGTTATACGACTGAAATACAAATCCTATTTTATGATTGCGCAATACGGCCAGTTCATTGCGTGATAATTTTGCTATATCTACGCCATCCAGCAAATAAGTGCCGGCTGTAGGCTTATCGAGGCAGCCTAAAATATTAAGCAGGGTAGTTTTGCCCGAACCGCTGCTACCCATGATCGTTACAAATTCACCCGGTTCTATTTCAAAGGAAACCCCTTTTAATGCCCGCACCACTTCGACGCCCATTTTGAACTCCCGCTTCAGGTCCTGTATCGATACTATTTTTTTAGCCATGTTATGTTTAGTTTATATCATTTTCATTCTAACAATCGGAAGTAAGAGGTAGGAAGTAAGAAGTATGAAGAGCCTGTTTTTCCTACCTCCTACTTCTTACTTCCTATTTCATACTTCCTTTCTTACCTCCTACTTCATACTTCTTACTTCGCATTCTTTTCTCAACCTTGCCTTCCACCACCACTACTTCTGCTACCGCCGCTACCGCTACCACTTCCACCACCTCCTCGACGCTGCGGCATGAATGGGCTCCGGGTGGTGCCTGATCCTTTTGTGGCTGTTTCTGCTGTGTGCGAACCGGATACCACCACATCATCAACGCTTAACCCCGACAGCACCTGCACATTGGTATCATCGCTTAATCCGATCTTTATTCGCCGCCGCGTGAGTGTACTGTCTTTTTTGATCCACACCATGGCTGTTTTCGCCGATGCCCCTGTTTGCCCGGAATCTCTTTTTCTGCCCCGCACTGATCCTGTACTATCTTTTGGCGATGCACTACCAATACGCATAGCGCCATCTTTTTGTCTGTCGGAATAACCGCCGTTTTCAATAGTATATTTTTTATACAAACTGCTATCGGGCCGGTACCGTATTGCTTTTGCAGAAATGAGCAGCGCATTTTGTATTTCCTGGGTAAAAACGGAAATGTTGGCTGTCATCCCGGGTTTCAGTTTCAAATCATCGTTCGGCGCATCAATGATGGTGGAGTACGTTACTACATTCGATGAAACACTGGGCCGTAACCGTACTTCATTTACGTGGCCTTCAAATACATTATCAGGAAAAGCATCTACTGTAAATGTTACCCGTTGGCCGTTTTTTACATTCCCTATATCAGCCTCATCAACCGCTGCCTGTACCTGCATTTTGGCAAGGTCTTTTGCGATCACAAACAAAGTAGGCGTATTCAGGCTGGATGCTACCGTTTGTCCCACACTAACATTTCTGGTTAAAACCGTTCCATTGATAGGCGAGTAAATATTTGCATAGAAAAGATTTTGTTGCGACGCTTTTAACTGTGCCGCAATACTGTTTACATTATCCCGGGCTGCGTTAAATTGATTCAATGCGGTTTCATAGTCTGCCCGGCTGATAGCCCCCACATCGAGCAATTGCTTTTGCCGGTCATAATTGCTCTTCTGATAATCCTGGTTAGACCGTGCCTGGCGCAGGTTAGCGCTGATCTGGTCCCGCTGCGCCTGTAAAATAGTTTTATCAATTTCTGCGATCAACTGGCCTTTCTTCACTTTATCATTGAAATCAACATATACTTTACTGATAGTGCCCGACACCTGTGTTCCCACCGATACGGTATCTACTGGTTGAACGGTCCCTGTAGCGGTAACGCTGGTAGCGATAAAGCCGTAATGCGGTTGTTCTGTTTCCAGCACAACAGGTTGTTCTTTTTTCCGGAACTTCCAAAACCAGATGCCAACACCCGCAACCAGGATTACTAACACCCAAATGATCCATTTATATTTATTTTTTTTCATTGTACATCCATTTATGATTATTCATGTTAAAGTGTTACAGGGACACCTGTATAGAATTCGTATATCTTCTTATTTAAGATGTTGTTGTACTTGGCCTGCACATACGCCTGCAATGCCTGTACATACAGATTCTTCTGCGTGAGCAGGTCAATGGTATTGAAAGCACCCAATCGCAACTGCTCATTGGTAATACGATAACTTTCCTGGTTGATCTTCCATTGGGATTCTGCTGCCGTCAACTGAGCCTGCGCATTTAATACATTGATGTATGATTGCTCAACCGCCTGATCGAGTGTTGTCTTTGTTCCCTGCAGCGACAGTTTAGCTTGTTCTATTTGTATCTTCGATCTTTCAATATTGCTTTTATTAATGCGGTTGGCAAAAATGGGTATCGATACGGTGACGCCCAATCGCTGGTAGAAGTTATTATTCAATTGATCAACATACTTAAGGTCCTGGTTATCTGAATAACCGCTTGACAGGCCGGCACCTACACTAATTGTGGGCAATGCACCAGCTCTTGACTTTTCCAGTTCAACCTGTGCAGATTGTACACCCAACTCGCCGACCTTTACTTCAGGTCTCGTTTTTACCGCTGTGCTTTCTGCTTCCGGCAAAGTAATAATGGCCTGATTGGTGACCAGCGTATCAGGTTGCACAATATCAAACGCTGCTGAAGAAGGTAGTTGCAATATTTGTTTTAAAGCAATGAGGTTGGTGCGATGCGCGTTGATAGCCGTCACCAGGTTATACTGATCATTTGAAAGTGTAGCTTCTAACTGCAAATAATCCTTGCGTGATAAACTGCCGGCATCAAACCGCTGTTTACCTAACCCCAGTTGTGATTGCGAAGTGTTTACCAGTTCCTGCAGATAAACAATGTTTTCCTTTTGCAGCAAAATATT
>Ga0307509_10008904_pt1 | contig 12656 bp, 8 predicted proteins | sample 10_EM_MG_FD_202245 | JGI IMG/M metagenome (GOLD analysis project Ga0307509, IMG submission 202245) | Populus trichocarpa ectomycorrhiza microbial communities from riparian zone in the Pacific Northwest, United States - 10_EM | ecosystem: Host-associated > Plants > Roots > Unclassified | place...
CCTGTGCTATGAAAGGAACTTGATTTGTTGTTAACATAAGTTATAATCATGAATACCTGACAACATTTACAAGTATTAGCATTATTCGAATAAGATAACTAATGGAATCATGTTAATAATTTATAATCCGATTGGAACCTCCTTTGTGTGTGGTTTCCAGTTGAGTGATAAAAAGAGTTTATAGTATACTTGTTTGAAATACCATTAGTGGATCCTCTAACCTTGATAATTATTTTATCCTTGTTTAATCATTATATCAATATCACATCTCAAAGCTCTCTTCAACTCATTTTCTGTTATTATCTATTTCTTTATTTGTAGTTTATACAGTTAACCTCCATGTGGTTCGACCCCGGTCTTGCCGGGTTATTTATTACTTCGGCACTCCTACACTTGGAAGAAGACATCAACTCTTCGGTCGTGTCACCAATTCAATGTCTAGACAGTAACAGTTGGACAATAACAGTTCAATGTCTAGACAGTAACAGTTCGGGATTTAAACTGAAACAATTCAAATATAAATAAAGGAATGATAACTATGGTTGGACAATGAACGACAATATTAATGGGTGAAATGAGAAAAACATAAAATATTAAGAAATGACTGAAAGAAAGACTTATTGGTTGTTGATATGGTTATTATAAAACATATCCTTGAGTGAGGAAAATTTATGAGATAAACCTGTGATTTGCAGGAGGGACCATAGGCGTGGTGCAACAACAGTAGTAGGGGAGCACAAGTAGAGCTTATATTGCAGGTAGGTGAATCACACCTATACTTTCTAGTTAAATTCCATGATTTAATATATTACCGATGTGAAATGTGAATTACTGAATGTATGTGTATTCAAGGTGAAAGGTTATTGTGTGAATTGCCAAGTGATGAAATTATCGCTAACAAAGAAAATATGAGAAGTGTGATTTGAGGCGTGAACTAGCATACATTTAGTGTATGTTAGGATCCCAGGTAAGGGGATCGCCACGTTTGGACTAACATACATTTAGTGTATGATAGGATCCCGGATAAGGAGATTGATGCAACCATATTATTCGATAGTTTCACCCACATTTAACTAGTGTTTTGCGTATGTTTTATATATAAAATGCCTTGATATTCTTTGTTTTATCTTTTGAAGGAATTGTTGGATGAAAGATGCAAAAAGGAGTAAATTGGAGGTAATTGAAAGATTTGACCTTCAGTCGATGTTTTGTGCAGAGCGTGAGTTCTAGAGGTCGAAATAAAGTGATTCTAGTGGCATTAAAAAGCTAACATCCATACCTTTCTAGACATCTAAGGCAAGAAAATAAAATAAGAAAGAGCATGGAAATCGCAGCCTTCAAAGTCAAATCTTGCAATCTGCTAGTGTTGACCTTCATTCATTCCGACTTGAATATCTGGAGCTAAAGAAGTCCAATTGATACAAAATTAATTGTTTTGGATTCTTGACTCAAAGGCCTATCAACTCTCCAAATGTCAGCCCAAAAATATGTCATATGAGGGAGATATGAGTTTTCAAAAATGACAACTGAATTCTGCCAGCAAACAGGTTTCGTGAAGAAACGAGTCCAAATTACGTTCCGAAGCATCTAAACTGATATCCAAGTTTTTATTTCAGCAATTTAGCTCCTCTAAGTCAAAGCTTGAAGATTTCATGCAAGGCTATTTCTCCTTTTTTAGAAAAATAGTTATTGAAGTACTTAAATGTAAACTGTCTACTTAAGGGATGATGTTTTTTGTAAAATAAAGATTAGGGTTTCCTAGGATATAAAAAGAATGAGAGAAGAGAAGGGGGGCAGCCAGACAAGAGGAGAAAAACACCCCCCTCCTCTAAGAAACCCGAAATTTTGCATTCCTCCATCTTTTTTATTAGTTGTTCAACAAACATGCAAGGCTAAACTCTTTTTCTTGGTTGCAAGGACATGGAAACCTTCGAATTTCAAGAACTGTGAGATTTATTTTACCTTCTTTTCAATTTATATGATGAATATGTTTGTTCTCCTATGCTTATTTTTTCTATGATTTTTTATTTTAATTGCTAAAGCGGACTATAAGTTATTATTGTAGACAATCTATTGCTAAGTTTGATATCAAAACCGAAGTTGTGGTATATGAACTTGTGAAACAACTGAGTTTAATAATTGTGGCGGATCTATATTATTAATCTTAGGGAGAACATTCAATCAAATCAAACATAGTCTGCGAACAATTATGTTTTCTTGATTAATCAACTTATCTAGTTCTTAAGGCTACCATTGAATTAAATTACTAGTGTGGACACTTTGGTTGTTTGATAGTTAGGGTTAGTTATACGACGGATCCATTAACTAACCACTGTTAAAAGAGATAAATATTCAGAATATAATTTGATGTTTCGTTTCCATGATCAATTCTAATTTCTGTAGGTGGATGTGTGCTTGCGACCAAGGTTTGTTCTCTTGATAATTTTCTGATTTTATTTAATTCTGCTTGATAGTTTTCTATTTTCTATTTTCTTTTGCTTTAGACTAGATAACATCCAAACCCCCCCAAATTGCATATCATCTAGCATAAAAATCTGACTTGAACCTTCCTCATGGGATCGACCCCTTGCTTGCTCTATACTATCTTGTGTGTTGTGTTTTAAGCTAAGGTAATTAATTTGTGCGACCGCGACATCGCAACAAGGATCAAGCATGTATTGACTAGCATACATTTAGTGTATGTTAGGATCCCGGGTAAGGGGATCACCATGTACTGGCTAGCATACATTTAGTGTATGTTAGGATCCTGAGTAAAGGGATAACCTTGCATCGACTCCTACAGGGTGATGATGATGATGATACCAATGAAATTGATATCGTTAATGTGTTAAGCAGAAATAATCATGATTTATCTTATAAAATCTGGAATGGAGGTTGATAATGGGAGAGGGAACAATTATTAATAGTTGAACAAGGAAGAGATTCTAATTAAAACCAGAAGGGAGAAGTGAACAAAATATGAATGCATGTTACCCTTTTTAAATTGTTAGATATTCGTGTTGTTATATTTATTGTGATATTCATGTTTCAATAATATGTATTTTGTTTCAGGACCATCGCATGCACAACAAGAGTAGATCCTAGCTTATGTTCCCTTCTTGTAATCTAGGTTCTAGAGAGTATACCCTTGTATTTTGTAAACATGAAAATATTTGTATAACTTAATTTGTATAATTAATGTTTAAACTTGATTAAATGAACTTAACTTTGTAGTTCATATAATCATATTTCATGTATGTGTATTTATATTTTTATCCATCCATAATGATATTTTGTTATGTAATGTATATCATAAATATTGTGGTTGATAGGTGTGATAATATTTGTGGGTTTCAAACCCATGATGATTGGGTCGGGATTGAGTTAGGAGATGCGAGTTATTAGAAGTGTAAACAGGTTACATGTCGATAACTTGGGACCTTCCGGTATATGGGAGACTCCGTTGAAATTTCGGTAGATTTTAATACCAAGACCATGAATATATATAGAAAAAAACATTTCATTACTCTATTTTTCGGTTGATATGAGATTGTTGTTTTTATACCGGAACAGTGGATGTTACATGGGGTGTTTGGGCGCTGGACCAAGGTTGTCCTTATCCCCTTTTGGGTTATCTTGGGCTGGTTTCTATTCCCATTCTCCCCTAGGATAGGCGAACACTAATTTTTGTTAGGTTTTTATAGTGTTGCTGCCAATTCAGAAATCGGCAACCAAAAACTGTGTCGCTGTCGATTCAGAAATCGACAGCGAAAACTGCAGCGCTGTCGATTCAGGCATCGAGAGCCAAACTGTGTCAGTGCCGATTCAGAAATTGGCAGCAAAACTGCGGCGCTGCCGATTCAGAAATCGGCAGCCAAAATGTGTCGCTGCCGATTCAGAAATCAGCAATGAAAAACTGTGTCGCTGTCGATTCCGAAATCGACAACGATGGTGCAATCATTTCTGGCTGTATTGTTTTTGGTGTTTACAAAAATTGAGTCGCTGCTGACTCAGAAAACATCAATGAAAAACTGTGTCGCTGTCCATTCAGAAATCGGCAGCGATGGTGCAATCATTTTTTGCTGTATTTTTTTTGGTGTTTACAAAAATTGAGTCGCTGTTGACTCAGAAAACATCAATGAAACTGCTTCCTCGGTTGATGCTTGGATTTGTCAGCGCACATACTCACTGTTAATTCAGAAATCATTGATGAAAATTGAGTCTTTATCAACCCAGGAATTGTCAATGAAATCAATTTTACAGGTGACACATGGAATTGTCAGCGCACATATTCCACTATTGACACATAAATCGTCAATGAAATCAGTTTTACAACTGAAACATGGAATCATCAGTGCACATATTCCACTATAAACATAGAAATCATTGACGAGAACTGAGTCGTTGTCGACTCGGGAATCGTCAACGCAATTAGTTTTACAGCTGACGCAGGGAATCGTTAGCGCATATATTCTATTGTTGACACAGAAATCGTTAACAAAAACTAAGTCACTGTCGACTAAAAAATCAACGCAATCCATGTCGCTGCCAATTCAGAAATCATCAGCGACGATCAAGTCATTTTTGGTTTCAACCTTTCCCTTGGCTAAACATAAGGTTTACACTAGGCTTTCTCCTTATATATGTAAACCCCACATTGAAATTTATAGAAAACAAAAATGTTTCAATACTTATAGGGTGAATTCAAAATAGGTAAATAAAATTTGGAGTCAAATATTTTACGAAAGTATGGGAATAAAAATTAAAAAATGTTTAAGGACTAAAATGTTTAAAGGAAAGGATGAGGGATAAATGTTAAAGATGTTATGGAATGAAGGACTAAAGTACACAAAAAGGAGAAAAGTAATAAGGGAGTATAAATACATTGAGAAAAGGAGTTCATGACGTTTCTTCTCCCTCACATTCGGCCAGAGCACAAGAGAAAGAGAAAGGATCGGCCTCCCTCTCCTTACATAGTTTTCCCACCTAAAAAACACCTTGCATGCATATACCCTAAACACCTATATAAGAGAAGAGTAATTAGGGTGTGCAGAGCCATAAAATCTTGAGGTTTGAAGGGCATAAGGGCCGGCTAGAACAGAGGTAAAAGGGGAAGGAAAAAAAAAGGAGAAGAAAAATCATCAAGAAAACACCCTCAATCCTTTGGTAAATTTGTGAGGTAAGGATAAACATTTGCTCTTTTATTGTTATTTTGATTCAATTTGAATCCAAATGGAGAAAACCCCAAAATAAATAATCTAGGGTTCCTAAAACTTAATGATTTTGAAAGACCAAGTGATGAAATTAGAAGGTTGAGATGAGAAATGAACATTTTCAGATTCCATGACAAAAGAAAATGACAAAAATTAAGGGAACAAACCCTCCTTAGGGCCGACCATGGAAGGAGAAAGAAAGAGAATAAAAATTTGATGTTAATCTTTGTTAATTATGACCTTACATGATTATCTTAAGGCTAAATCATGGGCTGAACACAAAAACTTAAATATGTTAATATGTTTCTTTTATTTTGGATATGCAAGTATAGAAATGTTGTTAGTGCTAGCTTAAGAGATTGATATGTGTATTAAAATTGTGTCAACATATAAATATGATGAGTTAATGTATTGATTTGCATGAATAAATTTGAGGGAAATGTGAACTACATGTTTTGACCTAGACGAAAAAATTTATAGAGGAGTATTTCAATCTTATTTTGTGCTATTTTGTGAATGTCTTGTACTCCATAATGTGAATTGATGGATGATGTAATATGTAGAATTGTTTTGAGCATATTTTCCAATTTCCTTTTGCTTTTGAAATAATTATGTTGAACCTTAAGATTGTGTAAGGTGTTGTGCTATAAAGATAATGATTAAATTCTAGCCCCTAATAGACTTTATATGAAAGGAAGTCCTATGTGAGACATTGAATTGGTGCCTAGATATATGGACACAAATCTGGACAGTTTTAGTGACTAGAATTACAGCTAATGTTAGACATAAAAGATAATGGAAATTGCTACATATTTTCATATGAAAGTTGTAGAGAGATAAGTTAGCTAACATTTTGCACTAGTCTTGCCTCAATTGAAGTTATAGAACTCCTTATATGAGCAAAATATTGTTAAGTGGTCAAGTTGTTCGTAACTGGATAATTTTGAAGATTGGAATTCCAGTTAATATTAGACATTGAAGATGACAGAAATTGTTATAACTTTTCATATGAAAGTTGTAGAGAGATAAGTTAGCTAACATTTGGCACTGGTCTTGCCTTAATTGGAGCTATAGTTCTCCAGATATAAGCAAAATACCCTTAACTGTCTAGCCTATAGAAGCAATCCCGGGGAGACTGTTGCGATATCGCGGTCACACAAATTAATTACCCAAACTTAAATAAATAAGATAGTATAGAGAAAACAAGGGGTCGATCCCACAATGAAGTTTTAGTTCAGATTTTTATGCTAGATGTTATGCAATTTGGGGGGGGGGTTTTGAGATTATCTAGACTATAATAGAATTAAACAATCAAGCAAAATTAAATAAATTAGAAAACTATCAAGAGAACAAACCTTGGTTTCAAGTAAACATTCACCAATGGAAATCATAACCGATCATTGAAAAGAAACATCAATTTATATTCTAAACATTAACTTTTCTTAACATTGGTTAGTTAACAGATCTGTCGTATAACTAACATTAACCAACAAACAATCACATTGTCCGCACTAATAATTTAATTCAATGACAGCCGTAAGAACTAGATAAATTGATTAATCTAGACAACATAATTGTCTGTAGTTCATGTTTGAATGTTCTCCCTAAGATTAATAATGTAGATTCGCCACAATTATTAATCTCAGTTGCTTCACAAGTTTATATACCACAACTCCGGTTTTGATAGCAAACTTAGCAATAGATTGTTCACAATAATAACTTAAAGTCCGCTCTAGGAATTAAAATAAACAATCAAAGGAAATAAGCATAGGAAAACAAACATATTCATTCATCATATAAACTGAAAAGAAAATGTAAAATAAATCTCACAGTTCTTAAAATCCGAAGGTTTTTGTGTCCTTGCAACCAAGAAAAAGAGTTTAGCCTTGCATGTCTATTGAACAACTAATCAAAAAGAAAGAAAATGCATGAATTCGGGTTTGTGGAGGAAATGGTGTGTTTTTCTTCTCTTCTAGTTGCCTCCCTTATTTTCTTTCTCTCTTTCTTCTTATTTCCTAAGAAACCCTAATCCCTTTTCTACAAAATAGTCCTTTCATAAGTAGACAATTTATACTTAAGTGTTTCAATAACTATTTTCCTAAAAAAGAAGAAATAGTCTTGCATAAAATCTTCAAGCTTTGACTTTTGACTTAGAGGAGCTAAATTGCCAAAATAAAGACTTGGATGTCGGTTTGGATGCTTTGCGAAGTACTTTGGACTTGTTTCTTCACAAAACTTGTTTACTGGCAGAATTCATATGTCATGTTAGAAAAATCATATATCTCTCATATGAGATCTTTTTCTGCTGACATTTTGTAGGCTGATAGGTCTTCAAGTCAGGAATCCAACACAATTGAGTTTGCATCAAATGGACTTCTCTAGCTCAAGTTATTCAAGTCGGAATGGTCGAAGGTCAACACTGGCAAAATGCGAGATTTGTCTTTGAAGGCTGCGATTTCCATGCTTTCTCTTTTTATTTTTCTTACAATATATGTGTAGAAAGATATGGATGTTAGCTTTCTAATTCTACTAGAATCACTTTGTTTCAACCTCTAGAGCTCAAGCTCTACACATAACATCGATCGGAGGTCAAATCTGCCAATTATCTCCAATTTACTTCTTTTTGAATCTTACATTCAAAAGTGCCTTCAAAACATAAAAGAAAGAATATCAAGGTATTTTATATATAAAACATAGGCAAGATACTAGGAAAATGTGGGTAAAACTATCAAATAATATGGTTGCATCAAAGACAAAGGAGCTTCAAAGGCAAGTAGATGAGCAAATGATGAAAGGGTACATTCATGAGAGTATGAGCCCTTGTGTTGTGCTAGTGTTATTTGCGCCTAAAAAAGATGGGACTTGGAGGATGTGTGTTAACTGTCACACCATCAACAACACAACAATAAAGTATAGACATCATATCCCTAGGCTTGATGACATGTTGGATGAGTTGTATGGATCATGTATTTTCTCTAAAATTGACTTAAAAAGTGGGTACCAAGAGATTGGGATGAAATAAGGTGATGAATGGAAATCAACATTTAAGACTAAACATAGTTTGTATGAATTGTTAATCATGTTGTTTGAGCTTAGAAATGCACCTAGTATGTTCATGAGGTTGATGCATCAAATTTTGTGTGCATTCATTAGTAAGTTTGTGACTGTGTACTTTGATGACATCCTAATTTATAGAAAGAACTTAAATGAACATCTTGATCATTTGCATAGTGTGCTTAGTGTATTGTGTAATGAGAGATTGTATGCTAATCTCAATAAGTGTACCTTTTGCATGAAGAAAATTGTGTTTCTTGGATATGTAGTAACTGCACAAGGTATTGAGATGGATGAAGAGAAGGTTAAGGCCAATCAAGATTGCCATACACCTAAATTTGTGAAGGACTATAGTACTATTGCAACACCTTTAACTAAAATTGTGAAAAAGTCAGATTTAAATAGGATGTAGAACATGATAAAGCTTTTAATTTGTTGAGGGATAAACTTTGTGTTGCGCCTATTTTAGCTTTACCAGACTTTAAAAAAGCTTTTGAAGTTGAATGTGATGCTTCAAGCATAAGTATAGGAGCTATGTTAATGCAGAATAAGAGTCCCATTGCATATTATCAGTGAGAAACTTAATGGGACAATCTTGAATTACCCTACATATGATAAGTAGCTCTATGTCTTGGTGAGAAATTTAGAAATGTGATATTGTTACCTGTGGCCTAAGGAGTTCGTGATATATTTAGATTATAAATCATTAAAGCACTTGAAAGGACAAGGTAAGCTGAGTAGAAGACTTGCCAAATAGGTTAAATTTATTGAAATTCTTCTATATGTGATCAAGTATAAGTAATGGAAAGAAAACATTGTAGCTGATGCACTTTTATGTAGGTATGTTATTTTGTCCATTGTAAATGCTAGATTTCTAGGATTTGAACACATAAAAGAATTATACTAGGATAATAATGATTTTGCTAATATTTACATTGCTTGTGAAACTTTAGTTTTTACGAAGTTCTATAGACTTGATGGATATTTGTATAAAGAGAATCGTTTGTGTGAAACATTAAATTCTATGTGTGAATTGCTTGTACGTGAATGATGCAACCATATTATTTGATAGTTTTACTCATATTTACCTAATATTTTTCCTATGTTTTATATATAAAATGCCTTGATATTCTTTATTTTATGTTTTGAAGGCACTTTTGGATGTAAGATTCAAAAAGAAGTAAATTGAAGATAATTGGCAAATTTGACCTCCGATCGATGTTTTGTACAGAACTTGAGCTCTAGAGGTTGAAACGAAGTGATTCTAGTGGCATTAGAAAGCTAACATCCATACCTTTCTGTAAATATATGGCAAGAAAAAAAAACAGAAAGAGCATGGAGATCACAACCTTCAAAGACAAATCTCAAATTATGCTGGTGTTGACCTTTGGCCATTCTGACTTGAATATCTTGAGCTAGAGAAGTCCATTTGATGCAAACTTAATTTTATTGGATTCCTGGCTCGAAGACCTATCATCATACCAAATTTAAGTAGAAAACAAACTCATATGAGAGAGATATGATTTTGTAAGATGTCACATGAATTATGTCAACAGACATGTTTTGTGAAGAAACAAGTCGAAATTACTTCCCAAAGCATCCAAACCAACATCCAAGTCTTTATTTTGGCAATTTAACTCTGATAAGTCAAAGACAAAGTTTGAGGATTTTATGCAAGGCTATTTCTCCTGTTTTTAGGAAAATAGTTATTGAACTACTTAAATGTAAATTGTCTATTTAGGTAAGGACTATTTATTAGGAAAGAGATATCAGGGTTTCCTATCAAATAAAAAGAAAGAGAGAAAGGAAGAGGGAGCGGCCAACCAAGAGAGAAAAAACACACCTTACTATAAGAAAACATGAAAGCATGCATTCTTCTTTCTTTTTTATTAGTTGTTCAATAGACATGCAATGCTAAACTCTTTTTCTTGGTTGCAAGGACACAAAAACCTTCGAATTTCAAGAACTGTGAGATTTATTTTACCTTTTCTTTTCAGTTTATATGATGAAAGAATATGTTTGTTCTCCTATACTTATTTCCTATGATTGTTTATTTTAAATGCTAGAGCGGACTCTAAGTTATTATTGTGAACAATCTATTGCTAAGTTTGCTATCAAAACTGGAGTTGTGGTATATAAACTTGTAAAGCAACTGAGTTTAATAATTATGGTGGATCTATGTTATTAATCTTAGGGAGAACATTCGAACAAATCAAACATGAACTGCGGACAGTTATGTTGTCTAGAATAATCAATTTATCTAGTTCTTAAGGGTGCCATTGAATTAAATTACTAGTTTAGACATTATGGTTCTTTATGGTTAGGATTAGTTATACAGCGGATCTATTAACTAATCAACGTAACAAAAAATAAATATTCAGAGTATTAATTGACATTTCGTTTCCATTATTAGTTCTGATTTCTATAGGTAGACATTTACTTGTGACCAAGGTTTGTTTTCTTGATAAATTTCGGTTTTCTTTTATTTAGCATTGATTGTTTCTTTCTATTTACTATAGCATAGCATAGATAACTTCAACCCCCCCCCCCCAATTGCATATCATATAGCATAAAAATCTGAACTAAAACTTCCTCATGGGATCGACTCCTTGCTTGTTCTATACTATCTTGTTTATTTAAGCTGGGGTAATTAATTTGTGCGACCGTGACATTGCAATAATGAAGCATGCAAGGAAGACTTATTAGGCTATAACACCTTATAAACTAGGAAAAATCAGATTTAATATCTTTTATTTTCTTTGTTAATTACGGCAGCAACTCTGAACCTTTATTTTGGGCTTGTTTAATTAAGGGTTTGAGTCTGATTGTAAGCGGGTTTTACACAAGTACACAACTTGGGTCCATAAGGGTTTAGAAGCTTAAGTTTTAGTATTTATAGCTTTCTTAACAGACGTGAATGTGTTAGACTTCTAAATAATAAACTTGTTGTTTTTGCCACAAACCTTGTTTGTGTGTTGGTGAGATATTCTCTCTTCTTTGGTTCTCTAAAGAACTGAAAATGACTTATCGAAGAACACATGACTTTGTGACATCATTCTTATACTTCTCGTTCACAAATCAATAATCATTGGGTAGGGGTTCATTTGCAATAGTGCTGGTGTTTAGATACGAGTTATATTTGTGTCACATTCCCATTAAATCTGATTTACTTGACTTTCTGGGAATTGATGTCTCAGCATATGGGTTGCTTGACCGCGTGATCAAGAGGTTTGCATCAATCGATATATGTTATTTTCTCTTGAAATAGGTGGCTATGCGCAGCATATGTTCTGGTTTCTTAAAGAAAAAATCATATTGTGTTATTGAATTTTAAGAATTAATTAGAGACACATTCTTAGGGATTGACTTGCAAACTATGAGAATGTGGCAATGAAATTTTCATTATTTTGTTAGTTATAGGGATTCATTGCCATTTTGTGCCATCTTATCAAGGTTTCTAACTGTTTTTGAGGTTTTGTCTCTTTCTTCATACAGATTATCTTTTTCCTGATCATTCTGGACTGCATAATATACCACTGTTCATTTGTCACTGGAATGGTGATCTTCTATGTTAGCAACCTTATTCTCGTCACATATTCAGTTACAAAGTATGCTTGGCACTTAGAACATTCCCAAAATGCTGCAGGACTAGCTGATGCAAATCAGGAAAAGGATTCCCATAGTTCCGTGATCAATGCCTCCGTAAACATTGGAGCTGCTGGAATTCTGTTTCTTTCCTGTTATTGTTTTTCTAGTTTATTACTTTTCTAGTTAGAGTTGGAGATTTATTACTTTCCTGGTTGGAGTTGGAGATTGTATGTTTGGATTACTATTTAAGGTAGGATGAAAATAATGCAGAGGACAGTTATTTTGGCCATCTTATGAATTTGAGTTGAGATTTTCTGGGAGTGATTCCAACAATACAGGGAGATTCTGTGTTTCCCCTGTTCTTGATTTCAGCGTGAGGTTGAACCGAGAGAGTTGGCACCACTAGTACTCCGTGATATATTTCTTGCAAAAGCAGTTTCTCTAGCACTACGAGCCATACAAATTCGTCACGGGATTCCCCATAAAAGCACCTTGTATTGGCAGTTTTTAACCAGCAAAGTTTCACAGATCAATTATCTATGCTATAGACTTTATCTATGCTATCTTCTTCTTCTTCTTCTTCTTCTTCAGTTTTGGTTAAGTTTAGCTTTGCAATAACACCAATCTTGCTTAATTAATATTTCATGAACTGCCTCTAATAGTTCCATGACCATAACATCATATGTGTTTCTTTTTATTTTCTTGTCTTTAACCATGTATGATTGGCTGAAGGTAATCTTAGATTTTTCTTCTTCTTCTTGTTTTTTTTTTTTTTTTTTTGTTATTATAGTATTTGATTAA
>Ga0307509_10008905_pt1 | contig 12655 bp, 14 predicted proteins | sample 10_EM_MG_FD_202245 | JGI IMG/M metagenome (GOLD analysis project Ga0307509, IMG submission 202245) | Populus trichocarpa ectomycorrhiza microbial communities from riparian zone in the Pacific Northwest, United States - 10_EM | ecosystem: Host-associated > Plants > Roots > Unclassified | place...
TTTTACGATCCGAATCTCGAACGCCTCGCACGTCTGCCTGACCAGCTCTCTCACCCTGAGCGCCACCTCCCCCGTCAGCACCTTGTATCGATACTTCGTCACCCACACAAAGTGGTACTCGATCTGATATACGGTATGGCTTCCATGTCTGTAGTCCATCGCGGCACCTCCGGTGCCCAATCTTGGAGCTAAAGCTGACCGGCTGAAAGCCGGTGGCTTGAACCCTATGATGGATAGTCATACACCACCTGGACGCCTCTTCCGGCCGTGATCTCGGCCACTCGCGGGACGATCTTTTCTCGCGTGTAGATGATCACGTCGTCGCAGCCGTGCGCCTTGGCATGCGCGGCCTTCTCGTCACTGCTCACGGTCCCGATGACATGGGCACCCAGGCGCTTGGCCCACTGGCAGGCGATGCTGCCCACGCCGCCCGCGGCGGCGTGGAACAGCAAGGTATCGCCCGGACGGGTGGCATACACGTCCTTGAGCAGGAATCGTGCAGTGATGCCTTGCTGGAGCGTGGCGGCCACCACCGCGTCCTCGATGCCCTCCGGCAGCGGCACCAGTCTGTCCGCCGTCACCAGACGCGCGCGTGCATAGCTTCCGGGTGGCACACCGGCATAGCCGACGCGATCGCCCGGCCGAATGTCGATCACACCCGAACCGATCGATTCGACGATGCCGACTCCGGCGACGCCGAGCCCGCTCGGCAGCGGTAGCGGGTAGTGGCCCTGGCGTTGATAGATGTCCAGGTAGTTCAGTCCTATCGCCGTGTGTCGGACCAGCACCTGACCCTCACCCGGATCAGGCGTGGATACGAGTTCCCAGGTCATAACGTCCGGCGCGCCGAAGCTGTGGATGCGGATCGCGCGGTTCATGCCGCGACGGCCTCGCGCTTGTGTTCGATGATCGTCATGTCGTCTCCGCGCTTGCGACGCGCTTCGAACACATTCGATGGGCCGCTTTCGTGCCTACGATCATCGGGCGGCGGTCGCGCTGCGTCCAATACCGTTGACGTAGAACTTGATACCGGGGAGGTATGGTGTTGGGCGTCGGTGAGCAAACTCAAACCCGCGTTTCGCGTCCATACCGAACTCGCCCTCGCGCATCTGGATCCTGCAGCGCCTCCTGGCCGCGCGCAGGACTTCGCTTGTCGTTGCAGCAACAGCAGCGGTGCCGCACCCTGGCCAAACTGGAATCGTTGCCGGTCTCGACGGGAAGAGAGAAGACACATCACTTGGGACATCGATTTGATAGAGGGGCGCGCCGCAATACGTCCGCGACCAGCGGACCGGCCTGCCGCGAGCCGACCCTACGGATTCAAGTATCCGCATCCGACGGTCGCTGCGGTCAACGGCCACCCCGACGATCCGCGACCTCTAAGGTGCCTATCGCCGTCGGCGCGAGACGGGCGCTGAGTCGGCCTCGGTCTCAGAGTCATCGGCGGGCGCCTGACTCAAGGGCGCCAGCAACGCGTCGAGCACGTCGTAGGCCTGTTGGAGGGTCTCGACTCCCACCTGCTTCTCGATGCTGGCATAGCGCTCTTCAATCGCCGGGATCATGCGCCGCCCGAGCTTCCGGCTGCGCGCGGTGACGGAGACGCGGACACGACGCTGGTCATCTGCCATTCGCTCGCGATTGACCAGCCCGGCCTCTTCCATTCGCAACAGAACGCCGACGATGCTGGGGCTGGATATCTGGCACAGTTCGCACAACTGGCGTGGCTCCAGAGGCCCTTGGGTCAACAGCGCCCGGATGATCCGCCACTGCTGCTCCGTCACGCCGTTCTCGTTCAGGATCGGCCGGAACTGCGCCATCAGCGCTTCGCGCGCCTGAAGCAGCAGCTGGGGCAGATTGCGGTGACGCAATGCGGTTGACATGCTCATTCCTTGCAGGGTTTCGTCCGAGGGATCCGTTGGCACGCGCCCATGCCGCTTTGACTCACATCATAGTGAATCTGCGGCGCGCAGCACTTCGCTGACCGCGCCGCTCCGGGTAATCCCCGAGATCGCAGCCACCGCAGACACTTGACTTACTAACATATAAGCAAAATAATCACACACATATTAGCAAGTCGACGGCTGGAAATGAGAGGCCGCTCGCCAGCCCGATCCACGAACGGAGACAACCCCCATGCCCACTTCTCTCAGCCGCTGCGGCCGACTCGTCTGTACCGCCCTCGCCCTCGCCTCCTCCGCGCTGTATGCACAAGAGGTGACGACGCTCAAGGTATCTCACTTCCTGCCGCCGAATTCCAACTACCAAAAGGGCGTGCTGGAGCCATGGTGCGACAAGCTCGCCAAGGACTCGGGCGGCAAGTTGAAGTGCCAGATCTACCCCGCGATGCAGCTTGGCGGCACCCCGCCGCAATTGGCCGACCAGGTGAAGAATGCCGTGGCCGATATCGTGATGACCTCGCCCAGCTACTCCACGGGTCGCTTCCCGTACACCGAGGCACTGGAGCAGCCTTTCACACTGCCCCCTGGCGGCCTGGCCGGCAGCAAGGCAATGTGGGAGTACAGCCAGAAGTACGCCATGAAGGACTACGCCGACTTCAAGCTGCTGGCCATGTTCAGCGGCAGCGGAGTCATCATGAGCACGTCCAGCAAGCCGATCCTGACCGCCGATGGTTTCAAAGGCGTCAAGCTGCGCAGCCCTTCGCGCAGCGCCGCCAAGTTGCTGACGGCGCTCGGCGGCACGCCGGTCAACATGCCACCAGCGCAGATCACCGAAGCGGTCTCCAAAGGCGTGGTCGACGGAGCGATGGCCACCTGGGAACTGGTGCCTGCCGTCAAGCTGCAGGAAGTGACGAAGTACCACATGCAGGCCCCGGCCAATCAGATGGCCTTCACTCAGAACCCGCTGGTGATGCTGATGAACAAGGCCAGGTACGACGGCTTGCCGCCCGACTTGAAGGCCGTGTTGGACAAGGCGAGCGGCGCCCCCCTGGTGGAACAGGCCGGCTCGGCATGGGACAAGGCCATCGACGACGGCCGCAGAACAGCCAACGATGCCGGCAACAAGACGCTCACCGTGAAGCCCGAGGACTACGAGGCGATGCGCAAGGCGTCGGCCTCGGTCGAGGTGGAGTGGGCCAAGGAGGTTGCACCCAAGGGGTTGGACGGAGCAATGCTGGTCAAGGACGTTCGGGCAATCGGCTCGAAGTACATGAAGTGATCCATCCCCATTGCCCCGGAGATTCACACCATGGCTGAAGTCATAGAGCGTGCGGGCGCCACTGAGCTGGTGCGTCGGCAGGGAGCAGGGCGACTGCTCGACCGCGTGGCGACGTGGTTCGCGATGCTGGGTGGCCTGACCTTCTGTGCGCTGATCATGATGTCTATCGTGTCCCTCGTCGGGCGCAAGCTGTTCTCCGCACCTGTGCAGGGCGATGTCGAGCTGATGCAGATGGGCGCTGCCGTGGGTGCGGCCGCCTTCCTGCCGTTGTGCGAGCTGTACGATCACAACGTCAAGGTCGATGCCCTGACCGGCTGGATGAGCGATCGCAGCCGTGCGACGCTTGACACGGCGGCGCACGGGCTGCTCACCGTCGCAGCGGTCCTGATTGCCTGGCGCACGACGCTGGCCGCGATCGACGGCTACTCCTCAGGCGAGGTGTCGACCTTGCTCACCGTGCCGATGTGGCAACCGGTGGCGCTGCTGGTGCCGAGCTTTGCCCTGCTGGCGCTGTGCGGGCTCTACCGCACCGCCCGGTCGCTTTGCGAAGCGACAGGGCGTGCCCCATGAGCGGCATGGCGATCGGCCCGACGATCTTCGCCTGCCTGATGTGCTTGCTCGTGTTCCGCATCCACGTCGGCATCGGCATGTTCTTCGCAGGATCGGCAGCGTTCCTGGCGATGAACCACGGCGATTCGAACGCGCTGCTGTTCACGCTCAACAATATCGCCTACGCCCGTTTGTCCAACTACGACCTGGCGGTGATCCCCCTGTTCATGCTGATGGGCCAGTTCGCCACGAACGGCGGGCTGTCCAGATCCTTGTTCCGCTGTGCTGCGGCCTTCATCGGTCACTTCCGCGGAGGGCTGGCAATGGCTGCCACGGGTGCCTGCGCGGGTTTCGGCGCCATCTGCGGCTCGTCCCTGGCCACAGCAGCAACGATGGGACAGGTGGCGCTGCCCGAACTGCGTGCGCATGGCTACTCGGGGCGGCTGGCCACCGGCACGCTGGCCGCGGCCGGCACCTTGGGCATTCTGATCCCACCGTCGGTGCCGCTGGTGATCTACGCCGTGCTGACGCAGGAGTCGATCGGCAAGCTCTTCGTCGCCGCGGTGATCCCGGGCCTGATCGCGACGCTGGGCTACATGATCGTGATCCGCCTGTTCGTCACCATCAACCCTGCCGCCGGCCCCGCCGGCGAACGGGCGAGCTGGTCGCAGCGCATGGCCTCGGTGGTCGAGGTGCTGCCGGTGGTCTGCGTGTTCCTGGTCGTGATCGTCGGCATCTACGGCGGCTGGGCCAACCCGACGGAGGCGGCGTCAATCGGCGCGGCGGCCTGCGGCGTGCTCGCGGTGCTGCGCGGCGGCATGCGTTGGCCGGGGCTGCGCGCCAGCATCATTGGCACGGCCCATGCCACGGCCATGATCTACATGGTGCTGCTCGGTGCCGACGTGCTCAACGCCGGCCTGGCGATCACTCAACTGCCGGGCGAGCTGGCAAACTGGGTCAAGGGCAGCGGCCTGGCGCCGCTGCTGGTGATGGCGGCGATCCTCGTCGTCTATATCCTGCTCGGCTGCGTGATGGACTCGCTGGCGATGATTCTGCTCACGATCCCGATCTTCTACCCGGTCGTGATGGGGCTCGACTTCTACGGCATGCCGCCGGTGGACAAATCGATCTGGTTCGGCATCCTGGCGCTGATGGTGGTCGAGATCGGCCTCGTGCACCCGCCGCTGGGCATGAATCTCTTCATCATCCAGAAGCTCGCCAAGGACACGCCTTACATCGAGACCGCCAAGGGCGTGATGCCCTTCCTCGCCTCGGACCTGCTGCGCATCGTGCTGTTGCTGCTGGTGCCGAGCATCTCGCTGTGGCTGGTGCACCTCAACGCCTGAGGGCGGGAACGGAGAACGCCTGATGATCTTCATGCTGAACCAAGCGCTGGCCCATTTGCAGGGCGCGCCACTCGCAACCGAGGCGCCCGTTGCGCGCTGGGAGGCATTGGCTTCGACCGCGGGCCATGGGCAGGCCTTTCTGCCGCCCACCCGCGGCACGGTCTATGGCACGCTGCTGAACCATCGCGACGCGCTTGCCGAACTGGGCGAGCAGGTGAACGCGGCCCCTTACAAAGCGCCACCGCAGGCACCCATCCTGTACATCAAGCCCCGCAACACGGTGGTCGGCCACCGCGTACCGGTGCGCGTGCCGGGCGGCACCACCGAGCTGGAGATCGGTGCCACGCTGGGCGTCGTGATCGGCCGCACTGCATCGCGCGTCTCCGAAGCCGAGGCGCTGGCCGTCGTGGCGGGCTACACCGTCGTCAACGATATCAGCGTGCCACACGCGTCGGTCTACCGGCCGTCGATGCGCTTCAAGTGCCACGACGGCCTCTGCCCGATGGGGCCGGCCATCGTTGCGCGGGCGCTGGTCCCCAACCCCGACGCCCTGGACATCGCGGTCGCCATCGACGGCAAGACGGTGCAGCACAGCAACACCGCCGGGCTCGTGCGACCGGTGGCACGCTTGATTGCCGACGTCACCGAGTTCATGACGCTGTTCCCCGGCGACGTGCTGACCGTAGGCGTAGCAGCCGATGCACCCCGTGCCTGCGCCGGCCAAACGGTGACGATCACGATCGACGGCGTGGGCCAGCTCGAGAACACGCTGGTCGCGGGAGCTGCCGCATGAAGCGCGCCAAGGTGGCGTATGCCGGCGCCATACACGACGCCGTCGAGCACGGTGCCGGCTTGCGGTTGGCCGATGGCCGCGTCGTGGCGGAAGAGGCGGTGGTCTGGCTGCCGCCGTTCGAGGTGGGCACGGTCATTGCGCTCGGACTGAACTACGCCGATCACGTGAAGGAGCTGTCGAAGGAACTGACGCTCACGTCCAAGGACGAGCCGCTCGCGTTCCTCAAGAGCCCCGGCGCGTTGATCGGCCACCGCGGGCAGACGCGTCGGCCCGCCGGGGTGAAGTTCATGCACTACGAGTGCGAACTGGCCGTGGTCATCGGGCGCAGCGCGAAGAACGTGAAGCGCGAGAACGCCATGGCCTGCGTGGCCGGCTACTGTGTCGCCAACGACTACGCGATCCGCGACTACCTGGAAAACTACTACCGCCCGAACCTGCGCGTGAAGAACCGGGACACCTGCACCGTGCTCGGCCCGTGGCTCGTCGACGCGGCCGACGTGTCCGACCCGCACCGCCTTGCGCTGCGCACACTTGTCAATGGCAAGGTCACTCAGCAGGGCAACACGCGCGACATGATTGACGACATCCCGGCGCTGATCGAGTACCTCAGTTCGTTCATGACGCTCGGCGCCGGCGACGTGATCCTGACCGGCACGCCCGACGGCGTGGTCAACGTGAACGTCGGCGACGAGGTCGTCACCGAGATCGACGGCATCGGCCGCCTGGTCAACACCGTTGTCGGCGACGCACTATTCGGCCGCTGAGCCACCAGGAGAATGCAATGCGAGTTCAACATCTCATCAACGGCAAGGCAGTCGCAGGCCGCGACTATTTCGAGACCGTCAATCCGGCGACACAGGACGTGCTGGCCGAAGTTGCTTCGGGAACGGCGGACGACGTCAATGCAGCAGTGTCTGCCGCCAAGGCGGCCTTCCCGGCTTGGGCCGCGCGGCCAGCAACAGAGCGCGCCGCGCTGATGCGAAAGCTCGGTGATCTGATCGCCAAGCACGTGCCCGAGCTGTCGGAAACCGAGACCCGCGACTGCGGCCAGGTGATCTCGCAGACGCGCAAGAATCTGGTGCCGCGCGCGGCCGACAACTTCTACTATTTCGCCGAGATGTGCACCCGTGTCGACGGCCACACCTACCCGACGCCCACGCACCTGAACTACACGCTCTTTCACCCGGTCGGCGTGTGCGCGCTGATCAGCCCGTGGAACGTGCCGTTCATGACCGGCACCTGGAAGATCGCGCCCTGCCTGGCTTTCGGCAACACGGCCGTCTTGAAGATGAGCGAGCTGTCGCCGTTGTCGATCTCGCGCTTCGGCGAGTTGGCCACCGAAGCCGGCCTGCCGCCGGGTGTGCTCAACATCGTGCACGGCTTCGGCAAGGAGGCGGGCGAGCCGCTGTGCGCACACCCCGACGTGCGCGCGATCTCGTTCACCGGGTCCACGGCCACCGGCAACCGCATCGTGCAGTCTGCCGGGCTGAAGAAGTTCAGCATGGAACTCGGCGGCAAGAGCCCATTCGTGATCTTCGAGGACGCCGACATGGCGCGCGCGCTGGACGCGGCGGTCTTCATGATCTTCTCGAACAACGGCGAGCGCTGTACCGCCGGCTCACGCATCCTGGTGCAACAGTCGATCTACGCCGAGTTCGCGCAGAAGTTCGCCGAGCGTGCGAAGCGCATTGCCGTTGGCGACCCGATGAACGAGAACACCCTCATCGGCCCGATGATCAGCCGAGCCCACTTGGCCAAGGTGCGCAGCTACATCGAACTCGGTCCGAAGGAAGGCGCAACGCTGCTCTGCGGCGGCCTCGACGCGCCGGACCTGCCTGCTTCGATTCGTCGCGGCAACTTTGTGAAGCCAACGGTCTTCGCCGATGTCGACAACCGCATGCGCATCGCGCAAGAAGAGATCTTCGGCCCCGTGGCCTGCCTGATTCCGTTCAGCGACGAGGCCGACGCCATTGCCAAGGCCAACGACATCCAGTACGGCCTGTCGAGCTACGTGTGGACCGAGAACCTTGGCCGCGCACACCGCGTGGCCGCCGCCATCCAGGCCGGCATGTGCTTCGTCAACAGCCAGAACGTAAGAGACCTGCGCCAACCCTTCGGCGGTACCAAGGCGTCGGGCACCGGGCGCGAGGGCGGCACCTGGAGCTACGAGGTGTTTCTCGAGCCGAAGAACGTGGCCGTGTCGCTGGGCTCGCATCACATTCCCCATTGGGGCGCCTGAAGCTCGCCGATCCATTCTCAAGGAGACCCACCATGGGCCAAGTTGCTCTCGCTGCCAAGATCACCCATGTGCCGTCGATGTACCTGAGCGAGCTTGACGGCCCGCGCAAGGGCAGCCGCCAGGAGGCCATCGACGGCCACGTCGAGATCGGCCGCCGCTGCCGCGAACTCGGCGTCGACACGATCGTCGTCTTCGACACGCACTGGCTCGTCAACGCCGGCTACCACCTCAATTGCGCACCGCAGTTCGAAGGCAGCTACACCAGCAATGAGCTGCCGCACTTCATCAGCAACATGGCGTATTCGTTTCCGGGCAACCCGACACTCGGACAGCTGCTGGCCCGGGTCTGCAACGAGCACGGCGTGGAGGCACTGGCCCACCCCGCCACCACGCTCGGCCCCGAGTACGGCACGCTGGTACCCATGCGCTACATGAACGCCGACCGGCACTTCAAGGTGGTGTCGGTCTCGGCGCTGTGCATGGTGCACTACCTGAACGACAGCGCCCGCCTGGGCTGGGCGATGCGCAAAGCGGTGGAAGACCACTACGACGGCACCGTGGCCTTCCTCGCCAGCGGGTCGCTGAGCCACCGCTTCGCGCAGAACGGTCAGGCACCGCATTACGCGTTCAAGATCTGGAGCCCTTTTCTCGAAACGCTGGACCATGAAGTGGTGGATATCTGGAAGCGCGGCGACTGGAAGACCTTCTGCGAGATGCTGCCCGAATACGCAGTCAAGGGCCACGGCGAGGGCTTCATGCATGACACGGCGATGCTGCTGGGCGTGCTGGGCTGGTCGGCCTACGACGGCCAGGCCGAGGTGGTGACGCCGTATTTCGGCGCCTCGGGCACCGGGCAGATCAATGCCATCTTCCCGGTCACACCGCAGGACGGCCATGCAGTCCCGAAGGCCGTGGCCTCCGCAGCCGACAGTTCTTCTTCGATCGCAACGCGACTCTAGGCAGCGCGACGATGCCCCACCTCGTCATCCTCTACAGCGGCAACCTCGATGGGCGCACCGACATGTCGGTGCTCTGCCACAGCCTCGCCGACACGATGCTCGCGCAATGCGACGAAGCCGGCAAACCGGTGTTTCCGCCCGGCGGCACACGCGTGTTCGCCTACCCCGCGCCGCACTTCGCCGTCAGCGATGGCGGTACCGCCGGTCGCGCGGCGAATGGCGATGGCGACTACGGATTTGCCTATTTGAATCTGCGCATGGGCCGCGGCCGCAGCGAGGCCGTGCAGCAGAGCGTGGGCCGCGCATTGATGGCCGTGTCGAAGACGCACTTCGAGCCCTTGATGGCCGAGATGCATCTGGGCGTGACGCTGCAGATCGACGCAGGCGCCGAAGTCTTCGATGCCAAGCACAGCACCCTGCATCCCCTCTTCATCACGCCGGACTGACCCATGCTTGCGCAGAACACCATCGACCAACTCGCCCGCGAGCTTTATGAAGCGCGCAAGAACCGCACCCAGGTGCGCCACTTCTCGAAGCGCTTCCCTGAGATGACGATCGAGGACGGGTACGCGATACAGCGCGCCTGGGTCCAGCTCGAACTGGCGGATGGCCGCATCATCAAGGGTCGCAAGATCGGCCTGACCTCGCGCGCCATGCAGCAGGCCAGCCAGATCATCGAGCCCGATTTTGCGCCGCTGATGGACGACATGTTCTTCGCCCAGGGCAGCGACATCGAAGCCAGCCGCTTCATCGCACCGCGCGTCGAGGTCGAGCTCGCCTTCATCCTGGGCAAGCCGCTGAAGGGGCCGGCCGTGACGCTCTTCGACGTGCTCTCAGCCACCGAATACGTGACGCCGGCCATCGAGATCATCGACTCGCGCATCGAGCAGTTCGACCGCGAGACCCAGGTCATGCGCAAGGTCTACGACACCATCAGCGACTTCGCCGCCAACGCCGGCATCGTGCTCGGCGGCCGGCCTGTGCGGCCCAACGACGTTGACCTGCGCTGGGTGGGCGCGTTGCTCTACAAGAACGGCGTCATCGAAGAAACCGGTCTCGCCGCCGGCGTCCTCAACCACCCGGCGACCGGCGTGGCCTGGTTGGCCAACAAGATCGCGCCTTACGACGAACAACTCAACGTCGGCGATGTAGTGCTGGCCGGTTCCTTCACGCGTCCGACTGCGGCAAAGGCCGGCGACAGCATCCATGCCGACTACGGCCCGCTGGGTTCGATCGCGTTCCGCTTCGTCTGAAGGCCGAGTCGTGCGCACGCCCATCAACCCTTTCAAGCAGGCGCTTCGCGAAGGCCGTGTACAGATCGGCCTGTGGGTCGGGCTGGCCGATGCCTATGCCATCGAAGCCATGGCCGGCGCCGGTTTCGACTGGCTGCTGATCGATGGCGAACACGCGCCGAACGACCTGCGCACCGTGCTCGGCCAGTTGCAAGCCGTGGCGCCCTACCCCACGCACGCCATCGTGCGGCCGGTGATCGGCGACGTAGCGCTGATCAAGCAGCTGCTTGACGTCGGCGCGCAGACCCTGCTGATCCCGGTGGTCGAAACTGCCGAGCAGGCGGCGACGCTGGTGGCGGCCATGCGCTACCCGCCGCGCGGCATCCGTGGCGTGGGTTCGGCGCTGGCGCGCTCGTCACGGTGGAATCAGATCGGCGACTACCTGCACACGGCCGACGAGCAGATGTGCGTGCTGCTGCAGGTCGAAACCGAGAAGGGGGTCGACAACCTGGCTGCCATCGCTGCCACGGAAGGTGTGGACGGCGTCTTCTTCGGCCCGGCCGACCTGTCCGCATCGATGGGTCTGCTCGGACAGCCCGGCCACCCGGATGTGCAGCGCGCCATCCTCGACGGCATCGCCGTGGTCCGCGCCGCCGGCAAGGCGCCGGGCGTGCTCTCGCCCGACCCGAAACTCGCCCGCCTGTACCTCGACGCCGGCGCCCTGTTCGTTGCCGTCGGTGTCGACACCACCTTGCTCACCCGCGCCTGTCGCGATCTGGCTGCAGCCTACAAAAACAACGCCGACAAGGTTGCCGCAGCTGCGTCCGCACCCGGCGGCGCGTACTGACGCACCGCACCGGCGCGCCTTGTCTTTCCCCATCTGTCCTGGACCGAATTCCGATGCTCAAGCTGAATGACCCCTCCCTGTTGCGCACGCAGTGTCTGATCGATGGTGCGTGGGTTGGCTCTTATCCAGAGCTCGGCATAAAGCGCATGCCCGGCGCAAGTTCGACGAACTGGTCGGCACCAGCGAGGTAGCCAAGGAGGCGATCAAACGCATCGGCTGGATCTACCACGTCGAAGGTCAGTTCGAAGGAATGGAGGCGCAGCAGCGCCTGGGGGCGCGCGAGCAACTCACGCGGCCGTTGTGGAAGGAGTTGCACGTCTGGCTAAAGCTCGAGCGCGGTCGCGTGCCTGACGGCGGTTCGATCGCCGGTGCGATCGATTACAGCCTGAACGGCTGGACCGCACTGACGCGGCACCTCGAAGACAGGTCCGTGCCGATCGACAATAACTTCATCGAACGCCAAATAAAGCCGTGGGCAATGGGACGCCGCGCATGGCTCTTCTGCGGCAGCGAGTTGGCCGGCCAACCAACCGCCGCCGTGGGCAAGTCTCCGCCCGCATCGAGCGTCGAGTCCCGGAATGCAGCATGAGGATGGTTTGGCGTAAAGAAAGCGGCTGTTTTATGAACGCACGGGAGGTGTTGCACATGTTCATCAGCACGCTGGTTGGTAGTAAGCGCGGTCTCACCACCCTCTTGACGAGTACGGCCTCGATCAGATGTCGAGGACGTGTCGTAGCAGCGGGAAGCCAACTCGCCACGAGTGACCGTCGCCTGTATCGACCGTTGCGGTGCGCTGGTTGATGCGAACGACGGTCCCGACCTGAGTCTGCAGGTACTTGTCCTCGAACGAGACCTTCTCGCCGCAACGGAAGTCGCCGCGTCCAGGTTTAACCTGCGGCGGCGCGGCCGGTGGCGATGATGACGCTGTCGTACCACTCGCGGGCTGCGGCGGTTCGATCGCCGTATAGGGCAGCTTCCACTCGCTCCTCGTGCCCTCTTCGTGTAGCGTGACCTTGACGTCGCCCATCGCGACGACGCGGCCGTTGCGCATTTGTCCGCTGCGCCAGTCAAGGAAGCGCACCGTTTGCCCCATGTGCAGGTTCGTGCGGACCTTGATGATGCGGCGCGGGTCGGCCAACATCTGTTCGATGAGCGTGCTCAGGTGGAAGAGATCGAGGCTGCTCGCGCGGTTGAGCGAGTCGATGATGCGGGGGTCGATGCCTTGCGAGTTCACGCCGAAGTCCTCTTCGTTGCGCCGCCCTTGATCAGCAGAACTCAGGCAGCCAGTGGTTGCTCTCTATCCTGCCGCCCGATGTTCCAAGGCAGCAGCTCGTCGATGCGGTTGATGGGATGGTCGGCAATGCGCGTGTGCACCTCCCGCAGGTAGGCCTGCGGGTCGAGCCCATTGAGCTTTGCCGTCTCCACCAGACTGTAGATCGAGGCGGCGCGCTCACCGCCCGCGTCCGAACCCATGAACAGGTAGTTGCCTCTTCCAAGGGCCACTCCGCGCAGG
>Ga0307509_10008906_pt1 | contig 12654 bp, 12 predicted proteins | sample 10_EM_MG_FD_202245 | JGI IMG/M metagenome (GOLD analysis project Ga0307509, IMG submission 202245) | Populus trichocarpa ectomycorrhiza microbial communities from riparian zone in the Pacific Northwest, United States - 10_EM | ecosystem: Host-associated > Plants > Roots > Unclassified | place...
AAGATGCAGAGTCAGGGCGACCTAAGTCTCGCATCCTACTTCCCAAACCTGAGCCGGAGGTTTCCCCTTCGTCCGTCATATGGACATCATCATCACCCTCCTCCCAGCCCTCCACGTCCTCCTGCTCCCCCTCCACATCCTTCTCGTTGTCCTGGTTTATCTCCTCTTCCCCATAGACCTCTTCGGAATCCTCTGAGCCATTGCCACCCTCATCACCAGACTCATATAGGTCGATAAAATCGACATCATCTTTCTCTTCATCCTCCTCCCACTCTTCGTAGACCTCCGCATTTGGCAAAAGCTACTCAACAGGCTTCACCCAGTCAATCAAGGGTCTACCCTTTTCGTCATGCTCATCCACTCGAACCGTCATGTCCAAATCTCCTTCCATATCCTCCTCCGTCAATCTCTACTCAGAAGTACTGTCCTCTCCGCCAATAGGCATCGAGGGCCCTGTCCGAGCTAAACAACACTGAATATTAGTAAGCACATCTCAAGTTAATTAGGCAAATTTTAAAATTACTTACTTGACTGTGGATTATTAGCCCCGGAGTTTCGCCTCAGGCTACCTAGTCCTATCCTAAACCTGATGCGATGTGAGATAGGCTGCCTTGTGCTCCCTGTATTAAATGTAGCTGCCCTTGCCAAAGCCACAGGGCGTCCAACAGGGGACCCTGTAGGGGATACCGGTGTTCTATGTATTGTGAGTGAATGACGGCGCTCCCGAATCGCTAGCTGGCGGGTGCACCTGGGAGGAGTGTCCTGAGATACAGAAGGCCCCGGAGGCAGTACCAGCGCAGACCCAGTTGACGAGCTTCTGGGTCGCTTCACCACAAGGTCAAGCAGACTCTTCATTCGCGCTGGGGCCTCATCTTTGGTGACGTAAATACAGGCGAGGCCGCTGAATTTGGTGGAGAATCGACTTCGATTGAGGTTGGGGGGTTCACAAGTGGCAAACCATCATCGCGAAACTGGTTGGGATAGTATCGCCGCCAATCCGCCAGGATTGCCACACATTCCTGCTCCAGGACCTCGTTCTCCTCCACGATTATCTCCTGATCCACTTGGGTTTTGGTCTCGTCGTCAAGCGCCTGGTCCTCATAATATCTTCGAGCAAAATGACGGCGTTGTTTTAGGCGATTGCCTCGGTTCGCCCTTGCACGTTTGAAAGCGGTTTCCAAGAGGGTAAGGCTCGCCCTATGTTCATTCCGGCGGATGGTCTCAGGATTTACTGAGTGCCCCAAAGCACCTGCCGGAAGCGGCCTCCACTTATAAGCAGATGGCATTGCTCTTGGAAAAAGGTATTCTATTCATCAATGTTAGTACATATAATTTGTGCGTATGATTTTGTGCGTATGATTTCTTTGTGCGTATGATTCTGTGCGTATGATTTGTTCGTATGAACTCGACCTATGTTTTGAGGGGAGATAAAAGAGCAAAGGAGAAAAGACCAGTGTGAAGATGGTGACTAACTTACTATTTGGGATCGGGCAATAAGTAATCTATGCAGCGACCTTTTGCCAGCATGCCCTCTGATGTAGTGGAGAAAGTAAGGGAAGTAGAGAGGGTGGTACCAGTAGAGGGGCGTATCCGGGTTGGTGGGGCAAGAGCCGCGGGTGTTTCTGTTCTTTTCTTTTTTCTTTTTTTTTGTTTTAACTGCTGAGTTTTCCTTCTGTATGAAAAAGAGAAGCCGGATTGCAGGGCAGAGGGCAGAGCAACCTGAGAATTGTGTTGATGGCGAGAGCGTGAATGGAGAAGGTAAGAGTGTGGTGAGAAAGAAGAGGAGTTAATTTGGCCACTCTTAAAAAGAAAAGAAAAACTGAGTTCACCTCTTGAAAACATCGTCACAGTCTACCCGCAGTCACGCGTCGAGCCCTCCTCTCTACCGCAGTAGCCTAACCAAAAGCCCTACTCACCAACTTCTAAGTATGATATGAATGACCCCCCAGATTCAAGCCTTCTGCTAATGGCTTTCATCAGACTATGACAGAAAGGAGATTATAGCAACGAGAGCTGTGTGTTTGCGTTCGGACCCAAGATGGGAGGGGGGTACTCTCCAGGTTCATTTTGTGAGTACAATTGTACACTTGATACTTAAAGAGGGAAGATATAATATCGTGGAACAAATACAACGTCTAGTACAACATTTTCAAGCCATTTCTACATGGAAGGGATTGTACATTGCGTGTTATGGTAGACTGGAGGTTGCAGTGTTACGCGACTTTAACCAGCGTACTATTCAAGTGGATGTATATACCCATGCCCTATCAACCTTAACTGTCGTTTACTCATCTAGACATCATGAATCAATATATGCCTAAACTCCATAGGGCTCCTGGAAAGATATGACGAGGGGGCTTGAAACGCACTCCTCATGAAATAACCAATTTTTATTTCGTTGGTATAAAATAACTCTTTACCCACCTCTCCTCCAACACACTGCTTCTTCTTAGCAAGCCCTAATATCCGACTCAGCTATCAGGGAAGGTATAGGGTCCATACACATACGCACAAATACACATACGCATAAATACACATACGCATAAATACACATACGCCCAAGGAAGCAGACTCCAGGCACCTACACACCAAAGATCATTTTGCGTCTAACTTCTGAGCAAAAACCCTTCTCTCGTTTCCTGTGAACCTCCTTCCTCACGCACCGGTCCGTCAATACAACAAACAAGCAAACACAAAAAATATAACTCCTGCTCAATGCCTCCTAAACGTCGTGCAAATGATGGTATCTTGAGCCGCAAGGGTGGTGGAAGTTGGGGGCCCCCAACTCGGCATCTTGGTCGGAAAAGAGCTGGGAGAGTTGTTGGTGGGGTCCAGCAGCCGGCTCGGTATCCAACTGGCAGGGTGGCAATGGCAGAGATTATGAAGTATCGCCACGATGGCGGGTACCTAATTCCCAAGGCCCCATTTTATCGTCCTTGCTAGGAGATTGTGTCAGATTTGGCACTCGAGCAACAATTCCGTTGGCAGACATGAGTGTTTGAATGCCTACAGGTGGCAGCGGAAGAGTTCCTGGTGATGACAATGACCGGTAAGTTGAGTTCCTCTCCTAGTATAATTATCTGATTTACTAATTCTTTGTTCATAGCTGGAGCCCTCGGTGTGGCACATGCTGGTCGGGTTACCCTCATGGTCCAGGACCTGAGATTAGTGGAGGATGTCATGAACATTATAGCTGGCCAGCCAGATGGCGCCACTCGGGAAGAGATGAGACGTCATCTCAATGAGGACGGCGGTGCTCCTGGGGCTAAACCTCCTCCTCCTGCTCTTCCTCCTCCTCCCACGGGTGCACCTCCTCCTCTCCCTCCTCCGGGTGGTGCTCTTGGTCCCGGTGGTGCTCCTGGTCCCGGTGGTGCTCCTGGTCCCGGTGGTGCTCCTGGTCCCGGTGGTGCTCCTGGTCCCGGTGGTGCTCCTGGTCCGGGTGGTGCTCCTGGTCCCGGTGGTGCTCCTGGTCCGGGTGGTGCTCCTGGTCCCGGTCGTACTCCTGGTCCCGGTCCTGCTCCTCGTCCTACGGGTGTTCCTCCTCCTGGGCGCACTCCCCCTCCTCCTCGTCCTGCGGGTGTTCGTCCTCCAGGGCGCACTCCCCCTCCTCCTCCTGCTAGGGGTGCACCTCCTCGGCGTGGTGCCCCTCCCCGTTGCCAGGGAGCTTCTTCCCATGACTCACCCCCTGCCAATAACGGTAGTCACAGCGACATGACGACAGCGATAACCCTCGTCCACCTGTACGGCGTCGCTTGTATGGTGGCACTGGGACCAGTAGCCGGACTGGTGGTAGTGGTACTACAGGGGGTACTGGGGGAGTTGTTAGACAAGGAAATTTGGTTGGGGGTGTGGGTTCTGGTATGGGAGATGGAAGTGATAGTGAGGAAGGTGATGCGAGAGGTGCCCAGAGAGACCATGATACCGGGCATGTGGGTACTGGGGGGGGTGGTGGCAGTAGTAGTAGGGTGGTGACTGGGGCCGTCGGAGGCACACCTGAACACCCCGCTGGAAGAGGACCGTCCGGGGCTGGAGTTAGTAGTCGTACCCCGCGTATGCCAGTTCAGCCGACTCGTGGTAGGGGTTGGAGTGGTTGGAGTAGGGCTCGTAGGCGCTCTGCGGGCCCTGGTGGGAGTGGTTGGACCGGTGGTGGCAGTAGGATGCCGACGTACTCCGGGGGTGGTGGTGGGAGGGCAGGAGCTGGTGCTGGTGGGAGTGCTACCACCTAAGCATATTCGGGGATTGTCTTTTTCTTTCTCTTAATTCACCTCTTTTTTCAACTATCATGACTTTCATTCTTCTTGTTTTCTATTACTCCATGGTGTTGTCCCCATGTGGTGGGGGGAACGGGGCAGTTTATTGTAGACATGATCGTAGGTAAGGTCTTCCTTGGTTTGGAGGTTATCAACCATATTATTCATTGATTCAGGAAGAGAACAGAGGAGAATGGCTGCTTTAGCCTCATGTGACTCGAACACTGTTTGAAAGACAAACGGTAGGTTGTATCAGTCGGTGGAGAAGGCCGTGGAGCATCAGAGGTGTAATTGATTCCATAATGTATCGTACTTATTGCTATGATCGGAAAGAAGATCCAATGTATCGTACTTGGTATCGAAAACAGAATTGAGTTGATGGAAGAAAGATGAAGTGTTTTCTCTAGCAAATTTGTCCTCCAGAGCGGTCCATATTTTGGGAGGGCTTTTATGGGTAGCGAGGAGAATGCGCCAATCAGACTCTACGGTTTGGATGATGTATGTCGCGGCATACTAGTAGCGATGGATAAAGTTATCATTGTCCTCTTCGGCGTAATCGTCAATCGTTTCTTCACCTAACACAATATTCCAACTGTTAACATGTTCAAGAACATCTTGAGAAATGTCTCTCCAAGCACGGTAGTTGTCACTTCCAATAAGCTGTGGGATTGAGCTTAGTTTGTAGTTGGGTGCGACCGAGTTCTTCATACTTTGAATGTGCTTGTCGGGGGCCTGAGTAGATATTTTACAGGCAGGAGGTAGAGGTGAGGTTCAGGGCGATTTGGCTCGTCTTTTGGAACCAGAACGAGGAGGACAACTGGAGGATTCACCAGCAGTGGTAGTAGAACTTCTAGGAGGGCGAGATCCAACTCTAACAGTATCTTCGGTTTCTGACTCAGGGTTCCGAAGTTGTCTGCTAGCTGCTGCATCAGGCATGGTTTTAGTGATGTTTGGTGGTAAAAGATCCTTGAAATAATGATAGGGACCAGTCTCAGCACTTCTCTCAGTCTTTTAGTATTTTGTGAATACCTTTAGCCATTCCAATTGCAGCAAGCGACCTCGAAGCTAGTCCCCTTCTCACTCGAAGCAAAGTGAAGTTAAGTGCAAAGGTAGTTAGCACCATGTGTCCACTGCTACGCAGACTGAGCATGGTTGTTGAGGGGAGAAAGGAAGTGGCGTTGCAACCGGGGGATCGCTTCCTTTTAAGGTAAGGAAAAGGGGTTGCGCCGAGCCGAATGCTGGGAATTGTCTGTTGCCACAACAACAGTTGCTAAGGTAGAGGTAGAGGTAGGTATACCATCATGGTTCATCGCTGTTGGAGGTGGAAGCGTGTGTGGGTATTTCTTATAGAGTAAGGAGAGCGCCGGGCTCATAACCTGTTCAAAATGTGAATACGGCGCAATCTATTTTATGTGAATAATGCTTCGCAAGTACAAGAGGGGTTGCGAGGCACGCTTAGCGAGGAGGTGAGGCAGGGATTGGTAGGAGTTCCGGTTCTTAATTCTTCTAAGCCAGGTGGGCGGTAGCACCTTATTTCTAGAAAAGTGCACATCCATATGCCCAAGAGAAATATAGGGAAAACAATGCAAGAAACATAAGTGCGAACATGCTTGACCCTGAAATCCATCCAAGTAAATCCCAAATAATGTGCGAAAAAACAAAATGGTGTGGAGCGATTATTAGAAATATCATGACCAAGAATGGTGCATAAGAGATGCATAAACAACTGTAAAATCCTAAACACCTGATTGGAAAGCACATGTTAAATCCCGTGATATTATCCTGAAATAAACACTAAAACACCATAATATAGATCTTATAGAGTAAGGAGAGCGCTAGGCTCATAACCTAAGTAAAACAATACACCGTAGTGTGTTGAATATACATAGGAAATATACAAAGAATTTCCCCAAAATGAAGAGAACACTTTGTTCGCTCACATAGCTCTAAGCAGGTTCTCTCTTGTTCACTTTCAACTCCTTCACTCTCAACTTGAACCCCTCTTGTCTTCCACCAGGTAATTTACGAACAGCACAGACAGGAGTGTATACATATAGCAGCAAAGTGCTAATATCCTTCTATTCATCACCCCACAAGGCATTTCTCCCCAATGTATGTCTCCTTTCTCCTTTCTCACTACATCAGCAAACAATCTATTCCTCATCCTCACCGTCTGACACACAGCATGCACAGGAAGTAAACTCCCATTCTAGATATGACGTGGATCCGACGCCCGTCCGGAAGATTTGCTCAACGTCCCTTTAGATCCTCACAAGGTCCTGAAACGCACTGTTTGGTGCAGGGACTTCCCGTAAGGATCTACAGGGCAAGGTTACCCTACCTTACCACAGAAGAACCTCCAAGGAAAAAGATAACACCCCCCTCCAGGCCAGGCGTTGGGACGGCGCGTCATCACTGGCAGCCTGGGTAGTTGCGTCCCAACACCCAAGACCACTATCAATGGAACACCTCTTCTATGACCTTATATGTCGCGGCCGTCCGTCCGATGGAATCCTGTTCGCAGGGTATGTGAGGGGAGACCTTCGGGCACCTTATGCAAGTGGAAGCGGGTGAACAGGATGACGGTGCATAAGGTTACAGACACTTGAAGACTGACAGTTGAAAGAGTAGGTTGAAGGTAACGGGACCTTTTGCACGAAGGTTAGTCTTCTCGTACCTACAAAAACGTATAGAGTATGAAGGAGGTAACTATGCCTAGTAAGTGGATTGTGTGCATCCACAAAGGACAAGTTGGTCAAAGATAGAGTGCAAGGGAAAAATCTCATAGGTACGATCCCAAGGACAAGTCGTATAATGCCGGAAGACTAGAATACAACCAGCAGTTGGATGTCGATTTCTCGACGGAACCAACCAAAGAAGATTGGCCATCTTCTGTCCAGCGAGTTAGACTACTCAGGACGAGCATGAGGGCAACATAGTTCGTAACCATCGTTGTCAACGGAGAAATGGCTGAGCTGACACCTGACGTGGTTTCCACACCATTAGGAATACCTGAAGCGCAGAGCCATAAGCTAGCCATGGGAGCAGAAGGTGTGGTAGAGAGTTTTCAGGTTCTACGAGTCTTCGGACTCAGGCAGTGTTCCCAACTGTCCAAGGGCCCCACAGGGGCCACAGGATGGACTGCCAAGACCCCTGGACCGCACAGGACGGCGGAAAATGTCCTGTCCCCGTCCACAAAATCTAAAGACTGCCGTTATTCCCCAGGACGACGGGCCCGGCAACCTGAGACAATAATGTGTGGGGGTGCAAGAAGACTGGGGGCGGAGTGCTGGAATTAGAGTAAATGGGAGGGGACCGTGGGCGACGACTGGCGACGTTGAATGATGGCCGGGGACAGTAGGCGACAGCAGGGGACCGCGGGGGACTGTCGGTAAATACTGGTAACGGCGATGAAATATAGGAAACTGTGGGTGCTACTGGGTTTGACCGCAGGATAATGATCCTAGGATTCTCATATCAACTAGACTGGCGTATTAGATGACTGCATGGTCCAATCAGCCATATAGCATTGGTGGCTCCCATTGAATTACAAAGAGGGGAAATAAGTTTATGAGATATCGGGAATGAATTGCGAGCGGAAGGAAAGTCAATTATTGTTCAAAATAGAAGATGGTAAGTTACCGGATAAAAACCAGAAGTTCCAATAGGGACAACAATTTAGTACAAAGTTTGACTTCGACTCTTTTTCCAATCTTAACCACTGGTTATTTACAATAGCTATTCGGTACGTCAATTCCACTGGAGGATTCCGCATGACAAGAAAGACTTTGGGATTTTGACGTTAGTACAGTTCCCGGTATACCCAACTTGACACTCCAGAACTCTGCCAAATTCGGAGCATTGCGGAGTCCCCCGGTCACTGCAACAGCCCAACTACGGGTATTCTAAGTGTTGCCCAGGGTGGGCTCATATTCGGGCTCAATAAATCCCAAAAGCCGAACTGAGACATTACAGGGGTAACATCCCGGCACGGACTGCGGGGGACTGCGGGGCCCGACGACCCTCACTCTAAATGCCCGGGCAATTTGGCTGGAGGACGGGACGGGACGACAAAAGGTCGTCCGTCCTCATCCACGCTCAAGAGGGAGGGACTACCCCGTTAGGAACACTAGACTCAGGTGAAGTTCGCAAAGTTGCGTGCAAGATACTTAGTTACTATAGAGTTAGCATGTATACCGCGATTGCTCAGCCGCGGAATATAAATATCGAAGTATCTTGACTGCTATTAGATACAACAAGCAGGGAGAAGAGATCTTATCAATATAATAAGTTTCTACTTTATCGTTACCAATACTTCGACTATCCATATCAAATTAACATTTATATCTAGCCTATATTACTTGTGTCTTCTTAACGAGTTCTCCAATAGCATAGAAAGATTGGTCGAAGCAAGATCAGGACCCACGTTGTTATCGATGTGGACAGCATGACCATACCTTTCCGCATATAATTACGACATGCCCGGCCCTGGAAGTTAAGAGGCGGGAAGAGACCCTCAGATATTGAACACAGGTAGAGATTCTATGCTATGGAAAGGCAATAAACCAGGGAAGGCTCTGATGAAGGAGTTTTCCATATATGTTATAAAAAGTTTGCTTAATTTTCCTGTTAGGTTATGAGTTTTTCCTTTTACGAGAGATAATAATTTGAGATTATAATTGGTTTTGGCCTGTAATGGGCAATGATGGATGAAGGGGATAAGGTTTTCTTATATATTTGTTTTATGTAGGCGGTAAGGAAGTTTTTTATGGGTTTGGGTTTTCAAGGCCATACTTTAGGGTACTTGCCAGGATTTTCCCGTATTTTTACAAATAAATTCAAGGATTTAAAAAGAAAAAAAGAAAATGAAGCGAGTTCTCCGATATAATAACGACTCAGGTCCTAGCTGTTTGAATACCTCACGCCTAAGCGACAACCTAACACGCACCCTACAGCCTGTGTGTCCTGACGCCTTCCGAGGCGAGCCTATCATCTCCAGACGAGTTCCGACGCTGGGGTATCATGTTCTGACACCTTCCGACGCTAGGCCATCGTGTCCTGACGCCATCCTAGCGTCTGTTGTATGCGCCTTGCCCGTTCCGATACCTATACCGTTCTTCTCTTCATCCTACCCTCTGGACGATTTACCTGATTCTTCCAGAAGCCAGTTACTGCTTGTCGCGCCTTCCAGACTCACGATACTCCCGCCCTCTATCCGGAAGCGCTGATCACATAGCCACTATTCTGGACCTCTTCCTCACACTCTCCCATGTTCTAGATTCAAGCTAGTTTTCCTAAAATTATTGTTCTATTGCTCATAATTTATTCCCGTCTTACTGATGCCCTATACTACTGTATCTACTGTGATACTATGTGACTATTGCATATGACCTGTATTCCCCCTACTTCTGGATGTCCCGTTACTAGAACAAAAATGAAATCTACCCACAGGTACCACCTCCCCTGAAGCACCCTCTGTGGTATTTCCACTATCCTACCGGCCACTGGTTTCCACCAGCGCCCCCGGCTCGCCAGCTCCGATCTGAGAATCCTCCTGGCTGAGCGATAAGCGATTGTTCATTTGAGAGTCAACGGGCCCCCCTGCATTGTCAAGACTCCCATGATTGGACCCAGGATCCGAATCCTGAAATGTTAGCTCACAGTCAATAGACGTTAGACTGAGATCCAGTGATGTTTCAGTCTCCTGCAACCGATTTTGACTGTCTTCGAGCCCCCCCAGGCCGCCGATATGGGTGTCAATGGGCATCTGTCTCATTAGGGCAGGATTTCCCGGAGTCTAGTTGACTAGCTGGAACTTCAATTCTGCATAAACGGCGTTGTTATGGTCTGCGAGGCCTCTGTAACGACCCTACAGATAGGTAGCTACACTGGACTAGACTCAAGCCCTTATGGTATACCAAGTGGTAACCATATTGAGGATAGGCTAGTATACTTAGTATACAACGGGTAGACATGAGTTGGTAAAAGTGTCTACAAAGTGACTTGGTGATATAGGGTGAGACAGGGTAACCTAGTAAACGTTGCATGGGTCTCCGGGGCAACATTATATGTGGTCGCGCGGTCTCCCGAAGGAAATAAAGGCATGGAAGAGTGAAGTTACCCTACCTTAGAAACATGATTACCATACCTTGGGACCCGAGTTACCCTACCTTCACCGACCAAGTCAGCTGCGGACTGAGTGGGAAGTTATCCCACTATACAGGGGCTCTTAGAGGTTCAAAGTGCCGCTTCGTATGGCACGAAGCGGGCTACTGACGGAGCAGGAGTTGTCCGAACATCCTGTCACTTTCAAGGGATATTCCAATCACCCCCCTGCGGCCCCAGCGTTGGTACGGCACGACAGCACTGTACGGCTGGGTAGTTGTGTGCTTCCTAGTAAAGTAAGATCCATAGGAACGCTCCCAGAGCACCGTATGAGTTGTGGCCATCCAACCGACCAGAAGCTGTTCGTAGGATATATAAGGAGTGTGAGGGTGACCGCCTCCTGGGGCGCCACCTTGATAACACCTGGGAACCACCTACAGGCATACCTTGACCTCCGGCTAGTTGTATGGTTAACAGTAGAGGGTGTGGGGCTGACGAGGGAAGCTGCAAGGCTTCCAGGACAACCACCCGAAAACCAGGCCCGGGCTACCCCGTGAACTGTAGCATTAGCATGGGTTATTAGTGGACTCTAGAGGTGTGAGTCTTGTCACGATTTAAGAAGGTCCCGCATGGTTGACTGTGTGTAGCGCCTATCCAGTCAAGCAGCAAGAGATTTCTTATCGAGGAAGCATCCAGTCAGGTTTAGAAGCTTAGTAGAGCCAAGTAGATTTGCCGATAAACTACGTAGCTTGTATAGACGAAACCACCTCTGGGCCAGTGAGTCCCAATGGATATTCTCTCTACGGTGGGCATGTCGGTCGACCACTGACGTGGTACCAATAGGAAAGAGATTTCGCTCATGCAGATGTAGTTGGAGAGACATCACCGGAAGCGCGTCTTATTTGTGGAGATAGTTAATATCCGAGCGGTCCGCCTGCCTCCTAGTCTTAGCTCGTTTTGCCAGGTGAGTTGGACAGCCCTGAGCTGAGCAGGGTTCTTGCAAAACGTCAGAATGGCTGACGGGTGTCCTCTGGCTTTACATTATTCTACTTAACCAAAGCTAGAGACACCCAATTCTGATAACCAACGATCCTCGAGACAACTTATTGAGTGAAGCTTTCAGGCTTAACGCTATTAGGTTTTACCACTTGATTGTGCTTTGAATTATTTTTATCTTTATTGTAATCTTTACTTCTACTTTGAGTCTTCGGTGCGGTCGAAATCTTAGGATCCGTCGTCCTACAGAGTGCCCCTGTTACAGCCTCACTCTCCGCTGCACCTAGATGCTATGCTGTTTTGCGAGCCTCTGTGCGATCTTCTGACGAAGGTTTAATATAAACATGTCCTCCATGTAACAGGGTCTTGGCACTGGACGTTAGTCCAATGTACACAACGACAGGAAGGTAGAAAACCATCACACTCGTTTAGCCTGAGGGTTGGGAGATGACAATCTCAGGTCAAGGCTGATCGCGTAATGGCAGATCAGGGTCAGTGTTCGTGGGTTATTCTCGTGGATCTTGGATACCAGAATAGAAGACGTTATATTCTGAGGTACAGGAGTAGTGATAGAAATAGCAGATAACGTAAAGAATCAAGGAAATAGGGGGCTTTTTTTTACTTTTTGTTTCTTTTTTTTTTTTTTTTTATATCATATATTCTTTCTTAAGGTACAAGAAATCGCATGGAGCGCTAGCGATGGCGAAAACAAAACACAAAATCCAAAAAGAACTAACAAAGGAAATATCGGGCACCAGAAACAATTCAGCCGGGGTCCGTACGGGGCCCAGGCCCACATCCGGGCACGAAATTAAACCAAGTAAGCCAGAGGAAACCCTCCCCCGAATCAGCGGATAGCATGAAAACCAAAAATAAAAACCTAGCTCTCCTGAGATGACATAAAGTAACCAAAGGAAAATACATTAGATGACTGGGAAGAAATGGACCCAGCGGAGGAAGATGGGAGGGAAAACATGCCCGGGGGGAAGGCTGTAGCCGTAGACTTGGTGATGCGGCCGAGGGCGGCAAGGAGGGCGGCCGAGGACCATACGGGAGCGTTGGGGCCAATGTCAAGGACCCCCTGAAGATGGTGGGTCCTTGCGGGCTCCCAGGCCGAGCAGCGGAGGACGGCGTGCTCAAACGTCTCTGTGGCGCTCACGCATCTGGGGCAGGTGGTTGTAACGGGGGCACTCTGTAGGAAGACGGATCCTAAGATTGCGACCGCACCGAAGACTCAAAGTAGAAGTAAGGATCAAAATAAAAGATAAAGATAATTCAAAGTAGAATCAAGCGGTAAAACTTA
>Ga0307509_10008907_pt1 | contig 12654 bp, 10 predicted proteins | sample 10_EM_MG_FD_202245 | JGI IMG/M metagenome (GOLD analysis project Ga0307509, IMG submission 202245) | Populus trichocarpa ectomycorrhiza microbial communities from riparian zone in the Pacific Northwest, United States - 10_EM | ecosystem: Host-associated > Plants > Roots > Unclassified | place...
GCCATCAGAAGGATGCACCATCACTCCATCAACCGCATCATGTGCTTGGTGCCATGTCATGTGCTCAACAGTCCTTGGTGACATGAATAACCTCTGCAGTCTAGGTGTGATCGGGAAGTATCTAAATTTTTTATATGCCATTAGAGTCTTTCCCCTGCTAGTTCTAGGTTTGTAACGGGAATGCCTGCATATCATGTACTCGGTCATCTCAGCATTTTCAAGGTAGTATAACATGCAGAAGTTAGGGCACATATCAATTTTCTGGTATCCTAAACCGAGGGGTTTCATTATGAACTTCGCGGCATAGAAGTTCTCTTTTAGCCTGTTCCCTTAAGGTAAAATGCTTCTTGCCCATTCAATAATCTTGTCATACCTGGCCTCTCTCAACCCTTGATCTAACTTAATGGTGAACACCTGTGCTATGACCGATAATTTACTGTGGTTTATGCAGCCATCCCATAATGGTTCGTCAAAATCTTTCAACAAATCAAAAAACCTAGCTGCATCTGCATTAGGTTCTTCTTCTATGATTGGACATTGACTAACATTACCTTGATTCATTCTCATTGCATCCATAACCATATTGTTGTAAGGATTAGTGTTGTCATTTACCGCTACATGCACGTTGCTAGCACTAGAAGTAGACTCAACCACCGTTTCTCCCATTCTCCTCTTACTAACAAATACTTCTCCATGTGCATACCAATACAGGTAATTCTCCATAATCCCTTTGTGTAGAAGATGCATCATTACAACATCTGGATGCAGATATTTTTTATTTTGACACTTCCTGCATGGATACCTAATACGCCTCTAATAAAATTTATGGGAATAGATGTTGCGAAATTAATAAAACCCTGAACCCCGTTACAATAATCAATCCTCCGCAATCCTTGAGGTGAATCTCGATACATCCATGACTTATATCGAACCTCTATAAAATTATGATGACATCATGTATTAATTAACTAAGTTAGGTAAATAAACTTGCAAAAATATTACTTTATCTCGAGATTATCCAACAAACCAAACACTACTTCTCATAAATATTAAATATTCATTATCATTTATCAACGTCCATACAAATTAATATAAATAAATTTACAGAAATTACCACTCCGCAATACCATTGATAAAACTTTAAACGGACTCATTAAGCAAGTTATTAATTATTTCAAAACAGCACATGTAATTCGGTAGTTCCATAAAGTTTTAACAATTTAACAAACAAATACAATCTTACAAAATCTAAAACCAATTAACCATAACAAGTATAGAATTATACATTCATATACTACAAGTTTGTTTGAGAAATAACAATAAAACATGTATATCTATTAACAAAATACATATACTAAAAAAACAATAAAATCAACATTTAATTAAATGTTAAAATTTAAAAAGATAGAATTACTTACAAAAATTGATAAAATCCATTGGTAAATCAGAACTCAGATGCTGTGACCACAAAACTTCAAGAAATATAACTTGTTGTGCTGAGATGAGGGAAATTTTTGTTTGGGGGGGAGGGGGGGCTGGTTGTTTGCAGATGGGGAGAGTTGGGATTAGGAAGAAGAAGGAGAAATAGTGGAGGAGAGGGTCGGCAGAGAGGACATATATTAACTTTTTCTGACGGTTTCACCGACGAATTTTCCGTCAGTGATTCTAACAGAAAAATCGACACGTCACCGTACGGATCTGCCATTTCAAATCCCTTGGTGATTCTATCGGCATTTTAAACAGCGAACCGGTCACGTCATTGTATGGGCTGTCGTTTTGAATCCGTCGGTAAAAATAACCCCGCCAAAACCTCCACGCCAGCGACCCGCTTTTTTTTTAATTTGGAACGTTTTCCGTTCGTAATTCAGTCGGTAGTTACCGACTGAATTACAGACGAAAAAGTTTTCGTCAGTAATTTCGACCTCAAATTACCGACAGAACTATTCCGTGGGTAAATCCATTGCTATTGAGCGAATTTCTGGTAGTGTCAATGCATTAGAATGTTACCTAGTTAATTTTGCCAATAATCATGTATGAACTAATTCATACTATTGAAATAGATGCACAAATTATCCAATTCTGATAAGAAAGATAGTGACAATAAATAACATTATTGGGTTTTTTAAGTCTTGTTATTAATCTAAATTCCTTTACGAGGATCCATTAGAGTATAAGTTTAGTGCCAACAGCCATGATAATTCCAGCTTCAATAGCTTATTTTTAAGTTATTATAGTTAAAAAACTTGTAGTTAGACTTTGGGTTAGGTCGACCGGTCCGTCTAGCCTTATCCTTTCTACGTGTGGTATGCTTCTAGCTATAATTGGCCAGGTCGTGCCTCCAATATTGTCACTTTGAAGAAATTATAGTGTATTTTATTATGTTGACTTTTGGGATTGGGGTAAACACCAATAATTATGAAAGCAATTGCCAATGATATTTTCATTAACCAGGTATGAAAATTGGGGCATCGCTGATGAATAGGAGGGCGCAATAGTCGCTGTAAAATCAAGGGTGCGAGCCTGAGCAAAGCAGCTATCAATGCAGATCTTGGTGGGAGTAGCAAATGTTAAAATGAGAATTTGAAAAGTATCTGCAGTGCTTCTTCGTCTTTGGTAGTGGGTGGCTTGCTTCTCTTGGCTTGCTTGTTTTGTTTGGTGTCTTGTTCTCTTCTTCTTCTTCTCTTGGCTTGCTTGTTTTGTTTGGTCGAGATGTATACGTGTAGTAACTGCAACTGGCTTGTTGGCACCCGCAAGAAGGGCAATCTGTAGTGGCGCCGTCTTTGTGTATGTAGTTTGTATTGGTTTCGTTTCTGGTTCTTCAAGCAAGCCTGTTTGTTTTTGGCTTTGTTAGTGCAATTCTTTTGTAATGAAATAAAAAAAGTGCCTTTCTCCCCTTTTATCCATAGGGTTTGAGGAGGTTTTCAAGCAAGTGCTCCTCACTACATTGGTGAGGTTCTAATAAAATTATCCTTATATATATATATATATACACACATATATATATATACATATATATATAAAGAATAATTAAATTGTGTTAATTCTTTAAATGAAAAAAGTACCTAGCATTTCTGCTTAATTCAAAATTTTAGTATCATGCATTGACAATTTTTTTATTTTTTTTTTTGTCTTTTCCCAAAGATATAATAATGTTATTGAATAAATTAATGCTTTGGATGACAATCGTAGAGAATTGGTCTCACGTGTTCTTGCCGTGTTAACTATTACCAGTTATGCAATTCCTATTTAAAATAAACTAGTTATGTTTTTCAGCCGGTACTATATATATACAGTAATCATATATCATATACTAATGTCATTTGAAAGAAATTTACAGTCATAATTTTGGCATTCTCTAGAGTATTATGGTTTTAGACCTTCTTGACAAATGGTGAGATTACCGCTTTGTTCAACTACTTGTAAGATAAAATAATCAATTTGATTTTCAGATGCTGTAGTTTTGAGTTGTTGTAATCACAAACAATGTTTTGGAGTATTTTTATATATATAAAAAATGAAAAATGTTATGTATTACTTAGCTACACGAGGTCTAACGGTCATGGATTTCTATAGCATACAATATACCTATTGTAATCTAGGCAGCTGAAACCGTTTATTATTATTACTACCAGAAATTCACCTAAAACCAATAGAATTACTAACAAAATAACTTTATCGATAAATTACGGTGAAAATTACCGACGACCACTATTCCATCTGTAATTCAGTCGGTATATACCGATGGAATTAGTCCGTTGGTATATACCGACTGAATTACAGACGAAATATATAGAATTTAGAGAAAAAAATGGTTTGATGACGTGGAAGTTTTTGCTGGCGATTTTACCGAGGAATTCAAACTAGGGTCTCTGTATAGTGACGTGGCCAATTCACCGTCAGAATTACCGACGAAATCATTGAGAAAATGAGTTCGTTTTCCATTGACAAAAGTTAATATATCACCAATATGTCAACCCTCTCCTCCCCTATTTCTCCTTCTTCTTTTTCATCCCAACTCTCCCGTCCCAAATTGCAAACAACCACCCCCCCTTAAAAAAAAATCTTCTCTTCTCAACAAATGTCATATTTTTTTAAGTTTTATGGTCACATCATCTGTGTTCTGATTTATTGTGGATTTTATCATTTTTTATAAGTAAATCTATCTTTTTTAATTTTAACATTTAAATGTCAATTTTATTGTTTTTTTAGTATATGTATTTTGTTTGTGTATGTACATGTTTTATTGTTATTTCTCAAACAAACTTGTAGTATGAATGTATAATTTTGTAATTGTTATGGTATGTTTTAGATTTTATAAAATTATATTTGTTTGTAAATTGTTGAAACTTTGTTGAATTACCGAATTACATGTGTTGTGGTGAAATAATTAATAACTTATTTAACCGATCTGTTTTAATTTTATCAATGCTATTACGGAGTTGTAATTTTCATAAATTTATACGTATAAATTTGTTTGGATGTTGATGATTGATAATGAATATTTTTTAGAAGTTTTAATTATTTTGTTGGCTAATCTCGAGGTAAACCAATATTTTTGCAAATTTATTTACCTAACATAGTTAATTAATACATGTTTTCATCATAATTTTATAGAGGTTCGATAGAAGTCATGGATGATCGTTCATGGATGTATCAAGATTCACCCCAAAGATTGTGGAGAATGGATTATTGTAATGAGGTTCAGGGTTTTATTAATTTCGCAACATCTATTCCCAGAAATTTTACTAGAGGCAGTATTAGGTGTCCATGCAGGAAGTATCAAAATAAAAAGTATATGCATTCAGATGTTGTAATGATGCATCTTCTACACAAAGGGTTCATGGAAGATTACCTGTGTTGGTATGCACACGGAGAACTATTTGTTCGTAATGAGAGCATGAGAGAAAGGGTGGTTGGGTCAACTTCTAGTGCTAGCAACGTGCATGGAGTTGCAAATGATAATAGTAATCCTTATAGGAATATGGTTATGGATGCAATGAGAATGAATCAAGGTAATGTTAGTCAATGTCCAATCGTAAAAGAAAAACCTAATGCAGATGCAGCAAGGTTTTTGATCTGTTGAAAGATTCTGATGAACCATAGTAAATTATCGGTCATAGAATAGATGTTCACCATCAAGTCAGATCACAGGTTGAGTGAGGCCAGTTATGATAAAATTATCGAATGGGTGAGAAACATTTTACCTGAAGGGAACAAGCTGAAAAAGAATTTATATGCTGCAAAGTCCATCATGAAACCCCTCGATTTAGGATACCAAAAAATTGACATGTGCCCTAACTTCTGCATGTTATACTACCTTAAAAATATTGAGCTGACCGAGTGCATGACATGTGGGCACTCCCGTTACAAACCCAGAACTAGTAGGGGAAAGACTCTTGTGGCATATAAAAAATTTAGGTACTTCTCAATCACATCTAGACTGCAGAGGTTATACATGTCACCAAGGACTGCTAAGCACATGACATGACACCAATCACATGATGCGGTTAATAGAGTGATGGTGCATCCTTCTGACGACGAAGCATGGAAACACTTTAACAGTGTGCATCCTTACTTTTTAGCTGAATCAAGGAACGTGCGTCTAGAGTTGTGTATAGACGGATTCAACCAATTCAGGTCATTTGCTGCTCCTTATTCTTGTTGGCCAGTTATACTCACGGTTTATAACTTGTCACCGGGGATGTGTATGAGGTTGGAGTTCATGTTTTTATCTACTATCATACCCGGTCCGAGTAGCCCAGGTCGAAATATAGATGTTTAACTTCGACTGTTGATTGATGAGTTGACACAGTTGTGGTCCTTTGGAGCTTTGACTTATGATATATCGAGGAAATATAATTTTGTTATGAGGGCGACTTTGATGTGGACTATCAATGATTTTTCAGCTTATGGAATGGTTTCTGGTTGGAGCATGCATGAAAAACTAGCATGTCCATATTGTATAGAAAACAACAAGGCATTCACGCCAACAAACGAAGGTAAATCTTTTTTATCATTATTGTTGTTGCTACCCAATTTTTGACCCATGTTTTGATAAAATTTTTAAAAAATCCAAAAATAACAAAAAAACAACAAAAATCCAAAAAATATGTTTTTTAAATATATTTGTATCGTTTTTAGCATTTTCAACATCATCTCAAAAGAATTTAAATTTTCAAAGATCTTGGGAATGCGTTTGACTTTTAACGCATTATTTTTAAAATCACCGATTTTCCTCATTCGAGACGATGTTGATAAGAAAAATTCAAAAAAACTAGAAAAATCAAATTTACAAAAAAAAAAGAAAGTTGAGGGACCAATTTTGAGGCCTAAGCAACATTTTGCCTATAAATAGTAGCCTTCAACACACACAAAAAGGGAGGGCAATTTTGCACATTCAGAAAAAAAAAAAGAACTCAAACCCTAAACCTAAACCTAAACCTATCTCTTCACCCAAGCCAGCGGGCCCCCCTCACTGGTTTTGGATTTTCTTCTTCCTTTAGCCAGCCAAAGCTAGCCCTCCCTTTCAGTCTCTACACCGTCCCTCTCCCCCAGCCAACCGTAACAACCGTCTCCTAGCTTCTCCACCCGACAAACCCAAAGCCAGCCTCGCCCGACCATAACACCCACAAACCAAGACGCCCCATCCATCTCTTGGCCGCTCCTATTCACCAACACAAACCAGTTGACCCCCTCACCGCAGCCCCCATCTCCACTGCCATCTCCCAAAACCAACATCCCTGAACCCTTTCGTCTCCTCTTTCAGCCAACAACACATAGCTCGTCCTTTTTTATTTTCTTCTTCCTCAGCTACCGGACACAAGCCTCACTTCCACCCTTTAAGCCGGCTCACCCTTTTCCTTTCCTTCTCTCCTTTCCCTCTCCAAGCCACAGCCGCCAGCCAAGATAGGCCACGGTCTCCCTTATTAGCATAGACGCGACAAAGCTTCCTTCATCGGAGCAAACCGACCTTCAGCAGCAGCCCCCACTGTCTTCTTCATCTCCTCCCACCAGCCTTGCAGCGGCGTATACTTCCCATCACAGCAATGTCGCCTCCTCACTCACAACATTGGGTCCTCTACGGCAAATCTACCACCGGTGAAGAAGAAAAGAACAGCAGACCAAAACCAAGAGAAAAGCATATCCAAAAGGAAAACAAACAGATCCGTGAACAAGAAAGAAAAAACTAAAATCAACTGCTTGTTGTGTTTTTGGGTGTTTTGCAGGTCGCCGCTAGTGTAAGGAGACAGAGAAGAGGAGGAAGTCCCCGATCCACCGGTTTTTTTGCTTTCATCGGCGGCGGCGCGTGAACCCACGTGCCGCCAGTGGTGGTGGCGCGTTGTTTCACACGCCGCCACTGTTCCAGCAATGTTCCCGCCCCCAGAAATCTTCCTCAACACTGTTCCTGCAGATTCTAGAAGGCTTTGGATTTTTTTGGGGTTTATTTTGTAATTTTGTTGAAATGTATTTGATTTATTTTGAATTTTTGTTATAATTTGTAGTGGGGATGTAAAAAAGGAAAAAAGAAAAAAAATATAGTGAAAGTGAAGGAGTTGTTTTGTTTTTTTTTATAAATGTTTGTTTATGATAAAATTATAAAGAATAAAGAAGAATTTAATATTTTGATTTGCTCACGGTCCAGAATTATTAACTTACATGTAAGTTGTATTTCTAATATCCGATGAAAAGACAATTATTAAAAATTCTTTAAAACATCAAAGTCACGAAGCAGCTTACCTCAGGTAGGGTGCGTTAGGGGTGCTAATACCCTAACCACAACCAGTCCCTTACCCGCAAATCTCTAACAAGACCAGTGCACCTGGGTTTCCTAGTAGCCCTTAATTAAATACTAGGTGGCAACTCCAACGAACCAATCAAACGATAATGAAAAATCGCCAGCCGACGCCGCGAGGGTGACGTGTGACAGAATGGCGACTCCACTGGGGAAGGTACTGTTTCTGACAATATTGGACTAAACTTTGTGTATTTGATGTGTTTAAGTTTTTGAATTTTTGTCTTATTTTATTTTTGTTTTATCCATGCATTTTTAGAACTGTTTCATGCATCACCTATATATTTTTTTTAAAGCACACACAAGCTTTTAAGTTAGGTGGTGAATTAGCGATCTGTCTTATGACTATTGGTCAGGGTTTAGATGCGTGAAAAACCCAACTCATATCTAAGTGCCTGCTTGGTAATGGTGGGTATACGTATCTTAACCATTTCTTGCAACGCCCCTATACTGTCTTTACGAAGATCATCACTGGGCAGATATGAGACCCTTTTGAGACCAGATAGAAAACTTGTCCATGTTCACACAATGAATAGAACCTGTCCTTAGGTTGTATGTGCTATTGTTATTTGCATCAAGGCAAACCCTTCTTGAAGCATCTTGAACTCAAGACTTGTGGGTGACACAATGGCCGTCACTCAGAAAATTTTCATTGTAGAGTTTGGGTAAGAATCACGATTCATGTTTCATCATACAAGAGTTACGACCATATGTCACTCCTCGAAGGGTGAGTTCGTCATATAGATTACATGTTCATACATTTATCATGCATGCACCGGGATGAAAAATAGGTTCCTTGACCCAAGGTCTATACACTAGACTAAGAAAAGTTGAGAATGGGGTCTGACAAGGCTTTTTATCAAAAGGAAATTGAGAGCATCAAAATGTGAAGTAGCTAAACTCGATCTGCTTGAACAAGTGTCGAACTTCAAGAGTGGAAAGGGAATGTCTGCACAGTCTCCTGTGGAAGCACTGTTTGTCCATGTCCTGCATAAAGAAAACATCATTGGCTTCTCTCCTCAGCACTCCACCAGTATGGGCCATGAACACTGAAGTGGCACCACCTCTGCTTCATTTCAGTCATGAACAGCAACAACGCCATCAATCATCAATGAAAGATAATCTCCTTTTTGGTTCAACTGCACTATTAGTTGTTCATCGCCTTCACGTCTTGCAATAGCACCCAATAGCTGCTAGCTTTTTGTATCTGACTTTCTTTGAAGTCACCGAACTCCATTCCAGTCCAGCAACACAGGATGTTGGTATGAAAAACATGACTTTACATTGAACTTCAACATAGCTAAGCTCTCTCAACGTAGATCTGTTTGTGGATTTGCCAATGGGGAATTCAAGAAGGAATGCAGTGGTTTCAGATCATCTACAATTTTCTCCTACCAGTGTTAGCATGAAAACACAGAAGTAGAGAGAAGAGACATGACTAGACTGAAAAACATGAAGAAGACTGGAACTGCAATATAACAGAACTCCCTCTATTGGTGCCATGGATTCTAGAATAATGATGAGAGATGAATTGAAAGATGACACTCAATGTGAGAAACTTTGGCTATGCGGTTCAGTCAGGGCTTGCTGTTAGCATCAACATACCTCCGCCACTCGACTTTGTCTACCAGCATCTGTCAGACTCCAGAATTGTCACCCGACTCCGTCAAATCCCATGCAACTATTGTTTCCTAGGTGGTATAATCCAGACAAGAGATGTGAATATTATGGTGACGTCTTGGGCCACTCATTTGAATAGTTGCAAAATTTTCAAGAATCGAGACCGGATGATGGTGAGCAAGAAGCGAGTTGAGTTTGTGAAAGATGATGTCATCGGCCATATTGTCACCAGAACATCCTCAGATTGACAAAAGATCGAAAATGCTTGGCAAAACACAAATATTGCCAGAAAAGCTGATCCAAGAATTATGTTGAATTGTCAATCATTTCATTACGGATTGTTGCCATTGTGCATTTTCTTTTGGGGTCACATCTCATCCTTGAACGAAACATGTCTTTCCTTTGGCTTCATGTTGTTTTGAAATCAAGAGATGCTTCTTTCAAATGGTATTTTAATAAAATATTTTGATCAAACTCCAACATGCAAAATTAAGGCTAGTCAATCCTAAAAGATTAAAAGTATTTTGATTGCAAAAATGACTTGATATTTGTTAAAATGGCAAGATAAACAATATGAGGTGACCTAACAAATTTTGAGCTCACACATAAAATTGAACCACCCACAATGTAGCTAAATTTTAGCAGTATGCATAATAACATGTAGTGGATTCGGTAGTTATGGACTCGCGAATCATGATTCTTACAAGTCCAAATCATTACACTAGATGAGGTCAAAATTTATCGGTTCTAACTGACCTTGCTTGAAATGAGAAAAGGCCATCTTTGCTCATCCTTTCGCTTTCTAAAGATATATATCCCTTGCAATCCCCATTTGAGCCTAATAGAATATTTCTTTTCAAAAGAAACCCTGACTAGGATCACACCCCACACTGGGGGCAAATAAGAGATTTTTGTTAGTAAAGATGAAGACAATGTTAGAATCAATAGATAAGGGGAAGACTAAGAACAAAAGTCCAACGGTTGGGAAGAGTCTAAAAGAAAAAGATATAGACTGGGGGCATGTAAGAAAACTTTGAGGAAGGCTATAAAAAAAAAGAGAGTGGAAATTACCAACACTTAAAGGCAAGTCAAAGATTAAAGAAGGAGAACGCCTATCAAGTCATCAAGTCTAGAAAGAACAAAAGAGGTTTCAATTAAGAAAAGATATAGCATACGCCAAAAGTCAATACCAGAAAAAAAAATTGAGTTACAAACATTGTCTTTTGGTATCAATGATAAAGCCTCTAATGATTAGATTGATTATTCATCAAGGAAGAAGTTGGATTTGCTTTATGACTTAGGTTAAGAGAATTCTGATATTTGAGGTTAACAAGGTTATATGTCACTTTCCTTACAAAGACAACAAGAGAAAGAGAATTGATGAATAGTTGATGTTGATACTAAGTCTTTGAAACCCTCAAACATCTTTTTGAGCTTGTGAATTTCCTTTCTTTCATAGCTATGGACCATAGCCTGTATTACATGCTTTTAAAAACCCTTTTCAATCAAGTAAGCAATCTGAACCGATAAATGACGCTCTCAAAACTGGAAGAGCTTTTCTATAAGGGTCGTGACTTCATGAATTAAGCTACTGGTTATTATGCATGTTGATAAAATAAATGCTAAGAAAAGAAACAACCTTTCTTGATAAAGCCTTAGCATCTTGTTTCTGAAATTCACAAAAATGTCACCTCATCACAGACCATCAAAAGATATACTAAAAATCAGAGTTTAAAGTGGACACAAAGAGCCATGGGAAATGCCATTTTAATCTTACAACGGGTCAGTTTCTGTTTTCAAAGGACTGCATTGAATGATGTGTGTTGGGTCTTTACCAGAAAGCTTGATTTTCAAAAGATTTTTTCCAAAACTGATATCTCTCTTATTTCATTTCAACAATTAGAGTTGAATAGACATGACCTTTGAAATATGATATTTGATTCCAGAACAAAAAAGATTGTCGAACAAAGAAGAACATCGATTGAGTCTGCGAAATCCTCGACATAAATGACATCAACTCTTCTCAACACTCCTTGAAAAGTTTAGACACCTTGGGGCAATACAGTGGACCCTAAAAAAGAAAACAAGCAGCATTTAGATCAGCTAGGGTGCAAAGAAAGAATCAAATAATGAGTCGTCAAAGTCCATCAAAGTTATGAACTTCTTGATTATAGGTAGAGGAACGAACATGTTCAGATCAACTGGGAGCAATGTTGTTAAAAAACATGCCATGATCTAGTGAACTCCAACAGCAATTGGAAACAACACTGCATTTGAGGGACAACTTCGTATCTTCATCTTGGGTTACCCTCTGAAACATGGCTATGACTCCTGACAGATGCTATCGTGTGAGTGCATTTGAATGAACATTGAAAGAATGCACACCATCAAGACTGACTGTGAGACCATCTGTTTTGAAGATCAAAGGCGCACTTCACGGTATGAATATGGGTGATAAATTGGACATCATTGATGAGGCCAATACATTTCTTTTCACAATCTGATTCAACAAGATAAGAGGAATCCATTGAGAAGAACATTGAGCATTCAACAAAGAGCTTTGTACTACAAGCTATGAGATGCATGTCTGGACGACTAAATAGTTTCTAAGAAGACTAGTGATAACATATACTTGAAGAGTACCAATTTCAACTTGAGGCAAGTTCATGACTTAATGACAATCTTGATGGGTGTTGGCACGATGCGCACAATCAATGAGAGAATATTTCTCAGGATAATCCAAGAGATGAATGATCGGTTAAGCTCATTTATGATAAATCAAGCAATATCACACTTGGGGGCACAATCATACTTGGTAAACAAGGAGAGGAGTAATCATCGTGGATAGCCCAGGATAGGCATGACACTTACAGCTGAGTGGATGGCTAGTACACGGATAAGCCGGTAAATCAGAAGGACAAAGAAGGCTTTCGAATGCAAACAAAGGCATCTTATGACGATGGAACATCAAAGAAGGGGGACCTATATTCCAAATCAGGTAAGAATGCATGCATGTTATCTAACCTCCCAACATTACACAATTGTTTCTGAATTGTTATAGGAAAAATCCTCAATGAGGTCTGTCGCACGTCAAAATCCGCGTGGCATCGGCTGGCGATTTTTCGTTTCTCGTTTTGCTTTGATTTGTTTGTTGGAGTCGCCACCTAGTATTTAATTGAAGGCTATTAGGAAACCCGGGTGCTGGTCTTGTTAGAGATTCACGGGTAAGGAACTGGTTGTGG
>Ga0307509_10008908_pt1 | contig 12652 bp, 10 predicted proteins | sample 10_EM_MG_FD_202245 | JGI IMG/M metagenome (GOLD analysis project Ga0307509, IMG submission 202245) | Populus trichocarpa ectomycorrhiza microbial communities from riparian zone in the Pacific Northwest, United States - 10_EM | ecosystem: Host-associated > Plants > Roots > Unclassified | place...
GCCGCGCCATGTCGGTGAAGTCGAGGATGGGCTGCGGCACTTCGAGCCGCATCGGCGGGTTCACCGCGTTGATGTCGAGCAGGTTCGGCTTCGGGCCGATGAACGACACCAGCGACATCACGATCGCTTCGCGGATCGGGTCGATCGGCGGGTTCGTGACCTGTGCGAACAGCTGCTTGAAGTAGTTGTAGAGCGGCTTGTTCTTGTCCGACAGCACCGCGAGCGGCGAGTCGTTGCCCATCGAACCGATGCCTTCCTCGCCGGCCTGCGCCATCGGGCTGAGCAGGAACTTGATGTCTTCCTGGGTGTAGCCGAACGCCTGCTGGCGATCGAGCAGCGACTCGCGATGCGCGGCCGGGAGGGCATTGCCCACGGGCACGTCCTCGAGCTTGACGCGCACGCTCTCGATCCACTGGCGGTACGGCTTGGCTGACGCGAACTGGTTCTTCAGTTCCTCGTCTTCGATGATGCGGCCCTGCTCCAGGTCGATCAGCAGCATCTTGCCCGGCTGCAGCCGCCACTTCTTGATGATCTTGTTCTCGGGAATCGGCAGCACGCCGGATTCGGACGCACCGACCACGAGGTCGTCGTCGGTGACGATGTAGCGCGTCGGGCGCAGGCCGTTGCGGTCGAGCGTCGCGCCGATTTGGCGGCCGTCGGTGAAGACCATCGCGGCCGGGCCGTCCCACGGCTCCATCATCGCGGCGTGGTACTCATAGAACGCGCGGCGGCGCTCGTCCATCGTCGCGTGCTGCTCCCAGGCCTCGGGGATCATCATCATCGCGGCGTGCGCGAGCGAGTAGCCGCTCATCACCAGCAGCTCGAGCGCGTTGTCGAAGGTGGCGGTGTCGCTCTGGCCGTCGAAGCTGATCGGGTAGAGCTTCTTCAGGTCGTCGCCCAGCACCGGCGACTTCATCACGCCCTCGCGTGCGCGCATCCAGTTGAAGTTGCCCTTGACCGTGTTGATCTCGCCGTTGTGCGCAACCATGCGGTACGGGTGCGCCAGCGGCCACTCGGGGAAGGTGTTGGTCGAGAAGCGCTGGTGGACGAGCGCGAGCGCCGAGGTGACGCGCGTGTCTTGCAGGTCCTTGTAGTACTTGCCGACCTGGTCGGCCAGCAGCAGGCCCTTGTAGATGATGGTGCGGCAGCTCATGCTCGGCACGTAGTACTCGCGCGAGTGCGTCAGCTTGAGCGCCTGGATCGCGCTCGACGCGGTCTTGCGGATCACATACAGCTTGCGCTCCAGCGCGTCCGGCACGATCACGTCCGGCCCGCGGCCGATGAAGATCTGCTTGAGAATCGGCTCCTTCAGCCGCACGGTCGGCGACATCGGCATCTCGGCATCGACCGGCACGTCGCGCCAGCCCAGCAGCACCTGGCCCTCGGCCTTGACGGCACGCTCCATCTCCTGGATGCAGGCGACACGCGACGCGTGCTCCTTCGGCAGGAAGATCATGCCGACGCCGTATTCGCCCGGCGGCGGCAGCTCGACGCCAAGTGCTGCCATCTCGGCGCGGTAGTACTCGTCCGGGATCTGGATCAGGATGCCGGCGCCGTCGCCCATCAGCTTGTCGGCCCCGACCGCGCCCCGGTGGTCGAGGTTTTCGAGGATCTTCAGGCCCTGCATCACGATGCTGTGGGCCTTCTGCCCCTTGATGTGGGCGACGAAGCCGACCCCGCAGGCGTCGTGCTCGTGGCCGGGTTGGTACAGGCCTTGCTCAGTGGCCGTTGCGATCTCGTCGCCGGCGGTTTCTGGGGTCGTGAGGCTCGAGCCGACCTGATGCATGACGCACTCCAAATCAAGGGAAACGCTCAAGGATACTGCACTGCAACACGGCTCTCAAGCGCTATTTGTTGTTATATGACCCCATTTAATCGTCCCATCAACCGGGCGATCATTTAAATAGGGACATATAAAAATCACGCGTGCGCTCGCGCTGGCCGGCCCCGTGGGCGCGGGTTGATTGGTCGGTCAGTGGTCTGTGCCAAGGCCTTGAGAAAGTTCGCAGAACCGACCGGCCAGCCATGGTGCGCGGCATCGAGCAGGCGCCGCACGTCCTGCTCATCCAGCGGAACGGCACTCTCAAGCACGTGCCGCGCCTCGCGCTCGAAAGGCGTGTTGCCGAGCTGCCAGTACGCGGCGTGCTCGGTGACAAGGGGGTCTGATTTCTGCCCCGCGTGGTGCGGCGCGCTGGACCACGGCCAATCGCTGGTCCGCGCGACCAGGCCACGGCGCAGCGGGGCCTGCTCGATCAGACGGATGCACGCCAGCAGGTGGCCGGCCGGATCGACGATCGTCGTTCGGTAGCGACCCTCCCACAGCGGGCCGCTGCGCGCGTGCCGGTGGTTGAAGGCCTTGACGTAGCGCCGCCCCAAGGCCTGCATGAATCGCGCGAGCGACGCGGGTGCTGCAGGCGTGATCAGCAGCAGCACTTCGTCGTCCATCAACGCATAGGCGTGGATCGCAACCGCACATTCCCGCGATGAATCGAGCATCGCGGCGAGGTAGCGGCGGCGATCGTCGTCGTCGATGAAGGCGCACCGGCCGTTGCGGCCGCGCTGGATCACGAGGTGCAAGTGGCCGGCGAGGTCGAGTCTGGGGAGGCGGGCCATCAATCAGGGGAGCGCAACGTTTCAATGCGCAGGATGGTAAGCCGCCGTCGGTCAGCCGTGGTGGGCCATCTGTCACTCGACACCACCGTCGTCGGGCACGTCGCGCTAGATTGGCAAGCATCAAACACGGCCTTTGCCAATCACCCACTCCCACGCGATGAACTCCGCGCTCGCTCGCCCACGCCGCTCGTCGTTCACCGGTCGATCCACCAGCCTTGCGGCATGCGGCGTGCTGGCCGTGATGCTTAACGCCGGCGCCATCGGGCTGGTGACTGAGGCGTCCTCGCACTTCAACGGCGTCGACGCCTCGAACAGCGACAACCCGCGCCACTCCGCCATGACGCTCGTTTTCGCGCCCAGTGAACCGCGCTTGCCGACCGTGGCACGCGGTGCAGATCCGTCCCCCTCCACAGCACCTACAACCCCGCGCCGTGCGCCCCCGAACCTGCCGACGGCGAGAACCACTCCCGCGGCGACCGAAGTTAACCCCCTCCCCCAGCAGATGCTCTTCTACACGTTCCGCGAAGTCGACAATCCGGCGGCTCCAGAGTCGGACTGGAACCTGGATGTCGAGTCGCTGGACAACATCGGCGTGCAGCGCCTCGTGTTCGAAATCCTGGTCAGCGACAGGGGTCTGGTCGTCGGTTGTACCGTGCTCGAGCCGTCCAACCTAGCGGACGACATCAAGCGCAGTCTGGAAAAACGCCTGAGCGAAACTTCCATGCGGCCCGCAGTGCGTGTTGGCCAACTCGTAGCCAGTGTTCGCCGCATCGAGTTGTTCGTGCCGATAGCGCCGCTCGAATCGCAGGTCATCTTCCCCAGTTCTCGTCAGTGAAAGGATCCGTCACCGCGCCCAAGCGGACGTACTACCGGTCAGGCGTTCATGCTCGCGCAGTGCGAAGCGGTCTGTCATACCCGCGATGTAATCCGCAATCGCATGCTGCGCCGGCAGTGCTGCAGGGTCGGAACGATAAGCCTCGAACAAGGCTCGCACGACTTGCTTCGCCCCTTCGGTCGTGACCACAACGCGCGGGTGCCGGTACAGCTGCTGTCGCAGGAACGCCTTGACCTGGGTAACCTCGGACTGCCCGCTCGGACTGAATCGGATCAGCGGTGGCATGCCACGCGCGACATCGGCGCTCATTGGCGCATGCATCCGAATCGCCGCCTCCGAGGTCGCGATCACGTCATGTACCTGCGCCGACAGCAGGCGGCGAATCGTTTCGTAGAGCAGCCGCTTGCCCACCAGGCTTGGGAACTCGTTCAGCACCTCGGCATGAAAGCGCGCGAACAGCGGCAGCACCAGCAGCTGCTCGTGCTCGATCAGACCCGAACGCACGCCGTCGTCGATGTCGTGCGCGTTGTAGGCGATCTCGTCGGCCAGGTTGCAGACCTGGGCCTCGAGACTCGGCTGCGTGCGCTCGAGGAAACGATGCCCCACACCGCCTGGCTCGGTCAGCTCGAGCGCCTCGGCGTGGCGACGCGAGCAGTGCTTCAGGATGCCCTCGCGTGTCTCGAAGGTCAGGTTCAATCCATCGAACGCTGCATAGCGCTCTTCCAGAGCATCGACGACACGCAAGCTCTGGAAGTTGTGCTCGAAGCCGTCGGAGCTTGGATCGGCACGCCGCAGGCATTCGTCCAGCGCGTCCTGCCCTGCGTGGCCGAACGGCGTATGACCGAGGTCGTGCGCCAGCGAGATTGCCTCGCACAGATCCTCGTTGAGCCCCATCGCTCGAGCAATCGAGCGCGCGAGCTGAGCGACCTCGAGCGAGTGCGTCAGGCGGGTGCGGAACAGGTCGCCCTCGTGGTTCAGGAACACCTGCGTCTTGTAGACCAGGCGGCGAAATGCAGTGCTGTGAACGATCCGGTCGCGGTCACGTTGAAAGTCGTCGCGTGTCGGCGCCGTAGCTTCGGCGTGGCGGCGCCCGCGGGTTCGCGCCGGATCGCTGGCCCAGGGCTTCAGCGGGGTTGCCATGCGCGCAAAGTCTCAGCGCGTATACGCGTCTAACACCTGACTGACCAACGCATCGTCGGCGCCGTGCACGCCGGCTCGGCCCGGCGCTTCGATGACGACGAAACGAATGGCGCCGGCGCGCGACTTCTTGTCGAGCCGCATCAATTCCAGATAGCGCGACGGGCTCAGCCGCGGGCCCGCAGTGGGCAGCCCAGCGCGCTCGACGATGCGCTCGATACGCTGCGCATACGCCGCGTCGATCAGACCCAGCCGCGCCGACAGATCGGCGCCCATCACCATGCCACAGCCCACAGCCTCGCCGTGCAGCCATGTGCCGTAACCCAGCCCAGTCTCGATCGCGTGGCCAAAGGTGTGCCCGAAGTTGAGAATCTCACGCAAACCCGCTTCGCGCTCGTCCTGCGCCACCACCCAGGCCTTGATCTCGCACGAACGCTTGATCGCATGCGCGAGCGCCGCTTTGTCGCGGGCCTTCAGTGCGTCGAGGTTCGCGTCGATCCAGTCGAGGAATGCGGCGTCGGCTATCGGCCCGTACTTGATGACTTCGGCCAGCCCGGCGATCAGCTCGCGCTCCGGCAGGGTGTCGAGCGTGTCGAGATCGGCCACGACAAGCAGCGGCTGGTTGAACACGCCGATCATGTTCTTGCCCAGCGGATGATTGATCGCGGTCTTGCCGCCGACCGATGAATCGACTTGGGCCAGCAGCGTGGTGGGCACCTGCACGCAGGGCACGCCGCGCATGTAGCAAGCCGCCGCGAAGCCGGTCATGTCGCCGATGACGCCACCACCGAGCGCGAACAGTGTCGTCTTGCGATCGCAGCCTGCGGCCAGCAGAGAGTCGAAGATCAGGTTCAGCGTAGCCCAGTCCTTGTGCGATTCGCCATCGGGCAGTTCGATCACCAGGACCTGCGTGAATCGCTCGCGCAACGCCGCCGCCAGTCGCTCGGCGAGCAAGGGGGCGACGATGGTGTTGGTCACAACGACGGCGCTCGCGCCGGCCGGCAGGTTGGCATAGATCTCGGCACGGCCGAGCAGCCCGGCCCCGATCAGGATGTCGTAGCTGCGATCGGCCAGGTCGATGCGAATGCGTTCTGTGCTCATGTGCGCAGTGTACGAGCGCACGGGACACGGGCTTAGTGCGGAGGGACGTCCGCCGCCGGGTCGATCTGTGTCGGCACTGATGCCGGATCGACGAGACCCGCAAGCTCGAGCTGCATCAGGATCATGTTGACCAGCGCCGGCACCGAGGGTCGGCCGGTCTCGATGATGAAGTGGGCAGTCTCGCGATAAAGCGGGTCGCGCTTGGTGAAAAGCTCCCGCAGTTTCATCAGTGGATCTGCCACCTGCAGCAACGGGCGTTTCGAGTCGTGGCGAATGCGCCGGAAGAGCTCCTCCGGCGTCGAGCGGAGGTAGACGCATACCGTTCGATCGCGAAGCACCTGACGGTTCGCCTCGCGCAGAACAATGCCGCCGCCGGTCGCGATCACCCCATGCGTCGACTCGACGAGATCACGGAGTACCAGCGCCTCGGTGTCGCGGAATCGCTCCTCACCCTCTTGCTCGAAGAAGGTTCGAATCGAACAACCGATGCGCTTTTCGATCGCCGCATCGGAGTCGACAAAATCTCGACCGAGTCGCCGCGCCAAGTGGCGCCCGACGGTGGACTTGCCGCCGCCGGGCATGCCGATCAGGCTGATCTCAGGGGCACACTGTCCCGGCACTTTGGATCACGTTGATGGACGCAGGTGTCGTGAGCCCACTTGGCGACTTGAAACTGACAGTGATGGTACCGGACGTTGTCCCGGTTGCGAACGTATATGCGATCGTTGTAGAAGTCACTTCGAGCGTGCTGGCGACTGGAGTTCCGCTTTGCACAGTGGCTGTCAGGCCGGTGGTGGCCGACACGCTGATGACCGTTCCGGCGGCCATGGGGTTGAGGCGAACGTCGTTCGCATCCGCGACAACGATGGAGAAAGTGCCACTTGCAGCGGTCCCCAATGCGTAGACGGCAGCGCCATTAATGTCGTAGAAGGCGGCCGTGTCGCCCGCGTTGTCGTACTTCAAAGTCTTGGTAGTGCACACACCACTCGTGACGGTGACAGACGGCGCGGAGGGCCACAGTGGCCGCGCGCTGGAAGTCGACAACACCGTTTGCACAGCACGCCGGACATAGGCTTGGCCCCAGACACCATCGCAACGGTTGAGACCGCCGAACGTCGTCACCGATGGGGTCGCGACGGTGAGTTGCAACTTCGTGGTCGACGCATTCACGCAAGTCTGGGCTGCGGACCCCAAGGTGTAAGCAATGCGTTGGTCAATGGTGGAATCAAAGGTCGGCAAGTAGGCACTGGACAGAAAGACGTCGCCGAGGTCTTGGAAGTCTTCTCCGCTGTCGTAAATGTTGTTCCCGTTCGCATCGTTGAACGACTCTTCGCCGAGGGCGTAGGCCAGCACGGTGATCCGCCCATCTGATGGCCGGTACTCGGAGGACAGAAGCGTCGACGTCGCCACAGCGTTGCCGTTCGAGTCGAGCGCAATCTGCGACGATCCTGCGATTTGGCTACCGCTTGCAATGAAGTTGATCGTAGTGCCCGCAGGAACCGGATTGCCCATGCGGTCGGAGGCAATGATCTTGTACGTGTTCGACGTACCGTCAATAGTCATGCCCTCGATGTTCAACGTCGTCTGCGACAGCGAGAAGTTGACCTGGGAAGGCAGGCCGACAGTGATCGTCAGGTTGCTCGATGTAGTGGTGATGGCGCTGCTCACCAGCGTGGCCTTGACGCGAACCGGCGTAGGAACGGTTCCCGAATTGACGATCACGGTGACTTTGCCGTTGGCGTCGCTGGTCTTGGTGATTGCCGTACTCACGCCATCGAGCGTCAATCCGCCGGTGTATGTCGTTGCGACCAGCGAAAGCGGCTGGTTCGGCAGTGCATTGCCGGAAATGTCGACAACCTTGAAGGTCACCGTGGACGTTTCGGTCAGACCGGTCCCGCGAAGATAGATAGTCGACGGTGAGGCAGACACAAAGGTCACGCTGCTGGCGGTGGGAGCCGCGATCGACATACTCAGCGAGGTGCTTGTGGTCGACCCCGTCACCGTGGCTTGCAAGGTGTCACTCGTGTAGGTCGCGCCACAGCCCGCATCCTGATAGGCGAAGGTGACGGTGCCGGTAGTCGTGCTGGCCGAAGTCGCCGACAGCGTCGCCTTGCCCGCGGTCACGCATGCCGAACTCAACGTGACGCCAACGGAGCTTCCGCTCGCCGCGCCACTGGTCACCACCGTCAGAGTCGTCTGCCCATAGGCCGAGAGCGTGCCGGTTCCGATATCTGACTTGAAACTGGAGATCGACACATTCGTCGCCGTCAGCTGGAAACCCGTCGATGCACTTATTGCGGTGGTGCCGACAGTGGTCGAGACCGTGACTGTGTCTGCGCCCACCGTGGTGGAACTTGTCGGATAGAGCACGACCGAAGCGACTCCGCTGCTGTTCGTCAAAGCCGTCGTGCTGCTAAAAGTACCCAAGCTCGAGGTGGTGGCGAAGGTCACCACTTGATTCGCGATCACGGCACCCGCGGCGCTCAACACCGTTGCAGAAACAGTCGCCGGGCTCGCCGACGTCACCGTGGAATTCGACAGACTGACACTGATCGTGGGAGATGTGGTCGTCGTCGTGGTCGTCGTGGTCGTACCGTACAGAGACGTTCCCCCACCCCCACCACCGCCGCAAGCGCTCAGAAACAGGATCAACAACAGCGATGCAATTCGGTTGAACATGGTCATCTCTAGAATTTGATAGTTTTAGCCGCGTGTTCGGGGCGCGCTCAGCGCGCCGCCGAACGATCGGTAACGACCTTGGGCGTCAGGAAGATCAGCATCTCGGTCTTGCTGCGGGACGTGGTGCGCGTCTTGAACAGGTTGCCGAGATAGGGCACATCGCCAAGCCAGGGCACCTTGGAGACATCCTCGCGCTCGCTCTGCTCGAAGATGCCGCCGATGACGACGGTGCCGCCGTTCTCGACCAGTACCTGCGTTTGCACGGACTTCGTGTCAATCGAAGGCGTGCCACTGAAGACCGCGCCGATGCTGTCCTTGTTCACTTCGACGTCCATGATCACGTTGCCCTCGGGCGTGATCTGCGGCGTGACTTCCAGCTTGAGCACAGCTTCGACAAACGAGATGTTCGTGTTGCCTGCCGTCGACGCCTGCAGATACGGGATGCGCGTACCTTGCTTGATCGAGGCCTTGACGTGGTCGGCGGTGATCAGGCGCGGGCTCGACACGACCTTGCCTTTACCATCGGCTTCCAATGCAGACAGCTCCAGATTCAGGAAGCGATTGGCGCCAGCACTGAACAACGACAACGCGAGCGTCGCCACGCTGTTGCCACCCTGCGAGGTCGCAGGCAGATTGACGAAGTTGGTGTCGCTCAAAGAGGTAGTCCCAGTGGTCTGCAATGTAGACCCCGCGACAGCATTCAGGTTGCCGCCAATAGCCACGCGGTTGTTGCCGCCAACGCTGTAGCCCGGGACCCCACCTTGCTGCGCGCGCAGATCGGTGGCGCCGAGCTTCACGCCGAGCGACCGCCCGAAGCTGTCGTCGGCGATCACGACGCGCGCCTCGATCAGCACCTGCCGCACCGGGATGTCGATCTTAGCGATCATGTCCTGGATCTCTTGCAGCTTCGACGGCACGTCGGTGACGAACAGCTGGTTCGTGCGCGACTCGTAGATCACGCTGCCGCGGGCCGAAAGGATTTTCGTCGTGGCGCTACCGCCGCCACCGCCACCGCCGCTGCCGCCACTGCTGGCCTGCCCGGAAAGCCCCGACGCAACGTCTGCCGCCTTGGCGTAGTTAAGCTGGAACGACTGCGTACGCAGCGGCTCGAGCGCCGAGATCTGCGCCTTGGCTTCAAGCTCGACCTTCTCCTTGGCGTTGAGCTCGTCCTTCGGTGCGATCAGGATCACGTTGCCGGACTTGCGCAGCCCGAGGCCCTTGGCCTGCAGGATGATGTCCAACGCCTGATCCCAGGGCACGTCTTTCAAGCGCAGCGTGACGTTGCCGGTCACCGTGTCGCTGGTCACGACGTTGAAGTTGGTGAAGTCGGCGATCACCTGCAGCAGCGCGCGGACCTCGATATTCTGGAAGTTCAGCGACAGCTTCTCACCCGCGTAGCCCTGGCCTTGCGTGAGCTTGTTCGGGTCGACCTTCTGCGCACGCACTTCGAGCACGAACTGGTTGTCGCTTTGGTAAGCGCTGTGCTCCCAGTTGCCTTGCGGCTCGACCAGCATCCGGACCCGGTCGCCGTTTTGCGAGGTCGTCACGCTCTTGATCGGCGTGCCGAAGTCGGTCACGTCGAGCTTGCGCCGCAGGTTGTCGGGCAAGGTCGAACGCAGGAACTCGACCACCAGGCTTTGGCCCTGTTGACGAATGTCGACACCCACTTGGTTGCTCGGCAGATCGACGACGACACGGCCTGCGCCGTCATTGCCGCGCCGGAAGTCGATCGCCTGCAGGGCTTGCGCGGTGCGGTTCAGGCTGGGCGCGAAGTGCACCGTGTCGGCGGCCGACGCCGGCGTGGCGGGCGCTGCGGCAGCCACCGCAGTGGTGCCGGCGGATTCAGGCGGCAGGCCGCTGTCGAGCGTCAGCAGCAGCACCTTGCCCTGGATCTCAGCGCGGTAGTTCGACGCCTTCTTGAGGTTGAGGACGAGGCGCGTGCGCTCGCCGCCTTGCGCGACGCTGACAGACCGCAGGTTGCCTTGATTGACCTCGACGCTGTTCTTGCCCAGCGCGTTGACCACACCCGGCAGATCGATCGCGATGCGCGGCGGCGTCTGCACCGAAAAGCCCGCGGGCACCGCAGTCAGCGGCTCGGACATCTCGACCCGAATGACCTCGGAGCCAGCCTGCTGGCTGCTGTTGATCGACTGGATCGCGTTTTGCGCGAGGACCGGGACGCAAGCGCCGAACGACAACGCGAGCGCCAAGGCACGTGAGCGCCACTTAGCTGCCATCTGATTCTCCTGATTGCTCTTCATCGCGCCTTCTCCTGAAGCTGGAGGGCGCTGGTGCGCTCGATCCATTCCCCGGCTGCATCCTGAACGATTTCTCTGAGTGACACGTCGGTCTCCGAGATCTTGGTGATCTTTCCGTAGTTCTGACCGAGGTAGTCGCCCTGCTTGACCTGGTAAAGCAGGTTGTCGACCCGCAGCAACGCATACGGACGACCGGCCTTCGTGACGCTGCCGACCATGGACATGCTGTCCAGCGGATAGGCTTCGAGCGGCTCCTTGCGGCGATTCAGTTCGGCCGACAGCAGCGAGTTGGGCTGCCGCGCTTCCTGCTTGAGCGCCACGGTGAGCTTCTGGTTGCTGAACGGCTCGACGCCGCCGAGCGCCACGTAAGCCTGCGGATTGAACTTCTTCGGCGGTGACAGCGGCTGCACGTTCGGCTTGACCTCGCGCTTTTGCTGGTCCATCCACTGCGTCAGTTCCTGCTGGTCACCGCTGCAGCCGACGAGGGCGAACGCCGCCAACGCGGCCGCCGCGAACAGCCGTGTGTGTGCTGGTTTGGCCATCATTTCTTCGCCCCCGCCGCCTTGGCCTTGGCCGCGGCCTTCTTGATCTCTTCGACCTCGTTCGGGTCAAGATAGCGGTACGTTCGCGCCGTGGCCTCCATCGCCAAGGCACCGGAACTGTCCTTCGGTGCGCTGGTGATGTTGAGGTTGTGCAGCGTCACGATGCGCGACAGATTGGAGATGTCGCCGGCGAACGCGCCCATGTCGTGATAGCGGCCCGACACCTTGATGGATATCGGCAGCTCGGCGTAGTAGTCCTTCACCACCACCTGACCGGGTTTGAACAATTCGAACTGAAGCCCGCGCCCCAGACCGGCCTGGTTGATGTCGGACAGCAGCGCGTCCATCTCGGCCTTGCCGGGGAGCTGCTTTTCGAGCTGGGTCACGTACTCCTCGACCTGCAGCTTCTGCTTGCGCAGCTCCGCGAGATTGACGGCCTGCCCCAGCTTGTTGCGGTAGTCCGCCTTGAGCGTCGGCTCTTTCGCGCGCTCGGTGTCGAGCTCATCGTGCGCGCCCGACAGCAGCAGGAACCACCCGAGCACCACCATGATCAGGGCCACGAAGACCCATGTCACGATCTTGGGAAGCAAGGGCCACTGGCCGGGCTCATTCGGGTTGAGGCTTCGAAATTGCGACGCCGCGCCCTCGAAGACCGAATTCAAATCGACGTTGATCGCCTTGGTCGCCATGTCAGGCCTTCTTCTTGGCTGCAGCCGCGGCCGCGCCGCTGGCCGGTGCGCTCGCAGGCGCAACGCCCTGGACGGCGGCCGGGGCCTTGTCTTGCGGACGCTTCACGGTGACGCGCACCGAGAAGTCGAACAGGCGCTTTTGCTCCTTGTTCGCCGCGGTCACGACGGTGGCCTTGCTCTCGACCAGGTCCGGGCTGACCAGCCATTCGGAGTTGTAGGCCGTATTGCGCAGGAACTCGGAAACGCGCTCCTGTGTCTGCGCAATGCCGGTGATCGTGAGGATCTGCCCGTCCTGCTTCACCGCGGTGAAATACATGCCTTCGGGTGTCTGCTTGACGAGCTCGTTGAGCAAGTGGACCGGCAAGTTGCGGTCGATCTGCAGGTCCTCGACGGCCTTCTGACGCGCGGTCAAGGACGCGATCTCGGCCTTCAGGGCCGCGATGTCGGCGATCTCCTTGTCGAGCTTGGCGATCTCGGCCGACAGAAACTGGTTGCGCTCCTGCTGCGCCACCTTCAACTGATCGACGATCACGTACCAGCCGCCCACGATCGCCAGCCCGGCCGCCGCAGCGAGACCCAGGCCGGCGAAGAAGGCGATCTTCTTGCGCTTGCGCTTTTCTTCCCGATGCGGGAGCAGGTTGATCAAGATCACTGCAGGAACCTCCGCATCGCCAGACCGCAGGCCGTCAGATAAGACGGCGCTTCGCGGCGCAGCTTGCTTTCACGCACGGCCGAGCCGAGCTTCATGTTCTCGAACGGGTTGACCACCATCGAGGCAAAGCCCGTCAGCTCGGTCAC
>Ga0307509_10008909_pt1 | contig 12651 bp, 12 predicted proteins | sample 10_EM_MG_FD_202245 | JGI IMG/M metagenome (GOLD analysis project Ga0307509, IMG submission 202245) | Populus trichocarpa ectomycorrhiza microbial communities from riparian zone in the Pacific Northwest, United States - 10_EM | ecosystem: Host-associated > Plants > Roots > Unclassified | place...
TGAACACAAACACAAAAAACACCCGCACCTTATCTCCATTCCTTCCCGCGAAGCACGCAATCCATCAACGTTCGTGTGTGTCACCTCATTTTTGTCTCTTTACGCCCTTCCATTCAGAGAGGGTGTTTTACTCTTACCCCACCACCCTTCACATATCCCTCTTGGGGCAGTTACCATCTGTGGGTTATGTGGTCGGAGTCGGGGGGGGGGATAATTATTGACCGTGCGTGCATGCAAGCGCTAGTCAGGCGCCTCGATAATTTGACGGCGTCTTTTCTCTCATGCCACTGGCGGCGCTTGGCAAGGACAGTCGACCTAGACCGAACGATCGACCCCGCTACCGTCTTGTCCAACCAACTGCGGTGGATAAAAAATGAAAAAATACAAACGCCGACAGGGGGGTGAATTACAGTAAGCTACAATATTCCAATTCCACAAAAATGTCCAGCACTGCTCGTGGAGGGGGGATGGGCCTGAGCGCCGAGGCTGGAGGCCGAGGCCGAGATCAATTCGGCCGCGCCTCCCCCTGCTCAGCCGCGCCGCGTACAATATCCTACGATACGATGAATTGTGAATTGCTTTTCTTGTGTCGAGTCAAGAACTAAACTGACCGACGACTCGCACGCGTCCGCGACTTACGAACTGCGCTGACAACGCCATTGGAAGATAGTTTGCGTCGTGTGCAAAGGCTTCAGGAAGAGCCGCACCCGCACCACTCCAGTACACCTTCTCGGCCCAGGGCTAGGCGTGGCCGTGGTGGGGTCGTACGATTCCCCCAGTTGCCAATCCAGCCAGCCAGCCCCCGCGCCAAGCGCCAGCGCGGCAGTTCCGAGTCCGGGAGACACGGAAGTTGCCATCCATTATTGCATTATCATTTATCCCCCCACACCCGTCAATACCCGGAACCGAGTGAGAGAGCGAGCGTCGAAACGGGGGCACAAGTTTTTTGGGTGCCGGGAAGGCGTGACCGGACCCAAGACAAGACCAATACACAACCCCATCCCCCTTCCCCTTCCCCCACCCCACACCCCAAATGATTCTGATGGGGGCTGAACCTGACCCACATACACCCTGAGGCTAAGACTTGTACGGCAATCACTCCAGACACGGGAGCACACGTCCCCAAATGTGACTCCTCGAGGGACTTTTCTGATAGGCTGGGCCTGTACCGTGCACCCGTATGAATAGAATAGAATAGAATGGATGATGCATTGTTTGGGTCATATGAGAGGGGGTATGTGTGTGGGGCGACCTGTCAGGCTGTACTGCTATTGTGCTGTGCGCGTCACAACCCCGCGCCCTGCTATGCTGGCAGATCAGAACAACTCCACACACGGCCACATCCATGCCTCGCCTCGGAATCACGGCTCTGCGGATAACAACCGGGGCGGTGGTGGTGGCGAGAGGGATGATGGGGGGCTCGGTACGGTTATCCACCATCAATGCCGGTTCTTCCTCTTCCCCACCAAGAAGAGAGTGGTGCCAATGCCATCACAGGGGCCCTAGGATAATCCGCCCCTTGCTTAGTCATCGAAAAAATTGTGTTTGTGTTTGTTTGTATAGACGGACGGGCACAGTATACGCGGCGGTAACACAGTACGTCAACAACCTCGCCAAACTGGTCCCCGTGTCCCCCGATGGAGGAACTCCCGCACGGACGGACGTGCGAGGCGGCATTGTCCGTTGGGGTCCCCACTCGCGAACTTTTGCAATTTTTTGATCCCGCGGATTCCCGACCGAGGGGGAGCCAAACAGAACTTAGGAGGTACTTGTGTGCGTCCCTTGCGTCACTACTCGCATTACCACCACCACAAGGATTAGTCTCACTCTGGAATCATTGACGAGTTGTTCCAGGACCAGGGATGCACCCACAGGACTGAGAGGTAAACTCCGGATCTGAGATCGGAGCTTAAAATAGTCTTATCGTTGCCTACCTATTACGGCTTGTTTGGTCCACCCACGCGGCGGCCAACAATCGTTTCGAGATTTCTTTGGCATCACAAACACGCGGCGAGTCGCGCGGGTAACGCACGTCAACCATCAGAACCGACAATTGGCACCTAAGATTTCCCCGGGGATGAAGCACAGAATAATGACATGACAACGACAAGAAAGCAGAGGGAAGAGAGACAGATAGAACAAAACGAAAATGTGGGGGGGGGGATGGAGGGGGAAGGAAAGCATGCAGATATGGGATATGTACAGTAGAGTAAGACCGAGAGGTAAGCACCTAGTCCGATACTAGCACTAGCACTCTTGGGGGTAGACACTTTCAAATACGAGGGAAGGATTAGCAGAATCGTGGGCGAATGGGAGTGGGTCGAGCTCTAAACCGTGACGAAAATAGGGTTCATCCGCGCTAACGTACACCTGTGGGACAACATGACGCCGCGCGCGCTCCGAAGACCGCGCATTCGTGTCGACGAGTGACATCGACGGGGAGGGTGTATCTGGGGTTGGGGCGGAGAGCACATCCGATTCGTCGTCCGACAGATCCTCGACCGTGTCCGGCACGGGCAAATCGTCCATGTCATCGACGTCATTGTAAGGTAGCGCAACGTTGAATGGTGGATAGATAGTGTCAAGGGAGGTATTAAGCGGTTGGAGCTCGAGGGGACTTAACAGTGGGGGATTGTATGGTGGATAGACAACAGGGTATGGCATAGGGATAGGAGTATTATTATACACGGGGTGGCCGAGATCATCGGTGGAAGATAAAGGAGATGCTGAGGGTGTGAGGGGAGACAAGTCATCCTCGTCATCATCGTCGTCGCCGACATGAAGAAGAGGTTCATGCGAGTCATCAGAGTCCTCGTGTTCGAGCGACTCCAAAAGCGAGTCAAACCATTGTTTCTCTGAGCTGTCCTCGTTCACGCTGCAAGGGCTGTCGAGGAGCTGGTGGGCATCGGGATAGATGAAAGAGTCGTGTTCTTCGTCGAAACAAACCTCCTCATCTTCGTCGCTTGCATCAGAGTGGAAGGTGGGGAGTAACGCAGAAGTATCGTTGGGGCTACAGGAGAATGTGCTGTGAGGCTGCGAACGGGTAATCGAGTTTTTTAAGAGCACCCAGCGGTGCAGGCTGTGGCTGTCCTTGGCGCCTCCGCCAATCAGCTTGGACCGGGTGACTCTAGACAAGCAATGGTTCTCGGACGACATTGAAAAACGATGCGAGAAGGGAGACTGAAGTTGCTGTAGTTGGGGGACTAAACGCACGCAGAAGTTAATTTAGAAAGGGGCATGTTGGCGACGAGAGGACCTGACAACTCACGAGATGAAGATGCAGATGATGGGGTAGCCGTCTGAGTTTTAGCGGTGTATGCGGTATACGATGAAGGGTTCGAAAAGGATAGTGCCGTGCTTTGATTTTCGGGCGTGCTTGTCAACCATACTGGTGGTGATTGGGAACCGCCGCCGTCTCTGTCTGTGGGAGTAGGGGACAGGGGACGGGATTCAAGTTGAGGGGGAGAGCTTGGGAACAAGAGGACGGTCAATGGTGCATTTGGTAGACGAGGTCGAGTGGAGCAAGTAGGTGGGGGAGTCGAGTAAAAAAGGAGCGGGCATGCGCCCCTTATATTGCCAGCCAAGTGACTCGCCTGTCACGTCTTTCGACGCCAATTTCCCGGGTCCCGGAGACAACCTCCGTCGGCCAGGGATCGGCTTCGGCCAATCCGAACCTCCGAAAGTGCTCATTCGTTCGTCATTCCGCCCCTCTTTGTTGTTGTTTCAGCATCCCGTCGTTCCTCGTCATAGACGCAACAATTGAGCAAAGTCATAGTGCTTCTAAGCCGAGGAGTGCGCAAAGGGTAACCTGACGTGTTTTATACATCATGATGCATCATTGTTCGCAATGTCCATAACAAAACCAATACACTCGAGCGATTTCGCACATCCCACGCGCTCAGCGCTCAACCCTGGTCCATCGTCTCGTCTCCCACTCCCTCGTCCTTGACCGTCTCCATTAGTTTTTGAATCTTTTTAGCACTCTTCGGGGATACGTCCCTCGCCACGGCTAGCATCTGTGCAGACTTGACTTCATCTCCGATCAACCGGTACGCTCGAGCGAGCTGGAAGATAACGTTCGATTCTTCTGGGGACGAGTCACGCAAGAATTCTAGATCTCTCACGGCAGCCTATCAATCGGCGGAGTGATAAAAATGCGTCAACGCACACGTTCGGAGATCGTCATGACTCAAGTGGCTCCACACGCACCTTATATCGCTTCATAGAGATAAGCATTTTCGCTCGCCGATAACGCACCAGGGCATTATCCGGAGACAACTTTACTGCCTCGTTGAACAGCGCAAGGGCTTCTTCTCGATCCCCGCGCCTCTCTACCGCCTAACGAGCATTTCCGTTCAGCGCCACACATAAGAAAAAACAAGTCGAGCGCGCGCTCAGCCATCTACCCACCATGCCTACGCAGCCCAGCAACACCGCATTATTAGGGTGAATCTCCGCAGCTTTCCGGTAATGATACTCCGCCATACGGATTTTGCTTTTCCTTAGATAACATGTCCCGAGGCCATACCTGTATAGAAACACACGCGCAAGATAACCGTGCATTTCCCCGAGCGGGAGCCACGTGCCGTTTGAGAAACTGACATCGGAGGTGATAAGGGGTGCACATACCAAGCGTTATAATGCCGCGCGTCTGCGCGAAGCGCCATCTGAAACGACAGGATGGCCTTGTCGAGGTCTTCGTCAATGAACTCGTGCCCCGCAAGCGTGAACGCGTACGCGCAGGTGGGGTCCAGTTGCTGGGCACGCCGAAAGCACGTTAACGCTTGGGAACGCTCCTTCTGCAACGAGAACGTATTTCCTATCGCTATCCACGCTTGCGAGGAACGTGGTTCGATCGAGAGCAGTTCCTGTGCCAGGAAGGACAATTGCACTGTCCGTTGTAGATGCCATAATAAGGTCGAATACACCTCCATGTCCCACAGCCTATATGGATCCAGTGCCCTCACTGCCTGGAATGCGCGTTCCGCCTGTGTAACCACGTGACGTTAATGTGTGTTCACACGGGGACGGGCAACGCCAAACACTAAACAGATGAGTACGTACAGATGTGTAATCGGTCCGCTCGTAGTGCGCCTTCCCTACCATGGCCATCACATACGGGGATCTTTGATGAACATGCGGTAGTTTGTCCAATTCTTCCATACAGAGTGCCGTGTTGTACATTGCCAAAGCCCTCGTGGCACTGGCGAATAATCGCATGAGGTCGTAAATGTATTGGTCTGCGAGTTCGACCTCGTAAGCTTCCTGAGCTGCCTGCTCTTGTGATGCCGTCCAGTTGCTCGGCGCTGGCGAGGTGTCCGATCGAGGGGATTGTGCTATTGACCGGGGCGATTGCGAATGTGCCGCGTCTCCGCTGGGAAAGGGCTCGTCCTCAGAGTCCGTCGACTGCGACCGCGTACGTGTGCGAGGCCGACGTCGGTCTCGGACTGGCGGTGGCTGAAACATAATGCGCGTATAAGCAACAAAAAATTTCCGCCCCCTTGTCACCAACGATGAGACCACCGACCTTGCTCGGTATTGGGGGCTTTGTTCCAGTGCTCATCAGTCGCGCGCTTCGCCGTGTGCCCCCGCCTGGCGCATTCCCATCTCGTTCGGACCGATTGCCGGCTGCCGGCACATGCCTGGAGGACGCCGCCGTGGCCTGAGCCTGAGGACGGCGGCCCGCAGATGAGAAGAGGTTAACAAGAGTCAAGGCCGGGCGTGCGCGTGCCTTTTTTGAGCGTGCGTCGTCTGCTGCGGCCACTGGTTTGGATGCCTTCTCGACCCCACGGGTCGTAGGGCGTAACTTTTTAGGAGCAGGCCCACCCTCATCCGCAGAAGAGAGCGCGCGAGAGGCGAGCATGACAGCGCCTTTGGCGCGCTGATGAGCTTGGAGAATGGAAACTTCGGGCAGGTGTGAGATAGTGTCATCGGCCAACCTTCATGTATGTGATATTAGCGTTTTGAAACGGATGAAATTATGCCCCGGCCCACATGGAATCTCGAGGACCCAATCGTCCCATTCGGACAGGCTGAGGATTGACAGGTTCCGGTCTTCGGAACAGGTTTCCGGCGTTGCCAGTGTCAGGTGTGAAGAAACCTGCACCAGTGGCAGTCGGACGTGGAGGCTGTGTAGTCTTCGTTGTCAGCTGTTCATCTGGGGAAGTCCGTTTGATTGGCGGAGGCCGTGAGGGGAACAATTCCTCGATTTCTGGTACAGACCCTGTGAAGCAAACCGGACAATTAGCAAGCGGGGCGCAAGATCCGACGTACTTTTACCTAAAGTACATAAGCCCTCGAAAGCCTCCCAGGTCATGGGATTGAGGGCCAAAGCTCGGAGCAGGCTGCCACGGGCCTGGTCAGGTAGGTTGCCCCTCAGTGCGGTGAGTCCAGACCGACAGTGCAGCACAGCTTCTTCGGGAAAGGTCCGCGCCATTCGCTGTTCTTGTGACACTGTGGGAGGGAGGAGGTGAGGGAGATCAGGCACACTCGCACATATAGAGAAGAAAGGACGCACGCGACGGGACCTCAGCAGCGTGCTTCAAAATATCCTCCAACGCCTCCCGCGCCTGTCGATGCCTCCCCAACGTTGAACAGCACTTGGACTTGATTTCTAAGCATCCGTTGCATCGCTGATCTTGGGGAAGGTTCACGAGATGCAACGCCGAATGAGGCTGGTTGGCTCGCAGCATGACGGTCGCGTACAGGTGTCGTGCGTCGTGATTTCCGTGATCCAGCGCAAAATAGCGCTCCGCGTAAAAGATGGCCGACTTGTGGAGATCGGCATCGAGGCATGCCCAAATGAGAGAGCTGAAGCGCTTGAAAAGGTAGGGCAAGTAGGTCGGAGGAGATTCGGCTTGATGGGACTGCATGCGTTCGAGGCAGTACGCGAGACGCGTCCAGACTTGAGAAAGCGATAAGAAACCGCAAGATTTGTCGTCACTGAATGCAGAGATGGTCGAGAAAGGCGTAGATGACTGCAGAACGGGTCCGGGAGTGGTCGAAAGTCGCGAGGTTTGTAGTGTGTGCGCCTAAATCAACCCGTGTAACCCAGAAGCACGTGACGTACGCGTCCTTTGTGGCACAGCGCTTAACTTGCGCTTAACTTGGGACGCAGTGCTCAAGTACTGCAGTGCTCACGCTCAGCTCACACACAAGATCGTAAACCTCGTTTTCAGTCCTTTACTTGTGGCAATACTACATGTGCTACTCCCATCTCTAATGATCGTGGCCATCAGGTCCCGGTTTTTGCTCTGTGAAAAACTTTCATCAGCGTCCAAAGTTCGAGTCTATTTGGTGAGAGGATCTACCTGACGCGACTTGGATGGCGTCATCGATTCGCAACAACGAAACGGCCGCCTCAAAGGCGGACTTGAGGCTGCGAACCTTGCTAACGGTCGGTTCCAGGACGCCGGCAGTGACATTATCTCGCACGTCGCCCTGCAGCAGGTCCAGCCCATACCGTAAAAGGACCTTCTTCGGGTCTCCCGCGGGGGCATTCTGAGCCGCGTTGTGATAAGAACGCAACTTGGCTACGAGATTGGTCGCATCCTTGGCCGCATTCACCGCGAGAGTCTTCGGGATAATGAGAAGTGCGCTGGCAAACTCCGCAATGGCCAATTGTTCCCGCGAACCCTGTGAGTGTGAGTGAGGAAATGTGACATCATCAGCATCTCGAATGCGTCAACATGTAGGTTTGACGGAAAGAACTTACCAAGGTTGTAGCAAAGTTTTCAAGATATATGCTCAGCGCCGACTCCACCGCACCTCCACCAGGCACCACGCTCCCACTTTCCAGTGTTCTCTTGATTATAGATAAAGTGTCATGCAACGCCCTCTCCATCTCATCAAGCATGTAATCGTTAGCCCCGCGGAGGATGACGGAAGCGGAATTGACCACTTTCGTGCCCTTTACAAGGATAAGTTCATCATCCGAGATGCGCTCCTGCACAACCTCTTCTGCTGTGCCAAGGTAGCTCGCCTCGAATGTTTCGTCTCCCTCGAGGTTGGCCAAACTTGAGACAAGCTGACCACCGGTGGCCTTGGCAATGCGGCGAAGGTCTTCCTTTCTGCATCGACGAACGGCCATGGCACCAGCTTCTACAAACTCCTTCAATGCAAGGTCATCGATCCCCTTGGTGGTCAGCACGACATTTGCACCGGCACCCAGAATTTTCCGGATCCTCTCAAGCGTGATTTCCGACTCCCTGGTGGGATAGTTAGTATGATTCACGGAAGATAAAAGCTTTAGCTACCGCTTGCGAATCTCTTCAAGTTGTTCTGGATCATCAACCAAGATCTGAATGCCTAACTGCATGCGCATTTTTCGGAGATCGATGTCGAGACAAGCAATCTTGGCGTTACTTATCCGCGTCTTCATCGCTGGAGATATGCGTTGGACATCTCCGTAAACACGCATCGCGATGAAATAGACACACCTTGGCTAGCAACGGTACAATTTAACGCATAGCCCTGCACAAAGAGAGACTCCCGAGTACTCCGTCCGTGAGCCTTCAGAACATTCACGGCCTTAACAGGGTACTTCGTTTCCCCGCGAGTATTAACGGTCTTGACGGCCAACATGGCGTCTACTGCCATGGGCGCGAATAGATCATCGTCACTGACTCAGGGTTGAGTAAGGTGAATACAAAGTGATCTGTAAGGTGGAGACTCACGGCCCAATGACTTTGCTCGACATGCTCGTCTTCGCAGCATTTATCAGTGCATCCCGTCCTAGGTGATCCACCTTCACGCTCAACTGATCTTGCATGAACCTTACGGACTCGCGACACGCAAGTCGGTATCCCGTGATGATAGTGGTGGGGTGAATCTTCGCTTTTACGAGCTCGTTTGCACGGCGCAGCAGCTCGGCGGCGATGATCACGACAGAAGTCGTGCCATCACCGACTTCTTTGTCTTGTTTTTGTGCGAGATCTACAAAGATACGGCCTGCGGGATGTTCTACAGAAAGGAGAGAAAGGATGGTTGCGCCGTCATTTGATATCGTGACTTCCTGCGTATCCAAACAGTTATTTTATGGCGGAAGTCCACATGGAAAGAACATGCAACGTACCCCGATATTGTCTACCAGCATTTTATCAAGACCCAACGGACCAAGGGAACTTTTTACAATGTTAGCTATGGTCTGTGCCGCGACCACTGATGTTTGGACTTGAGTTAGAGATCGTGTAAGAGAATCGCCATATTGAACGCACCGTTCTGGTCACGGATCTCCTGTCCAGAAACCCTGTCACCCCCAAGGAATGCACCCGCCCTCGGATCGCGTTGAAACATAGCGTTTCGTGAAAGATGCAATTCAGTAGCGCAAGAGTTCAGTGCGAAGCGTGCTTTTGGGCAGAACGAATCTGTCGGGGATTGCCGACACGTGCGAGCAATAAGGTTTTCATATATCAAGAGCAAACACTCTGCTCAGTAAAAAGATTCACGGAAGACAAAAACTACAAAGCTAAAAATACAAAACGAATGGACTATGTTTAAACGCTCTCGAAAAGAATCAGCTGTGACCGAAAACGTGATATATTGTTGAGACAACGCCCCCGTTGCAGGCAGAGCTATATACTTCGTTCGAGGCGCTCATGGACTGTGCGGTGTCACCAAGAGGCTGTCCGGATCGTAGCAGTACGACAGAAAGGATAATGGACTCCAGAAGGCCCGGCTCCACCAGTGCTTCATGGAATATCTCCAGATTAAGGTTATCAGAACGGGAACTGACGCGCCAACGTGCAACGGCGAGACCGGCTCGGTTTGCAGGGATCAGCTGCAGCGGATCTATCAGCCCCTCGTATTCTAGTGGTAACAGATACATACGTAGCCGGAGGTGGATGACGATGACCGCTGCACCCAATTAAATTGAGAGTCGCCGTGCGTGAGTACACGAGACTCGGACCTGGCAAGGTCACGTCCAGATTCAGGGTGACAGCAAGTAGTAAGAGGAGCAAGCTTTGTACTCAGTCCCGGGCCCCGCGAGCGGTAGCCACTCCTTGCACTTCATTTTCTTCCGACGAAAAACCATCCGTGGACTAGAACGATCCCACTGGATGGTGGCGACCTCAACATTGTCCTTGCATGCGACGAAAGTCGTGCGCTTCGAATTACTTGAGATTTTGTAGAGGGACTGGCCGGCTTTGTCGAAAACTATTGAATTGAGAATATCGGATTTACCGCAGGGGATCTTGAACTTAACGGATGGACGCCCGTTGCGGTGAGGGATGTTGACCAGAGTCGCGGACGATGAGGTGAGAGGGGATGGCATGGGACCGTAGCTGTGAGATTGTGGGTCCCTTCGAGTGGAATAATGGCTGTAGTAGTCACACAAACGAAGAGTGAACGGAACAGGGTTACTAGCAGGTAAGGGAGTGGCCTGTGGTGGTGTTGAGGCCTGGAGGAAACAAAGATTGGACCCACCGGCACCGTGTGACCCACGGCAGTTCTTTTATGTGCAAAAAGAGCGACGATTAACAGTACCAGAACAGTCCCAGAGAAAGGACAGAAGACAAAAGGTGCCTGTGGGGTGGCACATCCATTCTTGGACAGGTTAATGATCGATTCGAAGCAAGTTGGCGTCCACCAGTACAGTAATCGTGAAGTCTGAGTTGCGCAACGATGCGTATTTCTAGCTGGACTGGCGAGACTCCGCTGTCTATAGAATGAAAGGCCAGCCGCCGCAGTTCTTTTTTCGTTCCAAGTCGATGATGAACCACTGAACACTGACGAGCGTTGAGTACGCTGAATGGATGAATTTGGGACGATCAGATGAGCACAAACATGGCACGTGTTCCACGAATCGGCTGCCAATTGGCATCTGCCCGGCTCGTTCGGCTCGCTCCAATTGTCTAACGTTACATCGCAGCACGTTTATCGGGCGCAAACCTTGAGGGGAATTCCGGTTGCTAAGGGCTATCCTCGAACAAAGAACAAAAGATCACTCTGCCGAGAATGGCACAGGCTCCTTAGAGGCTGCACCCTCAACATTGCTATACAGTATTACATTTGCACGGGTCATTGATTCTCTGAATAGCGGATTCCAAGTACGGTACGTATTTCAACCGTTGTAGTGCGGCGCAGCGCCGGCGTTCAACAACAACTAGTAAACTGTCGAGTTGCCAGCACCGCAACCTTGCAATCTTAAGCAATGCGTGGGAGTGGGCCGAGGACGAAATTGTAAAGGAGTTGATTTCATCTCGCGTGGTGAGGAGGTTGGTCTCTTTATCTCATATGTACTCAACAGCAGCGACAACTTCAGGATAACCTTCCCTGTGTGGGCGAGCCACGAGGCCAACTCCAGGGGGGTTCGATTGGGCTGGGAGCCATCTCGATACTTGCCTGACTCAAACCTGTGAAATTCTGACCGCCAGATTTCGTGGTTTCGAGTTGGTGGACAGTTACTATCGCCAGCGTCAGATTGGTGCATTTATGAGCCCTATTAAGCGCATCGCAATCTATTGACTATTGATCAAGGTTTGTGGCCGGGAGTGCTTTGTTGTCGCCCTTTCGAGTCTCACTTTTCATCCGAATATGTGCGCATATGTATGTGGAGCCGTTTGTATCTAAAAGTAAGACGCGACATCACTGATAATAACTTGAAGACTGTTGGCTTCGGGTGGGGGAAAAATCCTGACCGCTCTTCTGCGTTGCCACGACGAAGATTTCCGTCCTTCGAAATTTGTATGATGCGGGCGAGGAGGTATCCAAGCACCCTCCAAGCCCTTCCTGTCGCTTGGGGTCACTCTTTGGGTCCGGGCAGTGTCGTGACCATCGACTTTGCGCAGCGCACCCCAACTAATGTACCCACGCCCGGGTCATGTTGATGTATAGACGTGGCGATTCATGGAAGATGTAGTACAGTAGCTCAAGAGTTCAGTGCAAACCGCGATTTTGGGCAGAACGGATCAGTCGGGTAATGCCGACATGTGGTTATTAAGAGCAAGCAAAGAGATACTACTAGCTTGTAATTCACTGAAGACGAATACTACAAAGCTAAAAAAAATACACAACGAATCGATTATCTCTCTCTCGAAAAAAAATCAGCCGTGTCCGAAAACTGGATCTACTGTTGCGACAATGGCTCCACCTGCAAGGGAGCCAAAATGTAGTGGCACTACATGGCTCAAGACGCTCGCCGCTGCGGTGTCACCAAGACACTGTCCGGATCGTAGCAGTACGACAGAAAGGACAATCGCCTCCAGAAGACCCGGCTCCACCAGTGCTTCTTGGAATATCTCCAGATAAAGGTCATCAGAATGGGAGCTGACCTGCCAACGTGCAACCGCGAGACCTGGTCGGTTCGCAGGGATTAACTGCAGCGGATCTATCAGCCCCTCGAAAAAGGCGTCTCAGTGGCAGTAGATACGCACGTGGCCGGAGGTGGATGATGATGACCTCTGCATCCAATTAAATTGTGAGTCGCCGTGTGCGAATGCACGAGACCTGCCAAGTCCCAGTTCAGAGATGCAGCAAGCAGTGAGAGGAGCGGGTTCGTACTCAGCCCTGGGCCCTGTGAGCGGTAACCACTCCTTGCACTTCATTTTCTTCCGACGGAAAACCATCCGTGGGCTAGAACGATCCCACTGGACGGTGGCGACCTCGACACTGCTCTTGCAAGCGACGAAAGTCGTGCGCTTGGAATTACTT
>Ga0307509_10008911_pt1 | contig 12651 bp, 6 predicted proteins | sample 10_EM_MG_FD_202245 | JGI IMG/M metagenome (GOLD analysis project Ga0307509, IMG submission 202245) | Populus trichocarpa ectomycorrhiza microbial communities from riparian zone in the Pacific Northwest, United States - 10_EM | ecosystem: Host-associated > Plants > Roots > Unclassified | place...
AATATTATATTGCAAGGCTGGAGCATACCACACCCCGCGTCAATCGATTCACGTTCGCTGGGATTTTTATCAGACAAAGATCGCGCATAACGGGTAAACAGGAAATCCACACAACGAGAACAACAGTCATGGAAGGACATAATTAGTGGAAGCAGTTTTTCCGTCTGCCATGCATATCAAAGTCAGATGTTGGCCATAAAGATGTAGCTAGGAAACTTACTGATGAACTGTCCCCATTTCGCTCCTTCGCCTGGAAGGATTTTGAGCATCAAATACTAGCCTTAATTTTTTCGAATTATCCCAAGCTGAATCCTCACCCCTTGGGTATGCATCTTGTCATAGACCTGAAGCCGCCTAGATATGAAATTGTTACGATAGATGACAGGTTTTGTTTATGGATACGAAGTACCTTCACGAGTTGGACTCTTGGGTTGTTCGTCACAGTTACACTCTGGAAGGCCGAACTTTAAGGTTGGTTGGTAGTAAAATATTAGAATCCTACGTACCAGCGTTGGGGTAGGCTCGACGTGGACTATCCAATCACCGGATGTGCCCATTTTTCATGGATGGGTTCAGAGGTTACGGTGTAAAAGAAAGGAGAATACTGACAGTAGATGTAGTAGCACTAATTTTCGAAAACCTCGGGGTACCTACTGAATCGTCAATACAGAACTTTGGTTATTGAAAGTGTACACATTACAGTCAATTTCATTGTGCCCGTAAGTGCTCGATGGCTGCGCCAACATCACGGATTAACTACATGGAAATAAACTCTGAGATGGTGGCGGCTATTAGAAAAAGTCGGGGTAGGAGACAGAAGGGTATATCACGAACCTGTTTTGCTAACAATCGGCGCCTCCAGATTCCACTTGTTCAGATCGACCTCCCTGTCGCTTTCCCGTGCGTCAAAGGCTGGTATTCTTGACGATCCGAGGGCACGCATCACATTGAGTTAACTTGAACTCTAACTCCCAACCCCTACTATCTACTCAAAATGCTGGAATAATTAATGGCGGTGGACAAAATATTCACGGTGCTTTACCTGCTGACATAAAAGAAATATATGTGTTGTAGCTTCACGTAAGTCGAGGCTATGGGCTTAAGTGGGCGTATGGTCGACAGCCAACAACCGAGGCGTGAGACATGTGCATTAGGCCTGGAGGACATAGTCAGCAGGATGATCCGAAAGAGTGGGGAACACCTACTATAAATAGAAGAAAAGAATATATCTCCGCCCTCCGTACGTACATAATGTCGCCTAGTAAAAGGAAAACATGAACGGGCAGCCGCCACCACTTCACAATGTGACGATGAGTGCTAGTGATGGCAAGTGATGGGAAAGAAAAAAAGGTGGCGGATGCCAGCAACTACTTTTGAGATTCCGCCTCAAACTCTAATTCTTTTGGGACGACACAGCCACAAGGCCCGCCGCGCCTTATCCCAAATTGAGATGAAGGCGCAGTGCATGTGACCGTGTTATTTTCCTTGTTGACAATGATCCCCCGGTTCTCCTTCATTGTTCTTTACCCACTAAACCTCGCTTCCCAGGATATCACTCTACCGCGCGCAGGTTTTCACCAAAGCGAAATACCAACGACGACATCGGATATCCGCTCTGTGAAATGGACACGCTACTAGTACCCCCTTGCGCGAATGTTCAGAGTCATCAAAACGCCATACCAACGACGACCAAATGATGACAATATCGGACATCCGGCTTTGCAGGAGAGTGGGATGACTGGGATGGATGCAGACACCCTCCAGCGAGGAGATCGCACTGCGACCTTGTCCTGCGAGGGTGTGCTGAGAATAATACTGAAAGGCGGGCGGGTTCGAAGTTGGCAGGCGCGCTGCGCACACCCTGTGCCAACCAGGTCTACCTTCACGGCGTTGCAGCCTTGGTGGGGTATCAACGACAAGGCGTGGAAGACTTGCGCGGGACACTCCGTGGCCTGTATATCCACGGGCGATATGTAGCTCCCAAAGTCGTAGATCTAATGTTTAATGTTTAATTCTCATTCTCATAATCTCATAAAGGCCTTGTTGGAATATCCGGAGGCTGTGCGAGCATGCACAATGTGCCGCTATCCCCGGATTCCTCATTTTTATTGTTTTCTTTCATTCTTCGGGCTGTAGGCCCTATTTATCTTTCTCTCCTTTCATTCTGTAGTCTATAGTATATATGTAGAGACCATGTACTGTAGCTACTCATCCGTTTGTCCTGTGGGGACAACCGGAAATCTTATCTTTTATCTTATCTCGCTGATTTGATTTCAACAGGCCTTTAGTAACTGTTAAAGTGCTTAACAGGGGCTCCAATAAGTGAAGTAGCAGTTAGGTGATTAAAAGGCTCAGAGTCAAAGGACCACGAAGATATGCGGGGAGACCAACTTCTCAAGCATCTCAACGACACCACGACGCCGACGGGGCCCACGTAATGAACCCACGTCAGCATCTAAATTGGGGTTAGCCAACCAAACAATCACCAAAGGCGGGTGGCTGTGCCTCCCAAAAAGAATTAGAGTTTGAGGCGGAAAGTGAACAACTGCCAGCAACGGCCCGGGCCTCTGAACCAAACATCGCCAATGTCTCCCTTCAACTGGCACCCCTATTCTCTCCACATCTGCCGAACCTACCTGAAGCTCCTTCCGTAGGATCCCTCGCTGTCATGGAAAGAATTTTGTACTAGTGGTGGTTAACGTTCATCCCACATTGATCCTACATCCAGATTGATTCCGCCAACTTGAAGGATTCCGCAGTCGCTCCCCTCACGGAAAGGAAATGATGAATCTAATAAAATCCCCCTTCAACTCTCCTGCGATTTTTCCACGACACGCTTCGACAATGCACTAGCTAGGATAAATTCCTGAAAGACTTGGTCCAGTCCCCCCGCCATTCCAACAATTCCAAATTTCGAACCACTGTAAATCCTGGACTTGATCCAAGCGATGGGCCTCTGGAATGTCTGGTCCTGCACCTTCCCGGTCTTGCTTCGAAGCATAGGGGACTCCGACTTCACTTCATAAAGTATTTCCTTTTCTGCCAGTTTGTCCTTCCACACAAATCTCCGATCCCCATATGTGAATCGATGAGGCGCCCATTTCTTCTTTCGGTCAGGCATGTCAACTCTCGTTGTCGTCACCCCTGTGGTTATCGTCAACGCTTTCCCAATCGAATCTACTCTGGCGTCCCCAACATTCCCCACGTAGACCCTGTTGCACACGTTACGATATTCCGTCGCACGTGAGAGCGTGCACTCCTTGATGCGGCCCCGTGTTGGGCTCAAGTAATATAGGCTGTACAACGTCTGCGACTTGGTGGCGTCTTTAACGTGCAGATAGTAAAACGAACCCTTGGTCCTGAACATGACCTCCTCATATACGTGGAAAACAACTTCCGGGACGTCCTGAGGGAGCATGGGGGTGAGGTAAGGACACCGGTAATCATCGAATTCAAGGTCTTGAAACGTGGGTGAGCTCATGAGAGAATCCCACAGTCGAGACTCGACCTATATATTGTTTATGGCATTCGAGAATTGTTTCAATATAATCCACATCCTTCAAAATAAACATCCTACCAAGGACAACATAATCTTTCCAGGCTGCAGATCCGCCATCTCCAATCGCGCCGTCACTGACGACGGCAATGGTGACACAAACGGTGGTCCCCTACCCTCTGCCGCATTCCTCAGCACCTTCATCCTCTCTTTCGACGCTCGAAGACACAGCTTATCGAGCCGCCTCTCAACAGACTTCTTCTTCCCGGACCTGATTGTCTGCGACAGTAAAGTGGCTCCTTGTCTGTGCAGATCGTATGCGTCCTTGTATCTTCCCGCACGCTCTGCGCCGTGCGCCATTTCGATGAGCTCGAGGGCTTCGGATCGGCCTTCGAGGACATTGACGGTGTATGGAAGTGGGGCATAAATCATGGTGAGTTCCCTCAAATTAATCGATTGCAGGAGTTGGGGTCGCTCATTATATATAAATATCTCGACATTGTGATCATATACCCAGAAAGGACAACTGCATTGTCCTGACAGTCCTGCTAGCACGATCAAAACAATTATGTAAGGACGATTTTTATCAATTCCTTCCACATACGGATGCGACCTTACCATTTGGGGCTGACAAGGACAATGAACGTATTTGGGTCGAATTTGGAAGGTACGTACCACAGAAACTTGAAATGGTCATATTCCTCTGATTACGACAATCGACATAGTATGCAAGTACAGTTGACAAAACACATCGAACGCAATACAATTACAAGAGATTCCGAACCAATGATACTGCCCCATCATCTTACATTCAAATTGATTTCCCGTCTGTTGATTTCCCCTCTCATCGGAGTCTCAATCCTTTTGATGACTTTGCTTTTCACTGAGGGTAACTGATGAGGCCTTGAGGCCTAAGTATTCGCCTGATGACTCCAGCACAACACTGCCTTGAATTCTGATGGAAGCTTTCTCAAAAATCCTACCTAACGTCAGCTCATCCAGGATCCGATGACTTCGGGGTTCCAGAGGAAACTATATACTGTAGCTTGACCTTCCTCCCCCTTGAAGCCTTAGCACCCGCTGGCTAGGTCATCTTTCAAGTTTCAACTCAGGTGCGGTTTGTTGTCTCGCGTGCTCACGACGAATCTAATTCTATATCTTCCAGGTGCTGGTCACTGAAAAATCTAGATCAACATGGATGCTTTCTCCGGTGTCTTCATCTCGTTACTTTCCATTCTCCCATGTTCGTGCATCCGCAGTTACCAATGGCTTCTTCTGGCTGATCTGAATTCATTTGATAATGGTGCTTTCCACACCAATTCCCGTTTGGAGTTCAACCGTCGTGGACCAACCTGCCGTTAATGACGTGGCAGCATCGCAGGCTCGAGTTACTGCTTACCATGATGCGGATGCCAGAGGTAGATCCAAGCACGGCCATCGAGATGAACGTTTTACTCATATATTTACTTCTTCAGCCGGGGAAATGGTCACCAATATGGTCACAGTTGCCAACTCTGACAAGCCTGAGCACAAGAAGATCGTCAATGACGCATTTGGTCCTAATGCTAACCGGGAGAAGATCAAAGCAACGATCCATAATCTCAATACACAACAAGTCCAGATCAGCACCACCGATGTCAAACCAATAAACATGGTAGCTACGACTCCTATGCCAAATAGGCCAGACGGACCTGCTGGGCCCATCAAACTTGGGCCACATTTCTTCGGTAAGTTCTCTACTATATTCACAATTTCGCCGATCCTGAACGTCCTGAACGTATCGATAGCCGCCGATTCGTCCAAGGACTTCCGCGCCGGGACACTGATGCACGAAGCAATCCATTAGCAATCATACATCGGATCGTATCAACATCAACGACAAAAAATCCCTAAAAGGTGCCATCAAACGAGTTTCCCGCCTCGCTCCCCCAAGGCGGACATCGCCAAAGGGTGCTCCGGCGTGCGCGTGAAGTCCCATGCGTTGACGAATTCCACCAAGCCCATCTCTCATGTAGCCAAAGGAGCTTCGAAGAGGACATCTCGTGCGTCCCCTAAGGCTGCACGCAAGTCCGTCGTCAATGCTTTGAGCGATACCGCCAGACGAATGACTTCTCAACGTGCGCAGGCGAAAGTCAATCATGTCGCTCAGTTGAATAAAGCCTACCGAAGAAGTCGACTCCTCACGCAGCCCCTCCAAAGAAGGCCGGTAAGTAGATTGTACCTGTGTCGCACTTGTATAATCCTCACACTTCAGAAAATGATAGCATGCATAAACTCTTCATATTGCACGAAGCGTGAACGTTGAAAGAAGAGCAATAAAAGGCTTTCAACGATGCATATATCTCAATTATCACAGGCCAGAAATATTATTGGCTACAAATCTACGATAGCATCGATCGAACCACATCGTAATTATAAGCGGGACCTGTAAAAGGGTCAGGGATCTGAACAACCGCTCGCACATCCGCATTCTCTCTTTCACTCCCTTGAAACACTTCAACCGTATTACCCCAGTCATTTGAAACGGACATGCAAACGGTGATTCGTCCTTGACCCACCGGCCTTGGGCAGAGTCCTTCCAAAGTAACCTTAGCGAAGATCAACCTGTCGTCCGGGCGTGCATCGTGCGTTCCAAACGCAAACTCAACAGCAATACTCGTCTGGTTCTCTTCTGATGTCGTGAATACGATTTCGCGAACGGCAGGGAGGGGTATTGAACGATGGATGATGAGCGTGGGAGGACCGTTGTTCGCCACGAAGGAAATCGGGCTCGGAGCGACGTATTGGCCCATGTCGTCGCATTCGTCGGGTTGGCGTAGATATTCGAGGTTGAGGAATGCATAGGATGCTGCGTATTTTGCAAGCTGGGCCCCATCGACGACGATAATAGGACAATTCGGGGGAAGGACGGTCTGCAGGGCAGTACCGTCAACCGATCCCGAAGGTGGATCGAGGAGAACGCATTGAAATAATTTGTGGTCGTGGCCCTGGGCCCATGCGAAAACCTGACCGACGAAAGTGGGCAGTGTGGTTATAGACGTATAGTTTGTGGCTTCAACACGGACAGGGACACAGATACGCTTGGTGTCTTCTAATCGTATGGTGACCAGTTGAGCGGTGAAGGTCGTGGGCGTGATCTCGATGAAGAGAAAACATGGTACGGATGCTACTTCTTCCCTGAGTCCAGTAACATAAGCGCCAATATAGTCGATAGTGAAGCGACTGTCAGTGGTGAGCCCAATTTTGGGGAGCATATCGTACATGTCTGGCGGGAACATTTGCGTTGAAATTGCAAGAACGGTAAGTTCTGCAGGGTGTTGACTTGCGAGAGATGTGAAAGGAGCGACAAGCGCATCGCCGTCGGGCTCAATGGGATCTATCTGCTGGAGAGGTGTGCTAAAAGAGCCTTGGAGCGCGCCATCCCGGACGGATACGAGAGCGATGTCAATCCCGGATCGTGAAATACAGAGTCCCGCAAGAGCCATCGATGTCTTTGGGGTTTCGAAATGATTGTGATAAGTGGGAGGACAAATCACAACATTGCGTTGAAATCTGAGTGACTGGTGCCGGTGACTAGTGACAAGCGACGTGCTGAGTAGCCAATGTCAGTTTTCACCGAAAATGTTGTAATTGAGAGACGGCCGAGTTATGACAGGCAGTTGCCAAGTCCGCAACCCAAGCAAGTATAAGCGCTCCATCTATACAGTGGGAAGTGTTGAGAATCACAGAAATTGTCTTTGATAGCTTCAACTTGAAATTACATGTTGTCGGTGCCAAAGACAACTGAAACAGTTGTAAGGGTCGCCTAACCTTCAGCAAGGTTATGCCATTTATTGAAGCCCTCTGAATTTCACAGCTCGTAAGTATAACGTAATGGAGAGGATGGGGAAGATAGAAGGAAGGGAGGCTGAGGCTATGGTAGAGAGTTCGAGGACTCGGAGTGAGTTGACGTCGAACCTTGGAAAAATTGACTTGTTACATTCGAGACGCTTGAGATTTTTGACGCCGGAAGTTGAACTCCGAGTCTCGATGCTTGCGACCATCTTTGACCCCGGGACAGGAGCCTTCAAAAGCAGATGTTATGACCTACACAATTTGTAAGGTAATAGGATAATATATCTGTGCTTCGATCGTTAGATAACGAATACATGGAGGATTTCCCTCAATCTACACACGGAAGTACGGTTGACAAAACTGGTATCCAACACAATAAAAGTACAAGATAGTCCGAACCCTTGATATACACACATCCTCCCATCCACATCCGTAACATTGCTTATAACGTAAATTGCCGGTTCAAATCCTACAAATCAGGGTGCGGTCACAGATCAGAACATCAGCATTCAGACACGAAAACGCCCTCTAGAAAATGGACGTACCACAGGGTGCGTCCCTGAAATTTGTGCCTTCTGCCCGTATTCAGGTATGAGGATGTGCCTGTATCGATTCAGAAATTCAACAGCACGTCCTGTAGGGGAAGGAGCAGGAGAAGGAAAAGAAGAGAGATACTAACCTGAGGTGTTGCAAGAGCTCGTCGTACGATTGATGGGGATTTTTTTCTGAAAAAATAGATAGGCATTGGGGAAGTGTAAATAACAGAAAAGAGGGCGTACCTAAACTGCGTACAAAAGCCTGCGCACCGAAAAAACCAATATCGAAGTTTATCTGATGTCATGAAATAAAAATAGAAATGACTTACATCACTCATAGCGCCAACAGCAACTCCTCCTTGAAATGTATCTGCACTCTTCTCGTCGTCTTTACATGCAGAGAAACAAATCTAGGACGTGCAGAAGAAATGAGTATGTCGTGAAAGAGTGAATAGTGCGCCAAATGAGCAAGAAGACCCGTTAGGACAAAGGGAAAGGGGAGGATAGAAGGAAGGCAGACAGGCCGACTTACGACATCAGCGCTCGGAACCCCCCGCTTGAGAGCACGCATTGAGATATGACCTAGGCTTCGCAGGCGACCATGGGCCGAGTGCTGTAAGATACCAGGTGATTGTTATTGAGAAGATAAAAATAGATCGGCAAGGAAGGCCCACCAGATAAGGAAGATCTGGAGGTGTTATTCTAATTCAACGACAGAAGATGAAAACTATTGGAAGAAGTACCTAGCACTGTGCCGGAATGACAGGACTGAGGATGCATAATGATTAGCATTGAATGAGAGAACTGAAGAAGAAAATGATTCACATCAAATATAGCCTGCGATTGCCGCACTCAATGCAAACTCCACTAAAGAAAAGGCGACAAACGCACAGTTAGACGACAGCCGGGAGGTAACGGATGAACAAGGGCTTCATGGAGTTCCTACTCCGCCTCGATTCAACAAAAATCATCAGATGAGCAAAAATAAACGTTACATCGTCAATGATATCTCCAGCCTGGTCAAAATCAACTGGGAAGATAACTGAGGTTCTGGTCAGGATACCAAACTCGCCATGATAGGTCATTTTGACAAACCTTCATCCATCCCGTCGGCTTCCCTGGCCGTGTTCGACGGGGTCTGTCCGCCGTGCCCGGAATCTGCAAGATAAGTTAAGAATCACGTCACGTTGCGCATTTGAAATTTTAATGCGACTTACAATGGAAGAAGAGCGAGTCGTGGGGGTGTGCATCCTTGACAAGCCATTCCATGGCATTGAACATCTCCTGCTTGGTAGGTCGCGGTCCATTGCTGTGGCCGTCATCGATGAGAAGGAGGATGTCTTTAGACTTGAACCCATAGTATCCTTTCGAGGAAATGAGTGCACGTTTGCAACCCAAACGTGCGAGGCGACGCACTGGTGATGAAATCCCTCATATGTAATGCGTCATTTGCACACCCCTTCAGTGCGTCCTTCTGCCCGACGTAGTTGATTCCAATCTGGGTATTGGGTAAACAGATAAGTCTACGTTAAGATATTAAACGACTTACACAGACTGCTTTCTTTCGTCCGTTGCACTTGGACCAGAAAAAATTGGGGGCAGGGGGAAGGACCTTGAAGTATTTTTGCATCTCCTCATGCATTTCGCCGACCAGCGACTCGCGCAGGCGGTGCAAGTCCCGGGGGGCATGATCGCCAGACCTTACCCGTTCGTGATTGGAGGAGGAGGGGTATCCATAATCAGAGTTTATACTGGATGTACGGAGGGGTTCTTGGGGTGAATAGACGTCAGAAGGGGGGTACCGCGGGCGTCCTTCATGATCATCGTAGTCCCGTGGATACTCGTGTCGCGGGGGTGAACGGCGATGAGAGCGCTCATACGACGAATTTCGTCGATCTCGAGGGCTATATTGATAGTCCCCATCTTCCGAGTCAGTGTACACCGCACGGGGTCGACGCGGAGAATCTCGTTCAGAATCCGATGATGACTCAGGATATGACCGATATGAATTGTCTCTAGCTGAGATGGTGGTATCATATATTGGAGTCACCATAACCGCCCGTGGGGGTGGATAAAATCTTTTAATAAAACCTCAGGCAAAGCCAGATGGCAAGTGAGCCGCTGCCTACCTCGGAAGAGGATCGTCCGGGCCACTAACACAAGTCGTCAGCTTATATTCAGTACTCGAAGAGAACACTTTCATACATAAGCAGCTTTTGTCGCGATATGTCCAGTTTAATAGCTGTATCGGTAGGCCGTGACATGGTGGCGTAGTTCAAGTTGAGTTCAAGGTTGGGCCAGAGGCGATTGCCAAACACATCATTTTAATGACGTAGTGTATGTACAGGGTTTTTTTTATACCTTTACACAGCCTCACAGCAGTTTGGAATTGTCACGACGCCCGTTCACCCATTCACTTTGAACAATTCCGAGTAATTAGGTGCAAGAGTATCCTCCACTTCCCTAAAGAACCCCTTCTACCTTACTATCCCAGCGCCTGCAGCCTGACTAGAAGTTTGACTGCCCGATTTCTCTAAACGCCGGTGGATGGATTAGAGTTTACTTATTCCGTTCATCATTCTTCACGCGTATCGCCTCGAGTTGTGGACCGTAGCTAACATCCTCAGAGAATCTAGGCACGCGGTCAGCGGTCTCAGGCTGTGGTTCTTTTTGGTAGCCAAGATTAACGAAATATTTGACGTATACTGCTGCTACCGAATACCAGGGTGTGTGTATCAGGTTCCCTTAACCCTCTTTATATTCTGGGGGATTAATCGGGAAAAACATACCCCACCATTCTCTTTGACCGGTGGCGTAGAATCAACTGAATTATATCTAACGAAAGAACTTAAGCCACGCAGGGGCGGCAGCTCACGGGTTGAGCCTCGAGCCAGAGCTAGGGTTCGCTTAATTTTGCCTTGGCTCCATGTCCGTGGTTGACTTGCTTCCCTGCAGCACCATGAATGTTTTTTTTCCGCCTTGTCGCCGTACGCCGTCCGAGTAAGTAGTATCACCTACGTTGACTAATATTTATGTAAAATTTGCGTCGATAGACAGCTCGGATTCAATGTGATTGGTGTAAATTACAAAGGCAGCCAAAAGGGTTATTTAGGTTTGATTTTCCCCCATTTTTGTGGGAAATGGGGCGGCCATTTGCCTCATTTTTTGGACCCTCCCCAAGAATGAATTCTCAGATATACTGCTGGATGAATACTTCTACCTCTTTATCCCTCCCCCCTTGCTTCGCCCCCACTGCGCAGACACTCGTCGTGGAGAGTGAAAACACATTTCTCGGTGGGCTTTATGGTTTTCATGGTTCTAGTACGGATAGCTGATTTTTCATCCTCAAGAATCTTCCTTGGCCCGCCCAGCGCATAATGAGCTATCCGCCCAACGAAGAGGTTGTGGCTGGCACTCTTTCGACTTCAGCTCCGCCCAACGGCCCCAATTTCCCCGATAACATCCTCCAGCGTATCATTGACCTCGCTATCCAAGGACCAGTGGTCTTGCCCCCGCCGACACATGACCCACGGCGAACTCTAGCGCAAGTCTGTAGGAGGTGGCGGAACGTCGTCACATCGACTTCAAGTTATTGGACCTCCTTCAATTTCGAAGCATTGGATGGCCAACGTCCAGGAAACATCCTCCGACTAGCAAAACTCTTATTTCGCCGGTCGGGGAACAACATTCTTCTTGCTGTCCGCTTCCAGAGAAACGTGGCTCGCAGGTTGTTCAAATTCGTCCTTCGCTCGTACGCGCACCGCCTTTGGTCTCTCTCTTGCGTTGTCACCAAAAAAGGGCTCAAGACTTTCTTTGGAGCTGGTGGTGTTCACCTCCCCCTCTTACAACACATCGATCTCGCAGTAGTATTCAACACAAACGGGCATATCACCACACGACGTACACCAGTCAAAGGCTCCATAGACCTCGCCAGAATCCGGCGCGCACCTTCCCTTCGACATGTAGTCTTACATATCCCCAATCGAGTCCATCCCGCCGATTTTCGCCGTCTATGGAGTCGATTGACACACGTTGACCTTGGGGATACTCCGATTCGACCCACCACATTTCTGAAAATTATGGGGCAATCATTATTTCTCGAGTATGGTGTTTTTTGCATTAATTTCCTTCGCCTCCGCGACCAACAATCTACCACCTTTCCAACGACCACAATTCCCCTTGTTCGGCGCTTGCGCCTGAGGCTTATCCGCCCCAGTCGTGATACGCGCATCTTTAGAAAGTTGCGGATGCCCTCCCTCGAAGAGCTATGGTTGGAGAGGGAAGAAGTTGGCCAATCCATCAGAGATATGTCACTGTACAAGACCCTCCTGGCCAAGTTAAATGCGCCACTCAAGCACATCACATTCTCTGAAAATTTCTCTCCTACGACAACGTGGAATCTCCCTCCGGTCGATCGCACCCAGCGACTCATATATCAGCAGTTGGATCGCGTACTCCGCCCAGCCCACAATTTAACCTCTCTATACCTCTGCCCTGGTGTATTTATGCACCCCTTGGTTCTTGAGAGGTTGGCAAGTGGAGAGCTTTTACCCTTCCTCGAGAAGCTTGCAGTCAGCAGTATTAGCGGGTGGGATATTCTCTGGATGGTGCGGGAAAGGAATCTTGCATCGACGCGTCCCGAGTCCGGACCATCATCCTCAAACTCGACATCGCTGGTAGCACCAGTGGCGCGGCCCATCGCATTGAACTACCTCGACCTCTTCGTCATGACATGTGGATTGGACGGAGGGAGTATTCAGAAGTATAAGGATGCACTTGAAGCCC
>Ga0307509_10008912_pt1 | contig 12650 bp, 15 predicted proteins | sample 10_EM_MG_FD_202245 | JGI IMG/M metagenome (GOLD analysis project Ga0307509, IMG submission 202245) | Populus trichocarpa ectomycorrhiza microbial communities from riparian zone in the Pacific Northwest, United States - 10_EM | ecosystem: Host-associated > Plants > Roots > Unclassified | place...
GTGTGTACAGCCGGCGTTGTAGAGCACGGGTGATGTTGGCTTTGAGCAATTCTCGTCGCTTGTATTCCATTAGGTCAATTAACTCGTCCTTAATTTTATCCCAAGCTATACGAAGGTGGATTATCAAGCCCGGAGCAGGGAAGAGTCTTGTCTTTTTTCTTACCTTTCTCAGTCAATTCTGCGGGTACGCGAACGATTGGTAAGAAGTTTATGGAGCAGTGTTGAAGTTCTGCAGTGTAGCCTAGATAAAAAAAAATTAATCTCTGTGACTTTGGTAAGGAATATGTAGCACACACCAGCTTCCTGCAATTTAGCTGTGATCCTAGATATTCCAAGTTAATTAGCTGGGTGGGATGAACACCTGAAATGAGCAACTCACGCCTCTCGCCGTTTCCTGCGAATGATTTCTGCCATCGGAAGCCGATTAACGTCTTGGCTCCGATACCAGTGGTCATATTGCTGGGAGGCCTGTGACACAATGTTAGTCAACAAGGTTGAAGCAATGGCCATGAGTTACTTACCATGTAAATTCTCCGCCATCCTGCCTGCGCTTCCACCCTGTATGCATTCTTCTCAGCCTCATCTTTGCATTGGGCCAACTTTTGCTTGTGCTTTTCATAATCGGACTTTATGACGTAAGAACTGCGCGCTGAGGGACGCGTTGAGCAAGTTATTCCATCAAAGGGGGACGTTGAACACACGCAAGCCACCCTTCGATATCCACTGCGAGGGGCAGAGTGTTGATACTTGTTGATCTACATCTGGTCCCCAGCATTGCATTAGTCTGGAAAGATACGCGCAAATCGGTTCAGAATTTGCAAATACTGGAGGTGCATATGACTTACTTGTTACGAGCACATTGGGCACAGAGGCGAATTTGTCCAGGCCAGTGGACTATTTTACCAACATGATTTGCGGCGCAGAACTATGTGGAAAGAAGGTTTCTTGGTACTTTTATACAGCATTTCTCAAGTCAGGGCTGACCTGACAAACACGGCCGAAGAGAAGATTGGTATATTGAACAATGTTCTTTCCAGGCGGACACGGGGGAGGTCGTTGGCCCTGAAGATTCTCATAGGCCTGGGCCAAGGTGGTGTGAGTGGCGTACTATTCAATCGGAACAACGTACGCACCCTTGTCCAGAGGAAGGAATTTCGACTTGCAGTGATGAGGGCATGAAGGTCCTTTGTAGCCCACGAGAGATGAAGAAGGTCAAGGGGCTCAACATGACTGAAGATTTCTAGAAGGGTATCCACTGGTATCTCTGTCATGATGCGGAGTTTTCCTCTCCTCCCTTTTACCCTCCTAAAATTGTCGACACGGGGCACAGAGAGCTTTGCCGGTACATCCGCTTGAGGTGTTGTTTTCTGTCTTTTATTCGGGCGCGGTGGAGAAGCCGTTACGGCGATGGCCGACGCTTGATTCTGCTTTGCACTGAGGCGGGAAGAGTGGCGAATGGGACGCGACATGCTGTGGTTGTATTTCAGATGCAGTCCGCCCTATTTATGTGGCCCACAAACGGCGTTCGGGGAGAGCAAAGTCACAAAGTCGAGTCATCGGTCATCGTGCGCATTTCTTTACAAATGGAGTTGTATCCTAAATTAGTATGCCCGCCGCCATTGTGACAGTTTGCATCACGGTCCGGGTCACGGCTGTACCTTAACATTTAACCACCAAGTCCTTGCAGTAAATGCCTGTGCAAGACGACGAACGGACATCCTCACCGGAGCCTTCTCAGAACAAAAATCTCTTCATAGATAAAGACGGGTTTCGCGTCGCGTTCTTCCTGCATAAGAGCATCAAGAAAGGCTCCCGACCCGCCCTGATCAAAGATATCGAAGTGCGTACTTGCCCCAATTCTCCCTTGCCTCATTCCTGAGAGTTGTAATTCCTCAGAGCCACGGTGGATGTATTATTAATACTGATGAAGGAGCGGACACGGTGCTGGTTTCGCGGGATTTTGCCAAAGAAAAGCTACAGCTAGCGTACAGTGGGCACGGAAACGCGAAGCTCAACAAAATCTTTGTCGAACCCAGTACCTTTATTCGACGGTGTATTAACGATGACAAATTCTACCACTTGCAACGACAAGTTAAAGGAATGGGAGGAAGACCGCCTGGACGGAAGTAGGCTCCCAAACAATGAGTTCACATCTTTGATTCTTACCTCATTTTAACCAGTCGCGTCGAGTTTACCGAGGATGACGACCAAAAAATTTGTGAATATCTCGCGAGGATTCTGCCAAACAAGGAGACGGGCGGCCGCCTGGGCCAGAATGTATACAAGGGTCTTATGGAATGTGTACGTCCACACAAAAGTTCGATCTCAATCCCGACTCAATATTCGACAGGCCAAACACAAACCTGTCGAATATGAATGGGCAACACGCCATACGGTCGAGTCCTGGAGAGAGCGGTACAAAAAGTTTGCCCCTGCCTTTGACAAGCGGATATCCAAGTTGGCCAAGGCCGAACCACGTATTAAACCTGCCTGGCCTGAAGACCGCCGAATGACCCATGAGAGGTTACGCCGCGTGATAGAACTGGACTCTGATAGCGAGGAAGAGGAAGAGGGACAAGCTCCAGGGAGTGGTGATGAGGAGGAATATGTCCCCGCGTCGCCACCAAAACGTCGGCGTTCAGATCGCTTGGATCTACCTTCCGCAAAGCGAGCTCGGATTTCCTCTCCACCCCGCAGGCCTTCACGACGTCAGAGGCCAAGTGCGACTCGCAATGGCAAGGGAAAGGCAGTGGAAGAGGAAGAGGAAGAATTGGATGCTGAAGATCAGTATGAAGGAACGTACGTGGAGCGGTTTCAGGTTTTGTGTGTTATTCTCAACAGACATGATGCAGGTCTCTATTTAGTCGCGGCGATCTCGAGGAGGATCTGTTTGGAGCTTTTCCGTCGCCAGAGCATACCTTCGCAGACAATGGGCACCTTTCGCCTGAATACCCGACCCAAGACACCCTGGTTGCAACGGCATCGCATGATGGCCCATCCAAGGTTGCGTCCACATCTGGAAATCAACCACGCGACCAGGATTTCTTTCCCCAACCAACAAGTCAGCGCACCGTGCCGCCCATTTCCCCTCGACCCATATCAAACCCCCAACCTCATAAACACTCTCGGAGTACGGTTTATGTAGATCTGCGCTCACGACCTGTACATCGAATGCGAGGCTCTCAGCCACAGCCACAGTCACCGCCTCAAGCTACCCCGGAACAACCTCAGCCCACACCTCCGACGCCTCCACCAGCCCAGCCATCTAATGTGTACCGGCGGCCAATGAAAGCGGCTCGGCGGCCGTTAGAATTCGTCGAACCAGCCATGCAGGAACCGTCAGGCCCATATAGGAACACCCGCTCAAGGTCTCGTTCTGTCGAACCACCACCTCTGATGCCCAAGAAGCAGCAGAAACGGAAAGAAATATTGGAACAAGCCGACGTGATCCTTGAAGAATTGATGGAAGAGGATATTCCCGTTGAAGAGAGCATCACGCCTATTGGAGAAACCCTTGCTGAAGAGAGGGACGTAGAAAACCTTCTCAGCACGGGAAACCACGGGGCAAACGTCGTAACATCGATTGCAGCTGTGCCACGGGCAAGGTCAATGGAATCGGACGATGCGCAGGTTGCACAGAACCTTCGAGAGGGTTCAATTGCAACTTCACGTGCTGCGCCAGCGAAAGGATTCATCTCGCGCCTTAAACATCCTGATGATTTTTTGAAGCAAATTGGAACATCGTCTTCCCATAGTCGTCGCTTCCTCCAGATACCCTTTGGGGAAAATCCACCAGTCCTACCACAATACGAGGCTCTGCGCCATCGGCTTCAACCAAGCGAGCCCCTTGGGTTGCGTCGTGAGACTTCAAGGGTCTTCAAGACACCCGAGCATCCTCATACGCCCCAACAACGCGTACCAAAAAGCCCAGGATCAACAACATCGAGTGTGGAATCATTCCCTTTGTCTGGAACACGCGCGAGCGCGTATAAGAAGAGATTGAGGCAACTGGAGAAACGTTCGCCATATAAACCTCCAGCGGGTACTCGTGCAGCAGCGCTCGCGATGAACAATCCAAAATGAGTTGGCCTCATTTCCCGTTCGCCTCCCTCAGGCTCGGATTAAGCCGGATTATTATACCATAACACCATCCAGTATCCATAGCTTCCATATATCTTGATACATATACACAGTATGCTAAATAATTACCGGCATCGATATCGAACAGAACAGTGAACTCGAGAGCTTGAGCACTCGTTACTTATAGCCTAAGCTACACAGGCAGATCACGAGGTCGTGTATTGGTGAGCGCAAATTTCGAAACTTTCATTCAACCCCAGTGGCAGGTTCTTCAAATCAAAGATATTTTTCCTCTTGTGTAAAGACCCCCACTTCCCAGATCCTGGAGAAGACGTTTGTGTCTCGCAGTCTCAGCCTCAACTGTCAAGGACCCTGATACCAAAGTATACCTTAACGAACACTGTTTGGTGCATTGACCATGTCGAATTCGCAGTGTTCGCTAGGCGAAAAGCAGTACCAGGGCACTCAAGCAGTCACACCTGGCACTTCTCAGTCTCTTCGTGGTCAGATGGACATCGATGACCATAGCATTGATGCTTTTCAGCCGGGGACCTTGGATATAATGAACGAGATGCCCAATGATATCCTGCTCGAGATTTTCAGCCAGGTCGATCCCATTGATCTCTTTCACATTTCAAGAGCAACAAAGACGTTACGAGATCTCATCACAAGAAGTAACAGTGGATTTGTCTGGAAGAGGGTACATCATTTTTCTGTTTTATACATGTCGTGGATTGAGACGGTTTTTCCCTCGCTTCGATTTTATTTCTAGGTATACGAAAACAAAAACGGGGGTACCCAAAAACTGCCTCCATGTCCAGAAGGTGTAAACCCAATGCACTACTCTAACCTTCTTTTTGGCCGCAACTGTCAGGTCCGCCCCATCGACCAAGGAGTCCTTTCTGACACAAAGAGTTAACATCGCTCTCCCTAGATCTGTGGTTCCGAAAACGGGGCCCTTGTTCATTGGAGCGGCCGGTTAAGGTTCTGTGTGCAATGTGCTGGTGAAAAGTAAGCAATAATTCCTACTACCTCTGCACCCGTCTGCTGATTTCCATCTCTAGACTCATGGAAGTTTATCAATCTCAATGCAACCCAATTATACAACTCTGTAGCCCCTGGCGTATAAGAGCCACCCGTGATTTTCGTACGTGTTCCCGGTGATGTTCATTATGAAAAGCTTCATTCAATATCTCCTCTTATCTTTACAGAAGGTGGTTTATTCATCCTCCAGGCTGAATATCTGCAGCATCAGCGAGGCTTGGACGAGTGCCACAATGAAGAAGCTCGACTTGAATACATACAACAGGCTGGTATGTCTAGGGCTGGGCGTCTACGTGTGAGCTCTCTAGTGATTGGTGGCACATCATAACGCCTATTAACGTCCCATGTAGCTGGCTTTTGATTTAGTTTTGTGGAAGTCCGAGTCCTGATATCAGAGGGTCTCAAAACTATTTCTTTGTCACAACCACTTGGTTCACAATTCTCTTGACTGAAAGTGTAACAGATCGCACAGGGCGTCATGGTGTGGTTTACATGAACCTCTTGTTCACGCAATGCGAACTCACGTAAATTTCTTGGTAGTCACGTTGATTCGATGTATAATTATACCTCGCTCCCGGAGTTTTTCACTTGCAGTACGTACTACGAACGCCATCATCTAAAATTGTTATCTTTCTGTCATTTTACTATCTGTTGCAAGCAGGAAGATTTTCCACGATTTATCAACCGAAAGCTAGCGGCTAGTGCCTTCAGCCACAATTGGAAAAGTATGACTATTTCCTGCTATCTGCTGATATTCCCATACCTTTGTGCGCTCAAGTTTCTGGACGCCAGGCTTGAGTTAGTACTGCTTTTTTCTTTATGACAATGAGTTAGTTCAATTGTGACCTTCTGGCTCCTGCGCGTTATATCACCAATTCGAGGACTCTCCATCGGGATTGGGGTGGGGCCCTCTCCCTGAAAGCTGATAAGCAGGACGCAAGTTCAAGATACGTAATGATTGACCACTCTTCTGGAATCTCCGAGCCTTATTAATGAACTTACCGGTCATGACTCGTCCTGCAGGATATAGATCGTTGGCCATGGAACTCCTGACTTACTCTCTAGCGATGATAGGCAGAACAAGAACCAAAGAAGAGATTACCACTTTCCGTTGAATCTATCTTCGAAGGTACCTGTGCTTTCTGTCTAGGTTTATTCAACGAGTTTAATAACAACATGCGCTCTAAATCTATTGGACAAGAAATGTGTGACGGGCTGGGAGGAGTGTATGAGGGTTTCAAAAGTCTATGGACAGTTGAATAAGGGTATCTAAAAATATGCAACTGATGTACTGAAATGCCCAGATATGTAAACGTGGATTGGGGAAGCTATAGACCTCAATATATATATGGTATGTGCATGGTGGTATACAACATGAAGATAAAAGCAAATCATTAAATAAACCGATGCCAAAAAAAAATGCGTATGGAACTACGAGATGAGACTATCGCTCTGTAATTCCTCGAATTTTCGTCTTGCAAGACGAATATTCAGCTTCACTGCTGCAATTTCTAGGACACACAATTCGTCAGGAAGAAGGATGCAAAAATCAACTGGACATACCTATTGTTGGGTCGTGGATGATTACCATCACATACGTATTGCGTGTCATTTCATCAAGAACAGCGGTAAAGTCATAGAGCTCCATCTCTAGTGAACGGAACTCCTCGCGAACACGCGAACACGAGTGCTTGAAGGCCTTGATTAACTCGGATGTACGTTCGTAACGCTTTGAATTGAGCTTTGAAACTCCGGAGTTTTCTCCAAGCTCAAACGAGGTATCTAACGATGACTGAGGAGGTGATGAGCTAGCGATGACGAGGAATGTTGTTCGTTCGAATAGGATGACTTCAGTAGCGTTGCATGCGCTAGCAAATGTTTCGAGATGCCTGGTCAAGATGGCGGCATTTGGGATCAAGGTGTGGACAATATTTGACCAAGCCTGGGTCAAGAAGGTAATCATTAGCACCTTATCAGGAGCAACAGAAGAGACAAAATGAACCTTGTAGAGACTTTCATCGTAGATACTCGTACCCAGCACAGATATGACAGCATCCGCACTGGCATCCTGCAGTTCTTGCTTCTTTCTCTGGAACGTCGATAGACGAGGTTCCCTCACGAGATCCATTTTGTGCACAAGGAGAAAAATAGCAGCGTCCGGGCTGTATTGCTGCAACCCTGCCAAACAATCCCGGTAATATTCGAGGTCCTTTCCCATCTCTCTGGTTTCGACGTCGAATACGTATATCATGACGCCAACTTGCTTGAAGATGGTTGCTCGTTGTGTGGTGAGATAGGAATCCATGAACGAATCCTGACCACCGCAGTCCCATAGATTCAATACAAGGTCGCCCAAAAAGCGAACATGATTCTGTTCGACGTCGATTGTTGCCCCAAGTCGGGCAGTCAAGGAAGCGGGATTGTTCGAACTAAGAGAGTTTCAGTCTCCACAGTGGTTGGCATGGACGGCCCGAACGGGGCTCACAAGATAAGAGACCGCATGGAGGTCTTTCCACTCCCCGACGCGCCCATAAGGAGGACCTATGTAAAAATATTGACAAGGCATATTGTGAAGTTGAGGAGTAAGGTTTACTTTCTTCTTCATGTTGATTTGGCAGTGGTTGTGAGCGTAGAGGTGCGTGATCCGCTGTCACAAAGTACTACTAACTCCGTTGACTGAACTCGTTCTAATTGTCCTCCCTGTCATTAGGTCTGTTTTAGGAGACTAGCTCCTCCCTGTCAAGATTACGACTAGAACATTAAATGGCTCAAGGCGGGGAGAAATAACTTTCAACCTGTCAAATAGCTCTGGCACCTGCCGCCTTACTCTCCCAAGCTCTATTTGATTATCAACTCCAAGAATGAGCGGCGCCAGCTCGGGCTTTGAAGAAGCCCGTTGAGACTGGGACACGGCACGGCGTTACAGTAATTTCTTTCCCGCAAGATTCACTTACCGGGCTCGGATAGAATCAACTTCGTCTTCGTCGTTCACTACTCAATGTTCGCTTGAGCTATGAACTCGTCTTCTTGTGCCAGACAGTACTATATATTCAACTTCAAGTTGGTGGATTTCCATCCTGAGCCTTCGTGTCAAATGGTTCCACACTTGCACCCTTCTTGTGAGCTTACTTTTATCCAGCATATTCAGCCAGGTCAACTTCCTCAGGGTCTCGAGCTGTTCTACGCCAGTCTACATCCTGTTCCCCGTCAAAGACGCCACTTTATCAACAGCCGCCACCTAAAAGCTCCGTCACTTTCCTTTATGCAAGGTAGCAGCCACAACGGGATTCAATGCCCATGAAGAATTAATCGGGATATTTGATGGTAATGTTGACAACCGAACGTTATCGAACGCATGCTGGATGAGGTGTCGGTCCTTCCAAAAGCCATTTTGCAGCTCCTTCTGAAGCTTTTCTCGTTTATTTGAGGGTTACTTCTCGAGAGATTCGAATAAAAGTTTTTGAGCTTATCTGTGATATCCACGGCGCTTGGGGACTCGCCGTCGAGGTATAAAAGGTCTGTGGTACTGCTCTCAGTGTTCACGGCCATCACGCTAAAGCATCTACTTCCAGCACCTAAACCACCGCATATCATGTTTATCTCCAAGGCTTTTTCCCTCCTTGCTCTTCCCCTCTTGGTGGTCGCCAACCCCTTGGTGTGTAGCCATGCTCATTTGCATGAATGGTTGTTTTGATGCTAAGGTCCGTTTTCCAGGTTGCGAGAAACGACCCCCCAAAAAATTGCAACAAAGGTAACCTGCAGTGTTGCAAGTCAACCAGCAATGTTTGTGTCCTTTCTCAGATTTGAGACGTATAAATTGATATCCACCTATAGGCCAAAAGCCCGGAAGTGGACAAGTTGCTTGGACTCCTTGGGCTCGATGTATTAATATCTGGCCTTGTCGGATTGACCTGCAGCCCAATTACCGTCATCGGGGCTGGATCGACACACTGCTCCTTGCAGACGCTCTGTTGCACCGGAGAATCCTACGTGCGTATCCCACAAACACCACTATTTGCTCTCTTTAACTTACGGCCGCTATTTTTAGGGAAACGGCCAGGGTGATTCAAGCCTCCTCAACATCGGATGCTCTCCCATCAGTTTGAGCATTTAATGGATCTCAGAGCATTAACCTCTTGGGTCGCGGGTGTTACCTATCCGACGAGAGTTATTTGCGAAGGGGGTAGTTGTTGCGCTTTTGTTTTTAGAATACGGTGTACGGACGTCCTTCAAGCTGCAATGTGAGCACAGTTTCGATTTTCTATATTACACAGCGCAAGAACTGCATTCGTATTATATTGAGGATGTGAATGCTTCAAGTTGGGTAAATACTTCATTCCTCCCGGCGCTTAACCAGAATGGGGTTGCTACTTATGGATTCAGCATCAACCACCTTAAACTTGGTGTTTCACGGTGTCTTATTTTTCAGCCATGTCCCGTCGCAAGTCGTCGCGTCTGAAGGCGAACGAACCCAGGATGAAAATCAAAGCTACCACACCCGATGCTCAAGTTCCTGTTCAAACCTCCTCGCCTCCGGAAGAAAAAAAAAGTCGCCCCCAACAAGCCTCATGAAGACGATTTCAGGAAAATCAAGGGAAGGATGTAAGAATTCCCCTGGCTACCATTTATTCCTCACTTACCAGACTTATGCAAACATAGCTGTCAACAAGCCCCCGCCTTGTCCAGAAGGCGACCCAGTTCTCTACACCGGCTTTCTGTTCGGCCGAAGTTGGCAGGTTTGTCCCATTTACGGAGCGCTTGTCCAAAGCACCATATTCATACGCTAGGGCCTGGGTTCTGCGCAAGGGAAAATAGTTCATTGACCGTGTCGGTTTAGATTCTGCCCCTAGTGTGCGCCTGGCCAGAGTCCCTTGATTATATCCTCGCTAATTTTTGCTTTGTATAGAAGTTGTAGCTGGTGGAGATTACATACTTAAGGTGGAATACCACCATCATAGCCGAGAGCGAAAGGAGGTCAAAAACGGCTGGACCAAATCCAACTATCGGGCGGCTACATCCCGGAGCGTAATTAAAAACTCCAACGGGTGAGCACCGCCAATCACGAAGACGAGAGTTTACAGTTAATGTTTAAGCGCAGGAGGGTTATATGTTGTCTTGTTGGTATGAAAGTTACACCCTCGGTCAAATACAGAAAGCCAAGAGAATTCGAAATAAACGCTTCGCCAAGTGAGTGAGTATAGATAGTAATGGTATGAGATATTAACCACAGCACTGATGCACAGTATTATTACGAGGCTAAAAAAAAGAAGGTATGCACAATTGCGGGCGTGTGATTTGCTGTGATTTTAATATTCCTCAGGGTATGGCCCAGAACTCGTGAATTATCCATCAGAACAGTTGGCGTTCGTATCGTGGCCGAATTGACGGATGAAGGTAAATATCCTGTAATTCATATCCGCTACTCACTGTTCTTATTCTTCACGTAGGCTGGGACAGGATCAAAGCAATCTAATTGGGATAATGGAATCTGTCGACAAAGCAACTAAGTTGTGGTGCCACATCGGGGATATTCTCCTAGGCCGTCTGTGGCAGATGGAGGAGAGTGCCATTCGCGACAGTTTCGCCAGGCGCGAACCCTTTCAAAGCCTCATCAGAGATACCCCGATAGATGAAACAATCGACTTGGCGCACCTGACAGAATTAGCCTTCTTGGCCTACTGTCTAACCTTTGAAACTGGACGAGGGGGAGAAGTCGAGTCAACAGGACACCTCTCGAACGAGCTATAACTTTCTTCAATTGCCACCACTGTTCTGAGCCTATAAACTATCCTCGAATTTTGATGCATGGCTGCTTCAGGAATAGGTTGAATAACTCCAACTCATATGCTGAAGCTGCCCGGGAATTCCTAAGGACTAAAGCTGAGCAAGAAGTGGCAGGCGATGAGCCTGAGGATGCGCCTTGTGAGAGTCTCACGGATTATGCTACGCGAAGTGCCAAACACAACGTGCGAGAGGCCACACTGGAATGTGATGTCCTCCTACTTAGGGAGCGACTGGAACGAGGGAAATGACCAAATCTCATTTTACGATGAACGGGGTGGTTATAAAAGCTTGCGGGGAAGATCCTGATGCCGCCTCATCTAAAGTGATGCACGAGCTTGATGCACCTTACCCCATGAAGATCCAATCCGTACGAACGATCTTAGATATGTTTCGAGTTTAGTACTGTGCGAGATAAATCATAAAGAGGATTAACCAGAATTTGTTTAAGGATTGTTAAGGATATTCAATTGCTATATAAGGCAATTTAGCCCCTTTCCAGTTCGTCACATAAGGTGGTCACCACAACCTGTCCGCCATTGTGGGTGCTTGGGTGTTGACAACCATCATCAACAGGGTCTGTTTGTTTCTTACTTCTTACCATTACACACATCTTGCGAACTGTCTATCACAGGCCTCACCTTTTAGTATGCCGCAAGACCCGGAACGCAGTCCACTCATTCGGGTCACTTCAGCTGGGGGACAAGGACAGAACAGTGAATCCAGCCCAACTGTCAGGTCACCAGGCGGCATGGCACGTATCGCCGAGTTTATGAAAGGAAACGGCGAGCCTAGATGGATGCAGTCGTTCTCCTGGATCATTTTCGGATCATACTTCAACGTCTTCCTTGTCTTCGTGCCTCTCAGCTTTGTTGCGCAACAAAGGAATTGTGATGTATCCTATCGGTTTGGGTTCAGCTTCCTTGCTGTTGTCCCTTTGGCGAAGGTCTGTATTGGACATCTCCTCGCTGGCTGGAGTTACTGACGTAGTGCTCCTAATATTGCAGCTCCTGGGCGTTGCCTCGAATCAGATGACGGTGCGGATGGGAAATACCTTGGCTGGGTTCATGAACATCACATCTGGGAGTGTGATTAATATTATCATAGGTCTGGCGGCACTACTGCAAGGTGTGTGTGTCTGTAGTTCCTTCTTGGTGTATTCCTCCCCATTGAAATTGCCATGCAGATGAAATCCGCATCGTTCAGACTGCCGTACGAGCTCACCACACCCAAAAATACATGCCCTTGACTCAAGATTCCGATCATAGATGCTCGGTTCTCTCCTCTCCGAACTTGTGCTCGTTATGGGAATCTCGTTCCTCGTCGGTGCATTATTTTAAAATTTTCACTGTTACGATGTCAATATCTTCATGCTCCCTTTCCTAAGATGCATTCAACCGGTCTGAGGGATTCTTCTACGGAAATGGGACGCAACAGTAAGCATAGTATTCTCGAAGTTAGATGTGGTTGTTATCATGCCCCGAAATGTCCAGTTTAAGCTCGGTGAGTTCTCATTTCCGTTGCGATGTACGAACTCCAATTGAACTATCGCGTATAGTTGATGACTTTGAGTTGCTTCAGTATGTCAAGACTCAAATATTCTCCGTTCAAAATATTGATTCGTAATGCGTTATGGACAGCTTTGGCCATCCCTGCTGCATACGAAACTGCAATGCAATGTAAAACTTTTTTTACCTATCCCACTCACACGACTCACATGGACTCAAGCCTCCGAGGGCCCTAAC
>Ga0307509_10008913_pt1 | contig 12650 bp, 18 predicted proteins | sample 10_EM_MG_FD_202245 | JGI IMG/M metagenome (GOLD analysis project Ga0307509, IMG submission 202245) | Populus trichocarpa ectomycorrhiza microbial communities from riparian zone in the Pacific Northwest, United States - 10_EM | ecosystem: Host-associated > Plants > Roots > Unclassified | place...
CGGCATTGTCCGTGGATGCAACGGGCCCTTGGGAAATCCCAAACCAGGCAACTCACCCTTTAACATGAGGAGTAGAACCCCCCCTTGACCAAAGTCAGTCTTGCTCACGTCCACCTAGCAGCCCTAAGAGTTCACAAGTCATGCGTATCCACCAGCAGTGGGACAGACGCCTCCAACAATTCGAGCGACGGCGATATTTCACGTCTCGCCCTTGCCCTGCCCCGACCCTCATCCATTGCAACGGATGATTCTCACCAAAAACGCACAGCAACAGGAGTGACGCCTCAAGGATGTAGACATGAGATCGGCGGAGGTCCCCGATGTGCAGAACCCACCGCCGTAGAGAAGTTGCTTTCTCGCCATGTTGCGCTGGTCTTGCACCTCTCATATTTGATCGGAGGAAGTTCTTGTATCTTCTTGGTACCGAGGGAGATTTGTACCAGGATAGGGCCACCGGCGGGAGCGATTCTCGGAACAAAGGTTTGGGATTTGTGGACGGCGGTAATTGTGTAGCCTATTACTACATACGGGTTAGGACGAGGGTTAAGCAACTTGATAATGCGGTCGCACAGGGGCGCGCCACCTAGAAATCATCCTCTAGCAACATCTCTTCACTGCACTCTACCGTACCGACCCATGGCCCCAACCTTTCCGCCACCAACGTTGGAAGTTTCGCCATACAGAGCGCCATACGTTCGAAGGGTGTGCCTAGCGCGTGTCGTGACCTTGCGAGTTCCACGAGGGTTTCCACGCACAACTCGTCGTCGTGTGTATATAACGGGTGGGAGAGTGCGAGTTCCCTAATCGGGGGGAATGCCATCGGTCGCTCCGCGTCGTAGAACCCCAGGAGGTTGGGAGAGGGATCGAGGTATAGATGTAGGTCGCAGCCATAGAAGGACAACTTCTCCAGATGCCCCACAGACTTGAACAGTTTCCCGACTTCAGCTGAGAAACGTGGGAATCGGGGGGTACCAAAAGCAACACTCTTATGTTCAATGTAAAGGCGTTTGATATTTGCCAGTGGATGATCCCGGATGGTCCTGCAAGCCTGATGGAAGACTTCGTAATGCAGCTCCTCGTATGGTATTTGAAGCTCGTCCTCGTCATCGCTTATGTCAACTTGAAAGCCCAAACTAAGGACAGCCGCGTCGAGGGACCGGAAGGTGACGGAACACACAATGATGGGGTCGTGGGGGAACTTTATCTCGAGTGAGACTTGTTCGACTGGGCTTCCTGTGTACTGACGAGCGATCGCATCCCAGGGGACGGGGGTGGGGAATATTTCACGGGGGATCGCGTTGCGGACGTGCCTCTTGTGTATAAGTGATGTGTGCCTCGCGGAGGGACACGATATACAAGCCGCGATCTCGTAACCGGGCCCACCATCGCTCACAACCAGGGAGAAGGTCTCAACATGGGGAAGAACGATGACCCTTTCCCGAGGGAAACCGCCGAGCGGTATGTCGGAGATGACTTTCACGTAGATCGTTCGCAGCACTGGCGAAGCTTCCAGGAAGTCGAGTAGTCGTGAAGCACGGAATCCCTCCTCTCCTGGTGTTGCTGACAATTCGAGTGTGGTAAGGTTCGGGAAGGCGAAGTGGCTTAAGAATGGAGACCCCTCCGAGTGCAACACGAACTTCTCGAGATTGACGGCATTGTGGAAGAGGGGGAGCGAGGGAGGGGTCATCGTGTCAGGCCCGTCCATGCGAGGTTCCGTGATGGCACCAACTCTGAGGGTATGGAGGAGTGGGAGTGGTTCAGAATTGATTTCCGAGAACCGTTGGATTTCCCTCCAGTGGCAGTCATCGAAATAGATGTATCCGATCTGCGCGGTGTGGGGAGAAAGCAGCGTCATGGAACCGACGGGATCCATGTGACGGGCGGTTATGTTTAGCGCGGACCCTTTCGTGCGTTCGAGCATCGTTTTGGTGTAAACCTCGCCTTTTCGGAGGTACAACTGGGACCACAGCGCGGCATGTTGGAGGAAGATTCTGCGCCAATGGCGGCACACGAAGCTTGCGCGGAAACGGTCCCCTTGGGAAGGGAGATAGGTGGGGATGAGGGAAAAAACGTCCAACGGGACGCGGTTGATGTGGGTGAATGAGTTCCTCCATTCGCGAGTTGTCGCCAACGCGGTCGAGATACCCTGGTCAAGTTGTGAAAGATCGTTGAAGGTGAAGCTGGAGAGGGAGTCAGCGCGTTCTTGCTTGAATAACCTCGTGAACGAAGTCCACGTACGACGGGGAATACGCCACGTGGCTCAGCTCCTCGTTGAGAGCGAAGACGAGTTGTGAAAGGGACTGGTTATTCCCAGGGTGAGCATGTGTGTCCATTAGGTGGATGAAGGGCGTTCGAAAAGAAAAGTTCAGCCATGATCTCGGTCGATTGATCCGTCGGCTTCGCTTCGACATCGTCCCACTTGGGAATAAGGAGTCACGTCCTTCCAGTTTTCGTACGGCTAATGAATTTTACAGCGGTGGGACAGGGACGGGGGACGGCGGTTCGTCGTGTAAGTTACGCGATAATACGGGTGTACAAACGGTGGGGGGAGACCGCAGTACCATAGACGAGAAAAACGATCAGTACACAGACGCTTTGATCATGGCGGGTTCTATCCACTCCGAATTTCAAGTTTAACCGGGGGGGAGGACATTGCAGGTGAATTCGGCATTGGGAACCAGGGCATCGTTTACGCATTCGAAAGGCAAAATACGACCACTTCTTCGATACAAGAAATTCCCTTTCTTCCAGGGAAACCGCTAAGCACCACCACCCGCCTCAGATCCCTCCGCCAAAATATCCGCGCAAAAGTCACAGCTCGATAGACTGCTCTCCGCAAAGAGAATCAGTCCCTTCTCCCTAAACTTCGGCATTATCGTATCCGGATACGTCGTCCCACAACTACCCTCATGTCCCGCTGGCCTCCACCAAACCATCTCAAACACCAACGGTGACTGACCATTCACCAAACACCGGTCGGCGAGGTGACATAGAGCATCTTCCAAGCCGCCCCACCACTGGTGGAATTCTTCGGGGGTACGATAAGATAGGGACCAGTCGGGGTGAGCGAGCTTAAGGGTCACAGTTGAGAGGTGTTTCGATGTTATCGAGAACAACGCCGTTTGGATTGCTGTACCTCTGTATTCATCCCAAGTTGTGAATCCAATTTTCCGGAGTTTGACGCAAGAACTGAGGAAGCCTGAGGGTATAAGACCTACGGTAGACATCGTTAACAACCCAACACACTCGTTAGCACTTACACCGCGTACCGGCATATTGCCACCACACCAGTGGCACCGACTCCACCGTCTCGGCACAAGCCTCCATCAGGCCCCGGACGGCATTCCAGTTCGAACTCGTGATATTGCCGGGGGAAATCGAACGGAACCTAGGAGAAAGGGAAGCGATACTTGGAAAAAAACCCGAGTCATCCGCGCCCTCCGTGTTGAAGAATTGCAGTGTCCCAGACAACTTCGGCGAGTGGTTGACCCCACACCCGGCCCATCCTGAGGGTGTTGGGGTGGGCAGAATATTGCCTATATGAAGGTCGTCGAGGTTGGGAAACAAAGAAATGAGGTATCTCGTGGCGTCGGGGCATGCCGTGAGGTTGCCCAATTCCAGTGAGTGGAGGGAGTAGGAGATCGGCTCGAAGCACCGTTCGAGGGTGGCCTTGCTAAATCCCATTATTCCAAATGATTCGATCCTCAACCACTGAACGGGGGACGGGACGAGAGAAGAGATCAACCAAGTGAGGAGGCTCTCCGTATCTCCCCAGCAGAACGCTGGCGTGCCCCGTGATCTGGTCCAGTCCGATAATTCGAATTTGGCAATGTGCGGGGCCATCCTCTGGACTGACTCCCGGGGTCTGGACAGCCAGTCTTCGACCCCCTCCGGGCGGACGCGGACATGATGGAAAAGGCGTTTCCGGGCGGGGTAGCCCCAACTTCTGCCCACCAGCGAGCAAACTTCCACGTCGACATTACGTGAGAGGTTGTCGATAACCTCGCTGATCAATTCTTGCGGGAGGGAGGTGCGGGATGACATTGGGGAGTTGGAGGAGGTGGCAGTCAGCTCCACCCTTCCGATCAGCGCCCACACCGAGCGATCGATCCCGAACTTACAACCACTACGGGATTTATTCAGCCTCAGGTCGTGAAGCAAGTTCGTTAAAGCCTCGAATAACGTTCCAATAGAGGCGCTAGCAACAAACGAAGCAGAGGTCATACATCGTAACAGAAAAACTCAGTAAAAATAAGAAAAACGAATCAGAACCCAACATAACACCCTCAACTTCCCAAAAGCCTAGCCAACGCCAAAAGTCCAGCAGGGGTCACCGGTTCATCAGAATACTTCAACTCGAGCTCCGCCGCGAAATCCGGGTCGTCGGGGGGATCAGTAAACCTGATCAAACCCTTCTCCCTAAATCTTGAAAGTATCGTGCCAGGATTAAGCGGTCCATACGTTTTCAGGAGAGGATTCCTCCAAACCCCGAGCTCCAACACCAACGGCTCCCCATCTTCAATTCGTTCGTCGGCTAGCTGGCAAAGGAAATCCTCAAACGGCCGCCACCCTTCGTCGTCCCAAGCCTGCTCGACATGGAGCGTCCGCAAGGTCTCAATTATCTCCACAAATATCACGGAGATGCGTCGAGATCTCAATGAACGCAGCATGACCTCTCCGAGCCGGCACATCTGCGTATACTCACCGCCCGCAACCCCTACCCTTCGGAGATTCGTACAGGAGCTCAAGAGGTTCTCGAGGTGGAATGGATAAGTGTCTGTCACAATTGGCTTCATCAGCGATTTATCCCTATTGCCGAACAGGGGAAGGGTCAACGCGTACCGGCATCGAACATGATGTGAGGGATTTCCCGTAACGTGGGAGCGCACATCGTCAAGAGCCTCGTAAAGATAGGTATGTCGGCCCTCATGAGCATACCCGGGGAAATCGTGTGGAACCGCAGCGGAAAACGCGTTATCCACGTCAAGAGAGCCTGCCGAGTATCCCCATAGAGGTCGAGATATTCGAAAGTCCCAGCGAAGCTAGGGACGTGTTCGAATTCGTGACCTCCACGTGCCCACGTCATGTATACTGGAACGACGTGTTCGAGGAAGATATCGTCGAGGTAGGGAAACATGGAGAGAAGGAACGTCATGGCCGCGGAGCAGGTATCCAGGAACCTCAGCTCCAGGGAACGAAGGGAGTTAACGACGGGTTCGAAGCACCGGATGAGGGGATTCTTTCGGAATCGGCCCATGTGGAAAGGCGTTATTGTAAGGTGTCGGGCGGGAGACGCAGCGATTGACCCAATCAAGCGAGTTAGGATCGACGGGCTATTCCAAGGAATCGTGCTCGGCTCGCTATCTTTGTCTGCCCGCAATTCGAACTTGGCAATCCACGGTACCATCTTCGCGACAGTCCCACCGGGTCTACGGAACCACCGTTCAACATCATTAGGACCGAGTATGATGTGCTGGAAGAGTTTCTGCTGGCAACGGCGAGCCCAAGCTCGGCCCACCAATGAGCAGGATTTCAGGTCGAGGGTGGACGAGAGGTTGTCGACGATCTTGTCGATAAGCTCGTGAGGCAATATCACCGGGTCCGAACCTGAACCTGCACCACAAGTCGGTCAGTTCACGCGTCGGGCTGACCCAAGCTCGCTTACCTTCGGGAGATTCAGCCGGGGGAGTTTCGCTCTTCCTCGAGCCCGTTTTTGTATCCGTTTTCTTCTTCAATTTTGGCGACATCAGAGTGCAGAGCAGAGCGAGGGGGATTGGCCGGGGTAAGTATCACGATCTGGATGCCACCGAAAGGGGCCAACTCCCAATCAACGTCACCTTAGGCTACGGATGTGATCGAAATCAGAACCTCTCACCGTCGGTTCCAGATGAACGAGACTCGCTTGCGGGAACCACCTTGGCCGGGGCGCGGAGAGGACTTGCCTTCCGTTACTATCCTCGTTAGAAGTGTCAGCTTCAACAAGTTCCTCCTTTTGACGCGAGAACACTTACGCACAAGTCGACCAAGCGACTCTTCTGTTTAGTTTACACTTTCAGCGCGTACGATGACGTTGCACCTTGGCAAGACACCGACATCCACGTGAAGGGGCGCTCATGATAAGAGCGACAGATGGGAGCACAAAAGCTTGGAACATCGTAGAAGATGGAGTAGCCGACCTGGCGACGAGTGGAGGTCGTGAAGTTACGAGAAGCCTTCCTCGATCACATCAACTTTTCACTATCGGGGGTCCTGCCTGCGGCCGGACCGGTGGGGGAAACCTCAGGCCTCAGGTCTGACACGGGCGCGAAAAAGAGTGCCGGGAAGATGTCGGGTATGGGAGTCCAAAGGCGGGCGGAGGACTTTCGGTGTCGTAGGCAGTCCGGGTTTCAAAAGGGGCGTTTGTCATTCTCTACGTATTGTGAGAACTCTAGGAATGGATGCTCGGGTGTCTGTAATAAAGATGCCTCGCAGGATGTAGCAAGTCCCTGGATGATGGTCGACGCTTCCAACTTCTTCGGCCGCATGCGCTCTACTCCGAAGAGTTCACTCGTAGATGTAACACAACCGCTCGTGTCGAGTATCCATCAACTCATAGACGGTGTACTCGTTCATAATGCCGTCCGTCGGGATCGGCGTCGAGAACTACAAGAGTTTTCGTTAGCCGAAGAAAAAAAAAAGAAGCTGGTCGACCAGCCACGCACGTTCATGTAAGGGGGAATCCCAACAGGGAAATCCCGGTTCGGGACGAGGTTCTGGGTCACGGAAACGGAACCTCCACCAAACGCCCAGAAATTGGCGGTGTTAGCGTTTTGCCAGTCGTACCAGAGCTTGTCGACCATCTGTAGGGAAAGGTGTCAGAAGATTGAGCCATTCACACCCATATCACTCACCCCGTGGTGCATCATAAACAAGGGATCTATGGACGCGTCAGAACTGCATCTGCAATGTCTAAGCGCCACGTACCATTCGGAGACCACTTGGCGCCAGGTAGGCAACCAGGACGAGCGTTTGAAGGGCAAGTGCCTAGGAGATCGCTATATGGGCTCTATGAGCGGGCAAGATCACAACGTGTAAGGGGAGGGTTAACGTACCCCGTCACGATACGGTGAATCGATCGATGTGATCCAGATTGGAAGAATGCCTGGAAACCAACGAAATTCCCGACAAAACCGTTTACCATCGCCTGTTGACTCTCCGGTGTAAATGTCTCTGGCAAAGGGACGGTCGAATTGGGGTCGATCGGCGTATACTGGCGGCGAAGCCTGTGAGGCGAGGGGTACGAGACGGGGAAATCAGCGGCGAACGCGCCGTCGGTGATTTGATAGTCGTCGTTGGGGTCACCCCAGCCCCCGACACCGCTGGTGGTGTCAGGATCCCAGAAGGAGCTGTTCTCAAAGTTCGATGCGTCTGTCGTAAAGTGAATTAGTACAAAGACGCAGAGGTAACATGTCGAGATCATACCAAGCGTCCAGTCCCAGTACGGTTGAGTGCCTTTGTATCCGCACTTCTCCTGAAGGGCAGATTCGAAGTCCTTGACGTATGCGCGATGCCAGGGCAAGAAGTACCCGGTGAAGTGGATCTAGGGGGTTGGGTTGAATTAATTGTCCGGGCAGGGGTGAGCACAACGGCGACCTACGATGGGGTTGAGATCCATGTGGACGTAAACCCAATCTATCGGACATGAAATGAGAGATTTCCTGCGACTACCGGAAATATGAACCAACCGTCGAAGTATGAACCGCTCGTGTTGACAGGAGGGATCATCGTGTAGGTAGTATTGTAGGTCGGAACCAGGGAAGGGTCGTGAGGGAGGGTGTTGAGGCACTAGAGATGGACTCGTCAGCTACGTGAGGAACACGATCGCTCCAGGAAATCCAACCTTGACGGCGTTGATCCACTCTGCACGCTCCTGGGGAGGCATGCTCCTCCATTCGCGTCGAACGGAAGGATTGACACAGCCCGCCTGTCCGACTACAGACGTTCCAAGCAAGGTGGCGGCGGCGAGGACGAGTTTCGCCAGCTGATAGACGAGCATTCCTGGAGATAGACCGTGTGGGAGTAGACTGTTGGCGGCGGGGAGGAGAGAAGGAGAGGGGCGAACAGAGGAGGGGGGTCGAACCAGGCCGACTTAAATAGAGAAACCTGGTTCATCTTATCTAAGAAAGAAGCAAGAATAGCCGTCTCAGGGTTCTCTCGAGGGGGACAAGGTTTGATTAGCCTCCAGCGCCAGGAGTCCTATGGTCAGGCCTCAACCGATCGACGTCCGATTCACGCATCTCGGAGGTTGCCGACGGGAAAACCACCTCTCTCCGACCCGTCCGCCCGATGGTCTCCAACTTTCCAAAGTCTTAACGCACTGTTCTCGCACAATCCCTGAGCTTGACGAACCGATCCGAGTGGGAAAAGTTTACCCCTGCCCACATCCACATTCTGCTTGATCGCCCGCGATGGCCACGGGGTCCAAAGAGTTCTCTCTTTCAACTCCCGACTAGCGGCGACCAAGTCAACCCGCTCCCGCCTCCACGCCCCCAGGGCCGCCACGGATAGGGCTTTCTTATGTGCTCGTCAAACTACGTTCACATGACTCATCCTGAGGGCGTTTGGGTTTGTGGCCGGGCTGGAGGGTTGCCCATGTGGCCATGGCGAGAACAATTAACACAAGGCGAGGATAAAGGGGCCTCTAGCCTGACTTGCCGCGCCTTTCTCCTTTGCACCACCCCGCTCGACTAGGATGTCACATCCACCACAACCGCGGGACATCGTTCGCCTCCTAGGCTCAGTGGACCGAACCCTCTACACCTTCTACGATAACTCCAACCTCTCCACCACCTCTGGAATTACCAAGACGAAGAGGTTGAGCACCCTTACCCCTGACGTATCCTCTCCTCCCCATCCCAACAAACCCAAGAGCGCCCCCGCACGACCGGGGGTTGTCCTCGACGTATCCTCCGACTATGCCACCGTCGCCATGTTTACGACCCTCCAGGGGAAAGCACCCTCCGACATCAAGGGCTTGCTCCGTCCCATCATCGCTGCGATCCTTCCCGTCAACGATAAGCACGACGCCGCAGCCTCTGGCGGTCTCCCCACGTTCGCAGTCCATCCCACATGGCACGTCTCAGGAGCCGCGAAACCCTCTCTCTGTCAACTCTGCCTCTGCCTGAAACATCGGATCCCGATCAACGAGCTAGAGCTATGGAAACACAGAGGTGGACCAGGGGAACGGTTCAAGATGCTCAAGGCCGACTTCAAGCTGTTACAGCGGCTCTGCGAGCGGAACGAACACTTGCGAGGATTATTTGCGTCAGAGATAAGGTGGCTGTTCGAGGAACTTAGCCTGGATGATTTCGTGAAGCGACCTAGTTGAATGGGCGAGAATGTACGATCTATTGATGTCTATGGTCCTGTATCCCCAGCCCGTGTACCTTCCATACGCGCAACTCGATGGTTTTGTCCCGTATCTAAGGCGCCGGAGGTATCGGTGACGGAACATCCGCCGAGGGGTCGATCATCCAAGCCCTGAGGAAATCCCTCCAAGGTTTTTGAGTCGGGACAAAATGACCTTTACGATCATAAAAATCTTCTCCGAACCGGCACAGGTAGAAACAAACGTACCGCCAGGATGGTATTCAACCCGCTGGTTTGCCGAAACCGTCAACAACTGATTCGACCTCTCCTCCACAACGACCACATCCGTCCTGCCAAGGATATGCAGTGTCGGGGTAGAGTAAGAGGGAGTGAATAGCGGTGTCCGGATGGGACCGGACGGGAGGTACCCTGCTGCTGGGACACAAAATTCCCTAACGAACGACACCTCAGTTCCCAACAAATATGGGAAAACGGCGATCGCCCACAGTGGTGGATGTATTGGCTCCCCATCTACGATAAACTGCGGGTACAAGTGCGGTTTCTCCAACTGGGATCATATGTGAGGAGATCGATGCGGTGATAGGATCCGTTGCCCTCACCAACGCAGCGACGGTCGCAGCCATACCCGCTCCTTGACTGAAACCAAAAATACCCTATCCGTTTCAAGATAAAGTCATACAAGAGTGAGCTGGGTACAATCAGGATGGACGGGGTTCTGAGTGCGTACCACGTAAGTATCCTTGGACAATGCGTCCTTGATCGTCTCCAACGCTTCCACGAGCCCAGGTTCAAGATTTTCAGGGGTAGGTTTAAACCCCCACCCACGGGGGGCCACTTCGGGATCGGTCACGATCTCCCCGGTCTCTTCCAGCGCTTCCGACGAACCGCCAAACGCCAGATCGGCCGGTCGCAAGACGTGCGGACCATCCAGAAACACTGCGCACCAAATAAACCCAAAGCCGTCCCAAAACATCAGATCAACGAGTCTCGTGGATCTGAGGGGTCGAAATCCATAGCGCAGAACGCGACGATCCGTTCCACCTACTCACCCATTTCGATCTCGGGTGCGCAGGTCTTTCTGAGCGCAGCGATCTTGATAAATGGGGGATTTGATAGGGAATAGGGTGGGTAAATCATAGACTGCGGGGCGGCGTGTAACGTCGACTTACTCGTTTGCTGAATATCTTTGCGTTCTGGGCGTAGCTAAACATCCACGGAATGATGTTCGGGGTCATTGGAGAGACAGTGAGTCACGGTGCTGCGCGAAATCAAGCTATATGAGACGCAAATTACCCATGGAGCATCAGGACCTTCCGAGAATCCGCAGCAGCGGAAGGAATCTTGTTGGATTTGGTCATCCAGGGGATTGTTGGAGGATGGAAGCGGAAGGGATGGATCGCAGTTCAAATGAACGCGGTATCTGGAACTCGATCAGGAACGGAACGGTTGATAAACTGAAAGTTGGCAGGAAAAAAACCATTGACATTACTTCGTAGGATAAGTCGTTACTACTAAACGGTAAACCCAAGCGAGAGATAAGACTACTCATACACATTTTTACCAAGAAATAATCGGTACAGTAGGTTGTCGGTAGAACCGGAGGATGTATACAGGTGGCGGTGCGTCCGACGGAGACTAACGGAAGGAAGCCAGCTCGGGTCCGGAGACGCGTGGAGCGAGGTTGATGCGACGGGGTTTCTCTTCGGATGGAATGCGGGGGAAGGACACGGTCAGGACTCCGTCTTCCATCGTAGCTTCAATAGATTCGACCTACAATCCAAGAAACCGCAGTTGTCAGAGATCAACGACCGGCACATATGACGCGGGAACCAGCGCTTTCCGTGACTCACCGATATGTTGGCTGGGAGGACAAGGGTCCTAACGAAAGGCCCTGTCCTTCGCTCTCGCAGGATATACCCATAGTTCTCGTCGAAGAACGAAGCCACCTCCCCCGAGATCGTCAACCGGTTGTCGGATACGTCGATAGAGATCTTGTCTTGTGAGACGCCAGGAAGTTCAAATGTTGCCGTCACGAGGTTCGTCACCGGATCCTCAAACACGTCCATTCTACAGTACAATCGCCGAATGGAGTCAGAAACGGTGATAGTTTGGATTGAGAACAGTGGATGGAGATCGTCGACTTACCTGGGCCTGAGGGTCCGACCTTCCCTGAAGGCCTCAACAACCTGATGGTGCGGACTTGCATCGCGGTGTACCGTATAGTCGTAGTCGTGGGATCTTGTAAAGGTCATGGTGGCGAATGAAACCAGGCGCAAGAGAGCCTCAGAAACGACGCGACAGGGTGGAGGAAGGGGGAGACGAGAAGGGTGCTTTCAGTCGGTGATAAGGAGGAGGCGAAGCAGCACGACGCGTAAGTTGGAAGGATCTGGCAAAGGGGAATGCGCTCATCATCCCGCTTTCGTATTTATCGCTTGATAAGGTCGGCACCGGCACAGCTCACGGGTAGTTGACTCGACAAAGGCAAGAGGGAACGGCAGAAACCGTTCGCTGAGGGGCACTTATCTTCTACCCGCCACCAACTATGACCCATTCCGTTTTTGGCAACACCAGTCATCTTTCCCCTTTCTCTCCCCTTCCCCACCGCCTCTCAAGTCCTCACGCATCCAGCCAAAACTCTGGAATAACCCTCAACGGTCGCTACGAAAACCCACTCGGAGAAAGGCACGGCATTAATCCGGATCGTTGGGCTTGATGTCGGGGGGAGGTAATTCGAATGGCGATCCTCGACGGAGGCGTCACCCTACCTTACTGGTTCCATCCTTCATACTTCCAAACCCCGCGTCAATAATATCCTGGACTCGTGTTTCTGTATCATCCTTCACGGAAAGCGTATCATTCGCGAGCCATAGTTGTGAAAAGTGTGAAAAGTGTTGCATGACTAGTCCAACCACCACGAAGGAGAGAGAGAAATCTAACTGGAGTGTACAGTATATGTATTTTTCTGTGTAAAGTAAATGGCTGTGAATGGTCGGCTTGCGCGGACGAATCTCGCCGCAAGAGGTCCGTGCATGTACTTCGGGCTGTCCACTACTGGGAGAATGACGAAGGAGCTTTCATCTAACTCGGCTGCATCCCTAGGGGGTCTGTTGCCGAGCTTGAAGCTTGGCGCGACGCCCTTGGTTGTGGGTTAGTTTGCTTCGTTTCGTGGTGAACTCACTGAAAGCCAAGGATGCAATCGGCAATGGGCATCCCACAGCGGAAATACTACATCCTGATTGGCTGGGATATCCCCAGGCGCCGCGCTGGTGGTAATCTTGAGG
>Ga0307509_10008914_pt1 | contig 12648 bp, 10 predicted proteins | sample 10_EM_MG_FD_202245 | JGI IMG/M metagenome (GOLD analysis project Ga0307509, IMG submission 202245) | Populus trichocarpa ectomycorrhiza microbial communities from riparian zone in the Pacific Northwest, United States - 10_EM | ecosystem: Host-associated > Plants > Roots > Unclassified | place...
TATGAATATGCGTGTATTTGATAGTGCTAGCTGTTTGTTTTCTTGACAGTATTTAGAAGAGAATTGTATTCTCGTTTTGCAGAGAAGATTGAGAAGAATTTCATTGTATCTCATTAATGCAGCAACTCTGCTTTTATACACGTTACATGTAACTGATTCTAGTATTTTAGGAATCAAAATCATCTCATCCATCCATTAATGGAGGGCTACGATTCTTACATATGTAAGAAACGGTTGTAACAGAATTAACAGGAAAAACTGACTATAACTGCCATAACGGTTTTAACTGCTTCTTAACTGTTTTAACAGAATTTCTTCCATTCCTTCATTCTTCTCGCTACAGCCTACTGTGTCTTCAAACAATCTTCAGCTTACTTCTCTGCCATCAAAACAAGTAATCAGCTTACTTTTCAACACTAGCTGATCAACATTGATGAAGTTAGCTTGAGATAAGAAAAAGTCTTTTATTCTTTCTTTTTTTTCCTGTTCAAGAATAAGCTTTTATTTCAGTTGAAAGAATTTATAGTCGTGAATTGCATCTTTAAAGAACAGGAAGCTTACCGAAGTTTTAACTTGTGATGAAAGTAAAATATTTATTCCATTTTTTCTTATAAATAACAACCTATGATTTCAGTGCTTTGAATAAAACACAATTTGGTGGCACAACAAGTGAAGCAAAACTCAGGTTGTTCGTCGAGTCCTCGAGCATTATTCTTCAGGTACGTTGAGATGTGAGTGAATGTGTCTATCTTCTATTTCTTTTATTTTATATTTGTACTTGTCAAAGGAGACGACAGCTGAAACCAAATTTCTGATGGGAAAATAAATGGTGGTTTAATATGTAGGTGGCACATTCTGTTATCTAATCCTGAGAATTATTGAATTATTGAGCATAATAAAGGGAGCTCACGCAGGAAATTTGTGAGTTTTTTTTTGGATAACCATCGAGAGAGGAAATTTGTGAGTGATTCATGTTTTAAATTCATGTTGGCTTTTTATCTGATTTACTTGAATTATAATCACTTAGTAGATTGTTATGCGATTACTATCATTATCATTTTCTTCGATGTTTCTTTAGTTCAAGGTTATTTATGTTATCTAGAAGTTGTGCTAATTAAGAATGTTTTTTTGTTGTTTATTATTATTATTATTATTATTGTTGTTGTTGTTATTTTGGTTGTTGGAACTTATTCTAATTGAAGGAAATCAAACTAACATGGGCATCCATAAGGTGTTCGAAACTGTTTGAAGAAACCTAAATTTGATTCACTTATATATAAGAGGATGGCACTATCACATGATATATATAATTGACTACCGAAATAATAATGTTAATTACTAAATTAATTTTTATGAGTAAAATAATTTAATCAAATATTTTAATGATAATTAAATTTTTAAAGGTAGATAATTGGAAGCACTAAATGCATATAGGATTTTCTTGAATCCTAGTAAATATATTATGAATTACTTTTCATATATAATTAATGTTTTTGTGGTTTTAGTATGTTTTACATAGTTAAATTGTTGAAAAATATAATATGTTAAAGAATCAATTCAATTCAAAAGTTTAAACTGTTATATGAGATCTTAAAATATGTTTTATATTATTCTCTAACATTTCCTGAAAACTCTTTGCACTTAAAACTTATACAGACTCACGCTACTTTATAAGATCCTAAGATATGATTTATATTATTATCTAACATAATAATAATAGGTTCCATAAGATTTTTGGCTTTTATTTTATTATTTGAATTTATTTAATGTTTTTTTATTAAAAATCTCTTAGTGAAATTCTAAAATATAATTTATATTATTCTTTAAAATATTAAGAATCATAAATAATTAACTGATTTAGTTGTATTCTTCTAGCATTTTTTATTACATAATTTTTAATGTTTTATTTTGTATTAGAAATGTTGTTATATAAGTAAGTTTTCTATTAATTCATCTGATTTCTATATTTATTTATCTCATGTTCTTATTAGCAATAACAATTGCTTAATATATCTCTCGTATTCGTAAATAATTAACTAACAATCAAGCTCCTAGACTTGACCAATATCTTATCAGCTTTTATTATTTATACTTCATTAATATATAATCAACAGTAGAATTAATAGTCATCCCACATTTTTTTACTTGTTATTTTAATATTCCACTTAATATATACTATTAATTATGTTTATTTATACAAAATTCTCAGATTAAAAATATTGAGTTGATTGATGTAAGTTCATGAGAAAAATAAATAAATACATTTAGAGAAGTTACCTTTTTATTTATAATACTTGTATGTGGTATACATTTTTATCAAGTTTTGTGCACATTATTTTGACTTTACTTTTTTGAAAATTAATTCGTGATTGTTTCGTTAACTAGAAAGAAAAATCTAAACTCTAACCAATATATATATAACAGTGCTAGCTATTCAAAATTGATGATGTTAGCTTGGGACAAGAAAAGTAAATAACTATGCTTGAGTTTTGGCTTGAGTTGAATTTTGGCTTACACTTTTCTTTAAGTTTTGGCTTGAGTTTTTTTCCTGTTCAAGAATAAGCTTTGATTTTAGTTGTAAGTACTTATATTCATGACGTGCATCTTGCTATAACAGCTAGCTTACCTGAATTTTAACTTGTGATTAAAGTATATGTAAACAAATTCATAATGTCACACCATTACTGTAAATAAAACACAATTTGGTGGCACAGGAATTGAAGCGAAACTCAAATTGCTCGCCGAGTCCTCAAGCATTATTCTTCAGGTACGTTGAGATGTGAGTTAATGTGTCTATCTTCCATTTCTTTTATTATGTATTTATTCTTTTCATAGGAGAAGAGAGTTGAAACTAAATTCATGATGGGGAAAATAATATATAGGTAGCTCAATTTGGTAATTAATCCTGATATTTTGATTTGTTGAGCATAATTGAGGGAGCTCAGGAAGGAAATTTGTGAGTGATTCATGTTTTAAATTTATGCTGGGTTTTTTTTTTTTAATCTGAATTACTTGAATTATAATCACCGTGTAAATTGGTATGTGATTACTAGCATTTTCTTTGATGTGCCTTTAGTTGTGCTGAATATGCTTTTTTTTTTTTTGGTTGTTGGCACCTGGTCTAATTAATTGAAGGAAATCAAACATGGGCATTCATAAGGTGTCTGAAACTGTTGAAAGACTATGGAACGGATGGGAGCTTCGCATGGTGATGTTGCTCAGTCTCTTTCTTCAAATTTTTCTTATAATCTTTGGGTGTAGACGGAAGTATACAGCAGGATTCTGGCTCGGAACTCTTGTTTGGTTAGCATACTTGTCAGCAGATTGGGTGGCAACATTTTCATTGGGTATCCTGGCTCAAAAGCTTGGAGATTCAGAAACGAATTGTGTCACTTCAAATCGAGGATTGATCCCGGCATTTTGGGCACCGGTCCTCCTTGTGCACCTCGGTGGCCCGGACACTATCACTGCATATTCAATGGAAGACAACGAATTGTGGTTAAGACATCTGCTGGTGCTAGTAAGCCAAGTTGCTGTGGCTTTTTATGCCTTTTCGAGGTCATGGTGGAGTAAGGATCCACTGTTATTTGTAGCCATTCCCATCTTCGTTGCTGGAATGATTAAATATGGAGAAAGGAATTTGGTTCTGAGTTCAGCAAGCTCGGAGCAGTTCAGGAGTTCAGTATATAGTGAGATGAATGAACTACATCGCCAATTTGATAAATTTTCAAACTCTGAGTTCTTTGAAATGACTGATGAACGACTCATTGAAAAACTAGGCTTGAGTGACATAATAACTCAGGCTAAACTTCTCCATGAGGCGGATTTGTTCTTTCAAATGTTCAGGGTACTATTTGCAGATCTTGTTCTTGCAGATTCTAATCATTTGGCTACTCATATTATCCTAAGAAAAAAGACTGCAGTGGAAGCCTTCAAATTAATTGAAGTTGAGATGGGATTTATGTACGATGTGCTTTATACGAAGGTGGCGAAGGTTTGTTCGTCACGCATCATTTTCCGTGCTATCAGCTTCTTATGTTTTGTTTCTGCACTACTTGCCTTCTCACTAGGTATGTCCAGAAACAACCATGCCTATTTAACAACTGAAATAACTATATCATACCTCTTGTTGTCCGGAGCCATCATTATTGAGATTTATTCAGTTGTTTTGCTTCTTCTCTCTGACTGGACTCTGCTTTGGCTTAGTGGGCAAAGGAAGCCATTGTGCAATTTTGTGTTTCAAACTATTTGTTCTTCACGATTCCTGCCATTTCTTCACAATGACAAAAGGTGGGCAAGATCAATGGCACAGCACAACCTGATAAGGTTTCAGTTAAGTAAAGGCAAATTGACCTGCATTTCTCTTAAGAAGCTGCTAGGAAAAAGCCACATTCATAGTTGGGAGGATGTGGGTGCTGATTTGAAAGATTTGATCTTCCAACAACTCTTAGATAAACGTACAAGATATAGTTTACGGATGCGCAGTCATGATCCTGGAATGAATGATTTACATGAGATATTATCAGAGAGAGGCGATCAGGTGATTGGAAGAGAGGGATGCCTTGAAAAAATTGGTGGGAGTGTGAAATCTTCAGATTTTAATCAGAGCCTCCTTACATGGCACATTGCTACTGATATTTGTTACCATGATGATGTCCGAAAAAAAGGTGGAGATTCCAATAATGTTCACCCAAACTGCAAAATGAGCATATTGCTTTCTAATTACATGGTGTATCTTCTGCGTGATTGCCCGGTTTTGCTACCTAAAGGGATCGGTAAAGAAAGGTATGCCCAAACCTGCCGCGATGTCTCCAGATTCTCTGAAGTTTTAAGCGGAATCATCTCGGGTCAAAATGATACATGGGGTACCCATGATACTGATTGGGACCTTGAACGTTTCACGAGCGATGTGTCGGTGCTGCGCGATGGTTTCGGTCTTGCCAATTCATTGCAGTTACTTGAGACACAGGATGGTTGGGAAAATAAACGAAAGTGGGAGATGATAAGCCAGGTTTGGGTAGAAATGTTAACGTATGCTGCAAGTCATTGTGGATGGAAAGAGCATGCTCAAGCACTTCCACGAGGTGGGGAGTTACTCACTCATGTTTGCCTTCTCATGGCTCATCTTGGCCTGAGTGAGCAATGCTTAACCACTTGATGCTGCCCGCCCGGAAAGTCCATTAAATCTTGTTTTAAGTTGCTGTCATTTTTATTTTCCTCCTCCGTCTTTGACTTCTAGACTAGATTAAGTTTGGGGTTCTTATTTTAATTATCAGCATGTTATTTGGTTATGAGTGTGCAAGTGTGTGACTTTGTTTTCTCTTATGTTGTTTAAGAATCAATTTTAATATATATTTTGGTGTGTGATATATATATATATATATCATTTGGTCTTACCTAACAACTTAAGTTATTGGGTTGAATTCATTTTTTTACATAGTATTAGAGTTATGATGATCAAATGGTCACAAATTTGAATTTTATCACTCTAATTCTCTCTTTTAATTAAAATTTAATTAATAACATAAGATAGTGTGGACCTGTGCAAGTTTTAAACTTGAAAAACTTTTTTTTTAAGAGATATGTTAGAGAATAATATAAATTATTGCGCTTCAACTTCTAGAATTTAGCCTCCAACTCTTGAAAATTGGATCAACGACTTATTAGCATCAAGATAAATTATTGTTATTCATTATTACACGCAAGATTTTTGGGGCAATTGAAATCCAAATGTGAACTACATGCTTCGTTGTTTATGTGACCATATATATAATTTTGAGCACTTGAAATTAAACAAACACACATGTATAAATATATGATTTTATTAAATATATGACCGGGTACAATCTCTATCTAAAGTATTCTTTTTAATTTGTGAAATCAAGTTAAGATTTGTGCTTTGCAAGAACTCAAAGTTAGGTGTGTATTGCGAAGCTAGATTCGGTGATTTGATGTTTTGAAGAGTATTTTTGATTTGTCTTCAAGGTGTTGTTGAAGAACTCTTATGGAACATTTGAGCTTGATTCAACAGAGTTTCGTTCTTTGTAGACTTCAAGCATAGAGATGAAGGAGGCTTGAGAACTTTTAAGAGAGCTTCCTTGTTTGAAGAGAAAGCTTCCTTATTTGAAAAGCTTGTTGGAAGAAAATTTATATCTTCAAGAATTCTTTTTTTTTTTCTCTAGGTTGAAGTCCTCTATTTATAGAGATTTGTAGGGGCTCTCAGGTTTTTTTTCAATGTCACATGACATGATTTTATTGGTTGATCTTTATTGATAAAATCTTTCATTTATGACAAGATATATTGAATATCTCATCCTAAGTGTTAACCTTTTATTGGCCAAGAAATACATGAATGCTCATTTATTTTCCATGTTATTTATTTTTATTTTATTTTATCCTTTCATGTAAAAATAAAATAAAAATAACACATGACGAAATTTGATTGATAATTTTTTTGTTTCTACAGTAACATAAGAATATTTTAGGTATTCACGAATCAAAATTTCTACACAAGGAGTGTTCTGTTTCATATTTGTTATCAAATAAATGTATGTACAAAAAATAAGCTAATCATGCACTCATGCGTACACATATAGAAGATCCCATGACAATATTTATGATGGAACCATATTTTAAAATGCACCCATTAATAGAGTTTTTTTTATAAAAAAAATTATAGACATGATGAGTAATGGATAGTTGCTGGTGATAGAAGGGATGCCAAGCGATGTAGGATTAATTTGACCACCACAGCAATGATGAATGGTTCGTTTTGGCTTCCTCTTGTATAGTGTATAAACATGTACATCATTTCTACTTAAACCTGTAACTTTTTGATAATATCAAAAGATAATTACCATTTGAGCTAAAAGTTCATTGATCCTCCATTAATACAATTAATCGCACGTAAATATACCATTCATCAAAGAGTTAATTCGTTTGCGGTATCTGCGACAGTAGGAGTAATAACTGCTTATAATAGAGAAACTCCACGAAAGGAAATGAGGTTGCACTGTATTGCTCTCCTTCTGCTTGACACTTCATTGTGATACAAAAGAAGAAAAGTATGGACAGGGCATATGTTAATTCTGTCTACAAGAAAGTATAAATTTGTTAGTGTTGATCAAAATTGAAGTAGAGAAAATAATTTCAGCTTGTGACAAGAGACAAGTAAACAACCACAATTATGTAGGTGCTCAATTTCATACACTTCTCTCGAAGTTTAATTAGTTTGGAGCAAGAGAAAGTTATTTGTTCTTGTTTTGGATCTCTTCCTGCTCAAGAATAAGGTTTTATTTCAGCTTTAAGAGAATTGATAGTCCTGTAGGTGCATGAGGCTACAACAGCTAGCTTACATAAGTTTTAACAATGATTTATTCTATTTTTCTGATTATGATTTAGGGTGCTGGGAGTGGAAATTTAATTGGCCAAGATCACTGCATTCTTTAGAGGAGTTACAATATCAACAACTTCTTACATTGTTGCCATCAGTCAGACTGAGTACAAGCAAGGAAGATTTAAAACGATGGGATCATTCCAGTGAATGACACTATACGGTTCAGTCTGGCAGTAATATCATTGACCTGCTGGATTTCCCAGGTTCTTTTGCTTTCACAACAACGTTATGGAAAGGTATTGCACCTCCTAAGATTGAGATGTTCTTATGGTTGGTTCTGCAAGAAAGAGTCTGTATAAGAAGTTTCTTGCTGCTAAGGAATTTAATACACCCAAGTCGAGCTTTGTGTCCTCTATGTCAACTTGAAACTGAGCATGTGCAACATTTATTCCTACACTGTCAATGGAGTTCTGTATTCATCAATAAAATTCAACTATTATCCAAAAAAAAGAACAAACTATGATTTCAGTGCTAGAGTATATATACAAAGTCATAATGTTACACCATGACTACGAATAAAACACAACTTGGTGGGACATCGTTGAAGCAGAATACCCAGGTTGCTCGCAGGGCTCTCAAGCATTCCTCTTCAGGTTCTTCTTGTTGATCATCAAATTTTTATGATAATAGCTAAGGAATGATTATTAAATTGAAACTTCTTTTAGAATCCATGAAGTATATGTATTGGAAAAGGAAAAACAGTATATTGTATCATTAATTCCATCAATTTTCTGATAAAAATTAACGAAAAGTATTGATTGATAAATTAGGCAATCTCAAGAAGTTGATTAATTGAGGTAAAATAAGGCTTTGATGATAAATCAAAGTAAAATCATTACAAAATAACTTTTCATACTAATATATATATGTGCGCGCGCGCGTGTGGGCGCACTACAAGATTTCACAGTTTTACCGACGGAAATATCCCGTCGATCTGTGATTCAGAGTTTGTCGGTAATTTTTTTACCGACGACATCCCCGACAGAAAAAAGTTCGTCGGGTTTCCTTTCTTCGGTAATACCTAATTCCATCGCTATATCGGTCGGTAAAAAAAACATTTGCCGATGGTTTTACAGACAGAAATTGCACGCCAAAAAAAAAAAATTCCCGCTTGAAATATACCGACAAATTAATTCTGTCGGTGATTGGACAATGCCGACGGACTAATTCCCTCGGTAACTTTGTCGGTGAGTGTGTGAAATACCGACAGAAAATATATGTCTATACATTCATCGGTGATTGTGGCAGCTATTGTGAAATGCCGACGGACTAATTCCATCTGTAAAGTCGTCGGTATGAGTCAAATGCCGACGGATACAGTTCGTCGGTAAAACCCTCTATGATTATTTTTAAATATGTTTTTAAAAAATTAGTTAGAATACATAATATAAAATTATATAAATTGTGCAAATAAAATTTTTATTAAACATCAAAAACAAAAAAAATAAAGTTAAATAATATTCATTACAAATTGAATGTGTTTCAAAAAAATATATTAAATTAACTATTAAAGTTAAAAAAATATTCATTTCAAATTAACATAATGGTGGAGCTGGAGGAGGAGGAGGCTGGTTGTTATACTACCAAAAAAGAGGAGGCGCACATGTATCACCATTATGTGATGCCATGTTAATGACCATTTGGCGAAGCTGTTCATAATTCGCCGAAAGTTGTGTATACCCCGCTGATAGGTGGTCGTATTTTTGGGTGAGTTGAGCCGTGTATTTATGCAAGGCCACGAACTCCTTAGATTGAGTGCTCGATACTGATTGGGATCTCCCAACGGTTGAGACACTACGGGCCGCTCGCAAGTTCTCGGCCGTAGTGTTGGAGAGCCCGTACACCTGATTTTTATCGGGTCCATCGAACGATCCAACCTCCATCCACAAATCCGGATCGAAATCCAGATGGGTCGAAGGATCGTCCCCATATCTCTCCCTCAACCAGCAATTATAGGTCTCCTTAAAATGAAAAAAGTAATCATCATATTCAATTCAATAAAAATAATAACTTATGAAATAAAATGGTTGAACAAACATACCACAAAGTGTTGAGCACGGTTGTCAACGACTGTTGCGCTCCCTTTTGGCGGTCTTGACTTCGCACGTGTGTCTCAACAAACTGCTCCATTGGGCTCGACTCACGTCCAAGAGACGTAGCCTATAATGAAAAAAATTAATTAACAACAAATTAATTTAACGATATATTTCATTTAAATTAATCTTACCATCCGTTTTGCAAGTGCAGCAAACGGAACGGAGCCGCCGGTGTGCGTTGTCACCGAGCCTTGAATTGGTCGATTCTGGTTGCCAACACCGGACTGTGAGCATTGTGTGAACCGCTCAGACGACACGTGCTCAAGATAGTGCGACCATAAATCTGTCGGGATGTATATCGGTTTAAAATCCCTTCAAACCGCCACGTCATTCCAGCCTTGGAGACCCTTATCTCTCGTGGTTTTTTTTGCCTTTTTTTGTGCTTCATACCAAAAATCACGCAACCTACTTCCATAGCGAGAAATTAGATTTTGAAACATAAATTTTTTTCTAAAAAAATCTTGTATTGTTTTCGATGTTACCTAGTTGCCGCGTGATGTTCTCATACCCTCCTCACAACAGTGTCATGTCCATTGTCCCAAGCAAATTTGTTATGTGTATAAATAATTAATTTTAAATAAAAATAATAATGTATTTACAATTATATTAATAATTTATTAGAAATAAGCTGGAAATTAGAAATTAACACCAACCTCAAATCTGTCAAACCATGTATCGATTTGAGGTATCCATTTAGGATGTCTGGATACCTGACTCCATTGAAATAATAGAATCTCCATCGATGATTTAAACGTGTGTGTGTGTGTGTGTGTGTGTGTGTGTGAGTGTTAAATTTTAAATGATTGACTTTCCATAAAAGAAGGGATTTCACTACTAGAATTTTTATATTTACCAACAGAATTTTCCATTAGTGTTTATACTATCATTCCGTCGGCAATTAATTTACCGACGGGATTATGGAGAGAAATACTCCGTCAGTAAAATTCTCCTCGGTAATTTTTGGTCTGTTAGTGAATACGACTATAATAAAAAAATATTTATTACCGATGAATTTACTGATGGGAAAAGCACGCCAAAAAAAAATTACCTGTTTTATTCTGTCGGTATTTCCCTCGGGAAGCTTGTCATATAACCAACAGAAATATTGTATGCAATTCCGTCGGTGATTAAACAATGGCACAATGGCATTTGCAGAAAATGTTTTCCAACTCTCTGAAATATATCGACGAACATATAATATGTCGGTAATTATTTAAAAATATATATTTTTAAAAATATATTTAATAGAACTAGAAAATAATTAAATTAATATAAATAAACACTCCATAATACTCAAGATTACTTGGATAAAAGAAGAAGAAAATCAACTCAAACAAATTTGTAACAAATAAATAACACAAAAAAATAAACAACAACAACAAATTAATAAATCAACTAAAAACAATTTCCACCTAACTTGAAAAACCTATTTCAGAACGCATAATCTAGCAACAAATAAAATAATTTAATTTAAATTGAACAACAAAATTGAAAAATAAAATCCAACAAAATTGATCTCATGTGAAAAAAATCCTACAACAACATTCATACAATTATTAAGAACATAAAAATTTAAAAATAAAATAAAAAACAAATATAATGCAAAAAAAGAAGAAGAAAAAATCTTACATTAATGTACTTGTGAGTGAAGTTGAGAAGAGAAAAGAAAAGGCAAATTCATAAAGTATGTTAATTAAAAAAAAACTGAGAAGAGAAAAGAAAAGAGGAGAAGACATACTTGAGTGTGGAGGAGAAAAGAAGGAGTTGGGGAGATAAGAGAAGAGAAAGAAAGAAAGGGACGCTGCTGTTTTTTACATAAGGGGAAGATAGAAGAAGAAGAAGAAGAAGAAGAAGAAGAAGAAGAAGAGGCGTGTTTGTTATGAAATGAGGGATTCTGGTCTTTTTAATGGGGCATTTTACCGACATATAAATAAATATTAATATTTTTAATCATTTTATCGGTGATTCCGTCTGAAATATTTAATTTAAATTTTCAATTGAATCAAAAATTTTCAAAAACCCCTCATATATCACTAATGACTTTTCAATTCATCGGTAACTTAGTCTATAAAGAACAATAATTATAGTGCAATTAAGAAGTGAATAGTTCCAGAGCTTTCTAGAAAATACCAACGGAATTAATCCATTAGTGATACCCTTTGTAATTGACATGATGAGCAGTGCCAGAGAGAAATGAACACAGTATACCAACGAGTTTACGGATGGATTTTACCGACAACATTAATACCATCAATAATTCTGTCGGTATAATTGACACGTCATCGTACTTTTTTTTTCTTTGTTTTAATTAATTTCATTGTACTTTTTGGATTTGTTTTAATTTCTTCTTTTCCCACTATAATTCCCGTGGTATATACCGAGGGAAACATTCCGTCAATGTTTTCGTTTTTATTTGTTAATTTTCTGGTAGTGCTTAAATAAAGTTTTGTATGAAAAATTTGTTTTTGTAACATTATTTCTAATTAACACAAATTAATTCTGAAAGTTTTGCCTTGTGACAAGAGAAAGTAAATTATTCTGAAAGAACAACATATCCTCTCTTTTGTAACTTGTAAGTAATTAATCATCGTTCTACAGGAGTTCAATATCAAAGTTCTGTGCTTGTGATATTGTTTTGAGAAACTATGCCAAAGTAAGGTATCGATCTATATACTAATTCATAACCCAATTTTTCAGGAAACAGGACTTGTAAAACATCTCAGTTGGCATGTTTTTCTTGGTCTAAACATCTAAACTTTATAATTTTCTGGTCAATTTTAGTGTATATATAACAATCCCCACTATTAATGCTCTTGCACGTATAATATCCAGTTATGATTTTTGGCTACTATTGAGTAGATATATTGGTATAAAGTCCATCAAGAGAGTGGCCAAAAAGAAAGGTACAGATCAAAAGAGAAACACAGAAAATTAAAGCCAGGGATCCAAGTCCTCAAGGTGTAGCTTGTGATTAGAGAAATTAATTTATTCTATAGCTGGTGGGAAAGACCCTATTCAGCGGAATAACTCACCATTCATATGTACGTACCATAAACATTTCATAAAGTTGTATATAGCTTGTGAAGACAGTAAATTATTTATTCTATTCCTTCTAAGCAGTATAAAAAACGTTTAACATTTTGCTTCGTGACAGGA
>Ga0307509_10008915_pt1 | contig 12648 bp, 11 predicted proteins | sample 10_EM_MG_FD_202245 | JGI IMG/M metagenome (GOLD analysis project Ga0307509, IMG submission 202245) | Populus trichocarpa ectomycorrhiza microbial communities from riparian zone in the Pacific Northwest, United States - 10_EM | ecosystem: Host-associated > Plants > Roots > Unclassified | place...
GTCGGGTGTGTTCACGTCTGAACAGCATTAGTAGCGCGCACGCACGCCCAGAAATTGTTCAACAACGCCTCAATTCGCTCTTCATAAAATGGCAAAGGGTCAGCACGACAGGAACGTCCCTGCGCAAAATGAGTGGATGGCCTCACAGCTTCGACACCGGCCCTCTGGCATTGAGCTTCTTCTGCAACTTGGCCTACGAAGAAAAAAAGAAAAAAAGAGTCAGTAACTTGCTGCTATTTTTCACACAACGAAAAGGGGACTTACGTTGACAGCGTCGATATAGACGTTAGTGACGACCCAGTGTTCCCTTTTCATGTCTTTTCCGTGGATGGAAAGCGCCAAGTCCTTGGTCATAACTCCGTCCTCCTCAATAACTTCTATGCACGACGCTTCGAGGTCCTGCGCGAATAGGCGAAGCGCGTGGTTGTTGTCGAGTTTGGCGCGGTGTAGGAGCCCACGAGTCCATGCGAAGATGGAGGCGACGGGGTTCGTGCTCGTCTCGTTGCCCTTCTGGTGCTCGCGGTAATGTCGGGTGACAGTACCTGCAAGAAGAACAAGCCGGCCGTCAATGGAATATTTAGCGTCGGTATGTGGGTAAATACTGTACCATGTGCGGCCTCGCTCTCAATGACTAGTCCATCAGGTGTCAACAACTCGCTCGTCATCATCCCAAGACTTCCAAAGCCCTGAGCGAGGATGTCGCTCTGCACATCTCCATCATAGTTCTTGGTTGCCCACACGAACCCGCCCGAGGATTTTACAGCTTGTGCGACCATGTCGTCGATCAGTCGATGTTCGTAATAGATGTTGAGGGCCTCGAATTGTGCCTTGTATTGGCTGTCCAGGATCAGAAAGGTCAGAAAATCGCGCATATATTTCAGAAAAAAGCGGTGCCTTACCTGTCGTAGATCTCTTGGAAAATATCCTTAAATCGCCCATCGTACTTCTTCAAGATAGTGTTCTTGGTCGACATGAACTACGGAAGATTGGTAAGGTGTGGTCAAGGTACTCCAATCGAGGCGAAACTCACTAATGGCATTTTCTTAGCCAAAGCCATCTTGAACGACGAATGCGCGAAACCAGTAATTGACTATGGAATCAACCCAATCAGCGATTAGTTTTCCCAGGGACCAAAGTTGGAGTTGGACAATGCCTACCTCGTCGGTGTTGTACATGGCCATAGCCACGCCTGGTCCTTTGAAGTCATATACATTCATGACCGTCGCGGCAGACCCGTCAGCTGGGGTGTATACAAGCTGGAGCTTGCCTGGTCCAGGAGCGACGTAGTCCGTTGAGCGGTACTATAGCGAAAATTTAGGACGCGGCGCTCTTGGGGATATCGCCGAGAGAAGGACGCACCTGGTCTCCGAAGGCATGACGACCAATAATGATGGGTTTGACCCAACCTGGGATGGGCTTGGGGATTTTCGAGAGGATGATGGGCTCACGGAAGACTGTGCCACCGAGGATATTTCGGATCTGTTGCATATTGTCAAGTTCGGTTACCAAGTCCCAGCAGAGATGAGGCAGATGGAAGGTATGTGGTGCCATATGACATGGGACGACGGAATGAAACGTGGTGTGTCGGTGCTAGGAAGGGAAGACACGGGGGCAAGTCAAAGAAGACGAAGGACGTACAGTTCCGTTGGGGCTTCTCCACATTTCCTTCAAGTGAAACTCCTTCACGCGTTCCTCGTCGGGGGTGATAGTTGCGCACTTGATACCGACATGGTATTGCAAGATGGCATTGGCTGCGTCGACGGTGACTTGGTCGTTGGTCTGCAGAATGAGGATTTACGAGAAGAGTCGCGAAAGAAGTAGACAAAAGGTCAGGAATGGCGAACACCATCGGGCAAGATACGCACCTGATCTCTGTATTCTAAGCCCAGATCGTAATACTTGATGTCCAGCTGAAGGTAGGGCAGAATAAGCTATGGGCGGATCTTCAATTAGCATCGCGTTTTCGGACAATCCAAAAAGGACGCACCTCTTCTCTAATTTTCTTCCAGATAATCCTTGTCATCTCATCTCCATCTAGCTCTACAACGGGGTTCTGGACGGCGATTTTCTGGAGTGCTGCCGACATGGTATCTATGATAAGGTTATTGAAAGGGGGAATTTGTTAGGGCCACAATAAGAAAGAAGCGGAGCGAGAACAAAGGTTCGAAAGAGAAAGAGGAATCGAAGTGGTCGGCTGGCGGGATGAAGGAATGCCGGCGGGTTTACCGTATCTCTCCATGCGCATTGCATGCGCAAGCCTCCATCATGATAGGTCATGATCCACATGTGTCTTTTAATTGTTTTGAAGATGTAGGAATATGGAAGGAAAGATAAAGGATTGGGATAGGACGTACATCGTGTGCTGGAGAACCCTCGATACGACACCGGTAGCGACGACGACAATGAATACGAAGGCGCCCAAGTCTTATTTACTCGGGCTCTCGTAGTCAGCAGGCGCACTGGGCGAGTGGCAATGGCTGTCCACATCGTTCCTTGCTTGTGATTGTTCTGGTTGTTCTAGCTACATGACTCAGTCAGGGTCTCTGGTATTTTTCCCATGATTATCTCCTATACTTACTGGACGTCGTTTACAAACGGTCCGGTGATTAGCCCGTGAGCTACGACAGAGTCACGATTGGTGACAGACTGACAGTGAGTTGTAGGCTCGGGTCGTCGTCGTGGTTGACGGTGGTGGTGGTGGTATTAGTCTTGGTTGGCACGGAATTTGAAGGGGTTGCGACGTCCTTTGACTGTTTGATAACGTTGACAATCCGCTTGAAGGTGAACCCTGGATGACCCGGTCCCCAAATGGTTCAATGCGGGTCATCGAGGGACTCACACAACCCGAAACATCACCGATAGTTCCCCACATGCGCTACATAATTCCTTTCTCATCTGCACAGGTATTTCGGAGGAATATTACGTATAAGCGCGCACACGATGTTTTTGATTTTCTCAAATTCTTTGCATGTGCAACAACATATCAAAAACGGAGTACCCATCACCACTTGCCAACGCACACACGTATCAAACGATCGTCGGATGGCATTATGTGATGACGATGTCAACTACGACATCCGGGTTCTCAGGTAATTGTTCGATTCCTTCCAGAATCTGGAGAACTTCAGGCTTCCAACGCGATATACGGGAGTCGTGTGCATGAAAATCAATTCTGAATAATATACACAGTTGAAATAGCATGGACGTGGGTAGCGCGGGGTGTTCAAAAAAAGTACCAGGATCCGTAGAAATATGTAGGGCGCAACGAGTGAGTGGATAGGATATGGATATACCAGTAGGGTGATACTTAATAAATATAGTTCGGGTGAGGAAGTTCGAGATTAAGAGTCTGCTGGACGTGGAAGTAAGCAAGCAAAACGAGTGTGTGTAGGATTTCTAATCTTCAGGCAACGGAAGGAAGCGATTAAACCAGGTAAAAAGGAAGGGGGTATGGGTATGAGCTCGAGGGGGTATGGATGAGGGAAACGTCAGCGTCTTATACTCGACGTTGTTGGATTAGCGAATTCATTTTTGTGAGGTATCGCTTTTATCCTCTCGGTCGAACGGTGTCGAACGAGGGAGAGGCGGGGGTAGGAGGGTCGAATAAGGAGGTGGTGCCAGTGAAGGGTATAGGAATCCAATATATGGGTGTGATATCTGTAGCGATGAAATGAGAAGCAAGTAGGAAAACAAAAAGACGAGGAGGATAGTTCAATGTAGGCTTTTTAATGTCGCGCAGGTAAACATATAGGCATAAATGAAGAACGATGAAAGGTGGAAGTGTGAACAATGCTGAAAAAAATGCAAAATCTAGAAAACAAAGCACGACAACGATGCGAAAAGAGACAATTATGGGATGAGGCAGGAGTGGAAGACGAGTGAGTGTGGTAGTTGAGCACGAGATTAGACGCAATGGCAGGCTGAAAGTCAAGTGAAAAAATGCAATGTACGATGGCGATGAAGGAATGATAATGTCATGATTAGAGTTGAATGTTCCAAGAGAAAAGGAATAGAATGATGAATGCAGGGGTATGATATGATGCAAAAAAATGAAAGAAAAAAAATGAATACAAAAATGAGAATGGAGGGGAAAGGCTGTTAAGACTGGGATGAGAGCCTAAACCTGAATGTGCGGAATCTGAGATTCCTCAAAAATTCCCCCGAGCTTCGGTCTCAAACCCCTTCCTTCAAAACTTGAGCGGCGTCGCGTTCGATAGTCATAATGCACATCTCTTCCTCCGTCCCTCGCCATGCGTTTCCGACCAGTACTCACACGGCGAGGTAAATCCATCGCAAGCGTGAACTCCTCCTGGGCCTGAGCATCAGCGCCCAATCCATACCCAACATCCACTTGCGGACCAACGCTGACTGGAATCTTGGGTAAACCGAGTGCAATGCGAGAGTTGTTGGGCAACGGAAGGGGCAACGCAGCGCCTTTAATACCACACGCTACCGAAGGGTCAAATTCGTCCATGCTAGTGATGGAAATTTGCATAGAGTCGTCTGTGACCATGTCGATCTCCACTTGGGTGTAAATCGGCGCGGGGGTAATCGCACGGGGGACATCCATGGCCTTTCGTGCATTGATAGGCGATATTGGCGGAGGACTGGGAAGAGGTGCATTTCCATGCGATGGAGGCGCTGCGACTGCTTTGGTGGTCTTCAGCTGAGGTTGATGCTGAGCATCCTGAGGAACCTTCGACACTGGCGCCATGGGCTGACACAGGAGACTATCCGCTGTAAGCCCATTCGCATTCTTCCAATGGTGGTTCCTTTCCTGGGGCTGTTCAGGAAGCAGTTGAGGCAATTGTCGTGGCTGCAGCTGCGGCGTCTGTGGCATCTTCAGTCTGTTACCACTGCCCTGCAAGCTCTTCTGCACACCCTTCGCTTTCTGCACAAACACGCCCATCATGCTGCTCGTGCGCACCCTAGGACGAATCTTTGGCCGCTCGACAAAGCCCATCTCCAGGCGGTCCATGTTCGTGCTCAGGCCATCGATATCAGCATCGACACCGGAATGTGCTTCGAGAGCAGAAGCGCCGAAACCCATGCCAAGCTCGAGGTCAAGCTCGCGTTGGTCTTCAAGCCCATCATCGACTTCAAAGTCGGCATGTTCAAGATAATCACCAAAGTCATCATCCTCATCATAACCCTCCACGCAAACCTCGTCGCAGCCCATGAAAGTCCTCTCCGCGAGCGTCCGTCGCGGCCGACCGCGCCTCTGCACCGAAAGAGACATGACGAATTCCTGTGAATCCTCGCCCTCCATCTCCTCGCTGACAGGGAACAACCGCCCAACACCCACCGCCCCTCCTCTGCCCCTCGTCGATACCATTCCAACGTCTCTCCGTCGATGATGTCTCCTTGTCCGTCCACCAATAGGTGATGGTCCCGGAAATTCCTCATATAGCTCAAACTCGCGCTCGACAAGCTTGTCATCTTCGTCGTCCCCATCTTCTGTATGGCCAGAAGATTGCTCGACGACAGCAGCAGCTAACTCGGCTTCGTAATCGATTCGCGGACGGAGGCGAGGGCGAGACGAAGGAAAGGAAGCTTTGGAAAGGGCACCATAAACCGCCGACAGTGAGCCATATGAAGCAGCTTTCGAGGTAGACCCCGACGCAGCATCGCGGATAAAATCTTCCGGTGTCCAAACGTATCGCGCGAGAGACGAACCGCGGAATGGTGTCGCCAACCCTAACGTGGTTGACCCGACAGAGCCATTGGCACGAGTGATAACCGACCTGGCAGTGAAAGACAAAGCTTTATTCGACCATGCTCGCCGCTGACTTCGTACTGCGAGAACTTCGAGACGGCTTTTGATTTCGTCCGCAGACACACGGGCCTGACTGGCAGCGAAGAGGACTAGCTGACCGAGACGTGTCCGTAGATCTTGGAGTTGAGTGTATTCCGTCAGAGCGGTGGAGGAAAGGTGGCTTGTGGCACATTGGGAAACGTTTTGGGTTTGTGGGAGGTGCGGATGCGGATGTTCTGGTAAAGAGAGACGTCGATGGTGAGATACTAAAGGAGGAGATTGATCATGGGTTGGCTCATGTAAGTGAGCTTCTACTGGGAGACTCGGAAGAGCTTTTGTGGGTGCAGATGTAAAAACATCGGTTGGGGTCACTGGCCGGCTTTCAGAAGATGACGAGATCGAGGATGCGGAATCCGAAGAGGAAGAGGAAGCCATCGAGGTGCGGGTATTTGGGCGAGGATAACATTGAACATGGGATGTCGTTGACGGAGTATGGACTGAACTGCCATCGGTGTCTGTCTCGAGCGTTTCTGTCTCTGATACGTCAGAGTTTGTGTCCTCATTGTCATTGCCGGCCTTCGCGTCCATATCAACCTCGGTTTTTTCGTCCTCGTCATCAGAAAAGGACAGAGGGATGGGCATAGTCGTTGCTTCAAAACCTGCACATGGGACTTCCTCCATGTCGGGATGGGCAGCGGAATCGCAAGTCAGACTCGGCTCCTCAACGTCTGACCATGGAGGCCTCTGCGCTGTCAGGCACTCGGTGTTGACACCTGATTCCTCCAAAATTTGTTCCATCCTCTCCAATGCCCGGCGTCGCATGCTGTGTAATATCCAAACGCAAAATCCTCCGGTATCCTGATTCTGATGATGAATCTGATACCCAAAGGCATGCGCCTCGTCATTGGAAATTTCGATGTCATTTCCAACAACGCGAATAGTACAGCCGATGCGGTTGAACCGCCGTACTAGTTCAGGGAGGATAAAACGGCTGTACGTGTCGACAAGGGCAGAGCGGGCAGCCCGTCGAAGGGCCCGCGCGCGTGGTGATGTCCCTGGAGAAGGAAGGGACGTAGGTGAGGGAGGAGAAGATGGAGCAGAGGCAGGGATAGAGGGATTAGGTTCGCTGGCAGACCTGGACACATGGGGTAATGGTGATACAAATGGAAGAGATGATGGGTTTGTTGGGGAAGTGAGGGTTATAATGGACCTATAATTTTTTTTGTCAAGCGTCGAGCGAAGTAAAATTTCAGAAAATTCGGCATACCCAATAGACGAAACGATATGCATGAACAGCGAACGCTGTCTCTTGTGCTTTGGGCCCTTGCTCGATCCACGAACTCTCGATGCGCTGGACAACGACATGGACCGCGTTCGCTCAAGCGCCTTTTGCAGTTCCTTTTCCCTTTCTTGTTCCCTCTCTCGCATGATTCTCTCATCCTCCATTGTGCTCTCCTTCACATCCCTTACTATCCCCTCCAGCGCATCGACCAGCGCATCGCCATGAACCTTACCCCCAGCCCCAAAGTACCAACCGTCAACAGACCCATCAATGAACCGGCACCTGACCTCTCCTTTCTCCATGTCGAGAGTTACGTCCTCTAGGAGGCAAGTCACCCCAGCAGCACGGTCGAGTGAAAGCAAAGTCACTGGAACCTCCAAATCTTCGTGCATGAGGTGCGAGAGCTGTGATGTCCATGCTGTTGGGGTAGGTAGGTCTGAAGGGAGGTCTTTGAAGCATAAGGAAAAATGGATAGTTGGTTCTTGTCGTGCTGGGATCAGTTTCAGCAACATGATGAATTCTGCATGCAGAAACGATGAAGTCTATTCAAATTCGTTGATAAAGAGTTAGAACGCCTGCTCTTTCGAGTAAAAAAAAAAACCAACGCACGTCCTATGCTTATTCAATACAGACCAAGCGTGGTCTGAGAGGAGTAGGGGGAATGGAACGATGACACGAGAACCCAATCCAGGGGAACCTGTCAGGTTCGTCCTCAGAAAAGACCACCCGGACTAAAAACAGGGAAAAAGGAGGCGTGGGCCGAAAATGAGGCTAACCATAAGCGAAAATCCATCATCTAAAATATTCCAATAGACCCTTCTGGGATCCCACCCCCGCGTGAACCTAATTCCTCATGTTTCCCCGCACATTCCCTCAATAGCTCTCTCCCAAAATAACACGTACCTCGCGAAATGACATATACGTGTGTCAAAACAGTTCAATTTCAAGCCTATCAGATAGGAAATGGGCACGAGGCAATCGATGAGGACACGTCAGGAGGGCGGAGTTGTCAGGAGAGGCGCCGAGACGGTAGACCGGATGTATTTCAAATTCACCCATGGACCCTGCAATATGGCGCCAGAGAAAATCATGTCCCGCCACGTCCCTGCTTTTCGAATTTTACTCGTTATCATCAGCTTAGGCGGCTTTACATGAAGTCCAAAGTTCAAGCATTTCTATCTAAGTATCTCGATGATGCGGGTGATTATCATCTTAAGGCTCTGGAAGCGGTAAAAGAAATGACGGAGAAAAAGGTCCAACATTACATGAACCGGGTGGCCGATACAGCAAATCCAGCTTCATCAACATACCCGCTTCTCGCGCACGAGCAACAATTTCTGGCACAATGTCATCCTCTTTCTGCCTCCAGAACTGGATTTTGACACGCCGAAGGGGAGAGATCATTCCGCGCTGCGCCGCCTGTATTCTGCTCGTAAGAATTCTGCAGACTTTTTCATCCCCAATGATATAACCACCGTTCGCCTCCAACGACTCTAAATTGGGCAGTAAAAATTGGTTTTGAGGCGGCATATTGCTGGTAATAGAGGAATCATATTCAGTGATGGGGATTGTGAAAGCCCCGAGATCGAAAAAGTCATGATAACGGATGTCTTCCTCCGGATCCGGGACAAAGGCAAACTTGTCCCCAAATGTAAGATCTTTCACATGAACGGCGAGCCCAAGGCACTCCAAAACTTGTTCTTGTTCGAAGGTGATGGGGTCAATGGATAACGTCTCGAGGGTTGCGGCTGCATTGGAGATAAGCCAGATAAGCGATTCCGGTCTGAAAATTCGCGGCTCGTTTGGACCGACACTAGCACGATAGCGATGGGGGCATCTGTACTGAAGTAATTTTAAAGAGGGTGCGTTAACTGCAAAAATTGCTGATGACGACGATCCCATTTCGCGGAGCTTGAGACTCTTGAGATGGGGCAGCAGGACCGTCGATAAATTTAGTTCACGACCGTCCGATCTGACCCAGGGTATCTGCATATTAACATCTAGAATAATAAGGTTGTGGCACTGTCGGAGCAAATCCAGCAAATCTGTGTCAGAGACTGGGGACTCAAAACATATATTGGTAAGATGATTCCAGGAGTTTCGATAACGTCCGAGGTTGATCGTGAATTGTAGAAAATTTAGCGACAACGCCTCCAGGGATGGAAGCTCGATGATATGAAGTGGCATCGGGGTAAATGCGGCTCCTAGGGGGGGTCCTGGGGCCAAAATGTTCCCTGTGAAACTTTGCAACATGGATAGACTGTGAAGTGGTACCCTTGTCTCCAACCTCCGATAGACGCTAAGCGGCATTGAAAGCCGCAGATGTTCCCATCGTGGCGCAAACGGGTGGATAATCTGGAAAAGTGGACCTGCCACATCGTCCTCGTCGTTATCGGTGTCCATGCCGGATATATAATCGAGGGGGTATGCGATTGAGAGCGACAATGGACATGAGCCAGATCGGTCCAACCAGTCCTTGACTGCCTGACACCGAATTTGCATCATTTTGGAGAATTCTTGGCGACACAGTTCGACTGCCTGACGGTCATTCATCGCATAGTTTGTGAACATTCGTGGATCTCCTGGAAGTGGAATATGTAGTCTGGTCCAAATCCGAGGAGACGATAACGCAACGGACCGCCATTGACTGCATACGCGAGTCAGGACCATCGGAGCCTCCTTTGCGCTCAAAATTGGATAGGTTTCACCAATGCAATGGTGGAAAACTTCTCGCAGAATATCTGGTAGAAGCCGTCGAGCGGGGGATAATATGGTGTTGTAGATATCAAGCGACTTCTGAACCTGCTCCCTTTTCGCCATCAGGCGTTGGATTTCCGTGTCGATGTGCAAGAAATCCCCATTTGCTTGTGAGCGCAACCCTATTGTCTCCTGGCGTTTTGCCTCTGACGGAAGTTCATTACTTCGCAATAATTCGGTGAGAATTGGGTCCAACTGCATGGTGGTATGGTTGAAGTAATGATTGTGATCATGACTCGCACAGTCAGAGGTTGAAATCCCGGCTCGCGCTGCCTTGTCTTTTTCCTTTTTTGGATATAAAGGGCGGCCCGAGGGACCGAGAATGGATGGATCAACAACACAATAAGTGCTGTGTACATATCGTTACACGGATTTCGAGTATAAGCTTCAGAGATTTAATATGCTCAACAAGCAGTAGCGGGTCTTTCCCAAAACATTTCCCCCACCTGAATGGATATGGCCAAATATATACAAGTAAGTACTTATAGACGCTTCCCTATGACCGGTCACCGTAGGCACTTCCAACCTTTAGCCTATTATAATAAAGACAGGAATTTCTCGAGGGGCTATGAGGCTGCCACTAGTTGAATTCATTACCAGATTCCCAGTACTCGTACTCCAATGTTCAAAGCAACTTTCATTTATCATTACGGGTATCTTCAAAGCCGAAAACGTGAGCGTAAATTCTAGCAATCGGGTACCAGAAATGACGGAGACAAAGGTCCAATATTAGGACCAAGCGGCCGATACACAAGATCCAGCTTCATTTCTATCCCCACATCTCGCGCACGAGCGACGATTTCCGGCACAATATCTTCTTCTCCCCTCTTCCTCGCCAACTGTATTTTGACACGCCGAAGGTGGGAGGTCAACCCACGCTGCGCTGCCTCTATTCTGCTTGTAAGAATTCTGTAGAGGTTTTTATCTCCAATTATATAAACGCCATTCGCCTCCAATGATTCCAAATTGGGGAGTAAAATGTCGCGTTGAAGGGGCGTATTACTAGGAGTGGAGAATTCATATTCAGGTGTGTGGACTGCGAAAACTCCGAGATCAAAAAGGTCAAAAAGGCCAGGCTCGGAAAGAATGTCATCCTCAAAATCCGGGGGTGAAAAAAAGTGTTTCTCGCCAATTATGAGCTCCTTCACATGAGTGGCAAGTCGAAGGCACTGCAAAGAGTGTTCAGGCTGGAAGGTTGATGGGTCGATGAATAACGTCTTAAGGGATGGAGCTGCATTGGAGATAAGCCAGATAAGCGATTCTGGCTTCAAGAGTGAGGAAGAATCAAAATTGCTGTTATCCACTTCCAGTGGCACATAACGACGGGGGCATCTGTACTGAAGTGACCTTAAAGAGGGTGCGTCAATTGCCAAAATTACTGCTGAAGCTGGTCCTGATTCCCGGAGCTTGAGGGTTTCGAGACGGGGAAGGCGGACCATCTCTGACCTAGGTTCAAGGTTTTCGGGCATGGCCCAGGATATCTGGATATTGATATCTAGGGTAATAACATTGTGGCATTGTTTGAGGATTTCGAGCAAATCTGTATCGGAAACCGGGGAGTCGAAACAAATATCGGTGAGACGATCCCAGGAGTTTGGATAATGGCGCAGGTTCATCGTTATTTGTATACATGATATCGACAGTGCCTCCAGCTCTGGAAGCTCGATGATGTGAAGTGGGACCAGGTTTGATTGGGGTGTTGGGCTGGAAGTTTGGAGGAAAATGTTCCCCTTGAAATATCGCAACATGGATAGATTGTCGAGGGATATCTGTGTTTCCAATTTCTGATAGATGTGAAATGGCATCGACAAATCAAGTTGTCTCCATCGTGAAGCGAACGGCCGGATGGTCTGGAAAAGTGGATCCACAACCTCGTCATCCTCTGTACTGCCATTACTCCGCTCATATCCAAAGGGGTAGGAGATTGAGAGAGACAATGGGAGTGAGCCAGATCGGCCCAACCATTCCTTGACTGCCTGGCACCGGAGTTGCATCAGCCTGGAGAATATCTGGCAACGTACTTCGATTGCTCGACTACTACTGATCACATAGCTTGGGGACATTCGAGGATCCCCTGGAAGTGGAATATGTAGCTTGGTCCAAATGCGGGGAAACGATAATGCAACAGACCGCCATAGACCGCATACGCGAGTCAGGAGTAGCGGAGCCCGAGTTGCGCTCAACACTGGATAGCTTTGACCAATGCAATGGTAGAAAATTTCTTGCAGAATATCTGGTAGAAGTCGGCGAGCGGGAGATAATATAGTATTGTAGATATGAATGGAACTCTGCACCTGCTCCCGTCTCGCCTGCAGTCGTTGGATTTCCGCGTCGATTTGCAGTAGATCTTCGTTTGCTTGTGATCGCAACTGCGTTGCCTCCTGGCGTTTTTCCTCTGAGGGTAGTTCGTTATTTCGCAATAATTCTGTGAAGATTTGGTCCAGGTACATGGTGGTGAGGTTGAAGCAGCTCTTATCATGAATTGACATCATTGACATGTGCCGCGCTCTTCCGAATGTTAATTGTCATCCCCAGAGCCACATCCAAAATCCTCGGATATCCACTATGATTTCATACCATCGAAACGATGGCGACTTGAAGAGCTACAGCGACAATGATCAGCATACAGTGTATTAGCCTCTAACTACGTTACATAGGTAACCGTAGCGACCTCGTTAGCCATTAAACAAAATAAGGGAAAGATCAAAAGAGACAAGAGAGATTAAGAAAATATAACAGTGAAGGAAGGGTACGCTAGTGTATGGAACAAGGCAGAGAGGTGATTGGGCAAAGAGAGTGTGCGTCGATCTCGTTGCTGTTTGAGTGAATAGTACAATTTGATTTCTTCGAAAGA
>Ga0307509_10008916_pt1 | contig 12648 bp, 10 predicted proteins | sample 10_EM_MG_FD_202245 | JGI IMG/M metagenome (GOLD analysis project Ga0307509, IMG submission 202245) | Populus trichocarpa ectomycorrhiza microbial communities from riparian zone in the Pacific Northwest, United States - 10_EM | ecosystem: Host-associated > Plants > Roots > Unclassified | place...
GCCATCGCGTCGATGAAGGTCTTGATCTGCTGTTGATCCATGTGCTGCGTCCACCGGGCCGACGGCGCGTCCAACAGACGCGCTGGGTCTCATGGCCTCAAAGGTATCGGTGGAACGCGTTCAGCGCCAAGACGGAATGTCTCTGCCGAGATAAGGGCGGCTTATGACGGCAGGCCGGCCTGTGCTTCGTCCGGCGCCAGCAGCGAACCCGGCAGCGTGGCGACCAGCTCGAGTAGGATGTCTTTGATGGCCTGCCCAGGTTCGGACAGCGGCAGGTGGTCGGACTGGCACAAGGCCAGCGGCGCCTCGATCACCGGCTCGACGATGCGGCACTGCCAGGCGCTGCACGACGCCACGACCTCGCGCGCCATCGACGCCGGCAGGATGGTCGCGCCCAGGCCGTCGGCGATGACCGCGGTGAGCGTGCTGGCCGATTCGATCTCGGCGACCACGCGCGCCGTCATGCCGGCCACGGTGAAGGCCTCGTCGACCATCTTGCGCACGATGTTGTAGGGCCGCGCCAGGTAGAGGTCGATGTCGACCAGCGTGCGCAGCGGCACCTCGTCCGGCGGCTGCGGCATGCTCTGCGGGCCGACCAGGTACAGCGGCTCCTTCAGCAGCGGCAGGAACTTCAGCCCGTGCACCGCCGTCTTGCCGCCGTAGAGCACGGCGAGGTCCATGCGCCCGCTCATCACCAGTTCGGACAGCGTGGTGCCGTAGGTCTCGTTCAGGTACAGCAGCACACCCGGGTGACGTGCGCGCACCGTGCGCAGCAGCGGCAGTGCCAGGCCGGCCGCCGCCGTGCCGGGCGCGAGGCCGACCGACACCGCGCCGGACACCCCGCGACCGGCCGCGTCCATGTCCACGCGCGCCTGCTCGCACTGACGCAGGATGAGCTGCGCATGCCGGTACAGCACCTTGCCAGCTTCGGTCGGCGTCACGCCGCGCTTGGTGCGCAGCAAGAGCTGCTGGCGCACCTCGCCTTCCAGCGTGGCGAGTTGCTGGCTGAGTGCCGGCTGCGCGATGTGCAGCACGTCGGCGGCCTGCGTCAGGCTGCCGATGTCGACGATCTTCACGAAATACTTCAGGCGCCTGAGATTCACCGCGCGTTCTCCTTCGTCGTCCATGCCACCGGGCTCGGACGTCGGCAGCGCCGCGAGCAAGAATCGCGCGCACCCGGGTTCGGCCGATGACGGATCGTATCCATAAGCATTGCCTATAGTGGCAGACTGAACTCGTCTTGGCGATCACCTTGCTGCGGTCCTACTGTTATGGCTCTCATCCATCAGCCGCAGCAAGGACACCCGTGAGCACTTCCCGCATCGCCGAGCGCGTTCGGCGCATCAAGCCCTCGCCCAGCACCTCGGCCGCCGACCGCGCCAACGAGTTGCGTCGGCAAGGCAAGTCCATCGTGAACCTGGTCGTCGGCGAGCCCGACTTCGACACCCCCGCGCACATCCGCCAGGCGGCCACGCAAGCGATGGACAAGGGTGCCACGCGCTACACGCTGATGGCCGGCACGGTCGAGCTGCGCCAGGCCATCGTCGCCAAGCTCGAACGCGACAGCGGGCTGCACTACGCAATGAACGAGATCATCGCGACCTCCGGCGCGAAGAGCGCCATCTACAGCGCGTTCTCGATCACGCTGGAGCCGGGCGACGAAGTCATCATCCCGGCGCCGTACTGGGTCTCTTACCCGGACATGACGCTGGCCTGCGACGGCAAACCCGTCACCGTGGCCTGCCCCGAAGAAAATGGCTTCAAGCTGACGCCGGCCCAACTCGAGGCCGCGATCACGCCCCGCACCCGCTGGCTGCTGATCAACTCGCCCAGCAACCCCACCGGTGCGGCCTACACCCGCGCCGAATACCGCGCGCTCGCCGACGTGCTGGCCCGGCACCCGCAGGTGCTGGTGATGACCGACGACATCTACGAGCACATCCGTTTCGACGGGCAGGCCACGCCGCACTTCCTGCAGGCCGCGCCCGAGTTGCGCGATCGCACGCTGGTCGTCAACGGCGTGTCGAAGACCTATGCGATGACGGGCTGGCGCATCGGCTACGTGGCCGGGCCGCGCGATCTGGTGCAGGCGCTCGACACCCTGTTGTCGCAATCCACCGGCAACTGCTGCTCGATCAGCCAGGCCGCCGCCGCGGCCGCGCTCAACGGCGACCAGAGCTTCGTCGGCAAGAGCGTGGCCATCTACAAGCAGCGGCGCGACGCTACGCTGGCGCGCATCAACGCGATTCCCGGCCTGAGCTGCCGCGTGCCCGACGGGGCGTTCTACCTCTACATCGGCTGTGCCGGCCTGATCGGCAAGCGCACGCCCGAGGGCAAGGTGCTGGCGCAGGACGGCGATGTCGTGATGTACCTGCTGGACAGCGTCGGCGTGGCCGTGGTGGCCGGCACGGCCTACGGGCTGTCGCCGTACTTCCGCCTGTCGATCGCCACCTCGATCGAGATCCTCGAAGAAGGCTGCAAGCGCATCGCCCGCGCTGTGGCCGAGCTGCATTGAACCCACGAGACAAGAAGCACCATGAGCACCTACAAGGCCATCCGCAAGATCCCGTCGGCAACGCAGGCCGACCCGAAAGTTATCGCTGCGTTGCGCGAGATTCCGCTGTCCGCGCTCAGCGACAACATGCACCGCAACATCGGCACGGTGGGCTTGCAGCCCTACCACCGGCCGGTCAAGCAGACGATGGCCGGCACCGCGGTCACCGCACGCTCGCGCGGCGGCGACAACCTGACCTACCTGCGCGCGCTCGAGTTCTGCCGCCCCGGCGACGTGCTGGTGATCGATGGCGCGGGTGACCTGCTCAACGCTGCCGTCGGCGGCATCCTGTCGTTCTATGCCGCCCACATCGGCCTGCACGGTGTGGTGGTCGACGGTGCGATCCGCGACGTGGCCGAGATCCGCGAACGCGAGTTCCCGGTCTATGCGCGCGGCGTCACGCACCGCGGCCCGTACAAGGACGGCCCGGGCGAGATCAACGTGACGGTGTCCGTCGGCGGCATGGTGGTCAACCCCGGCGACATCATCGTCGGTGACCAGGACGGCTTGCTGGCGATCCCGCAGGACGACGCCCTGGCGCTGATCGACAAGGCGCGTGCCGTGCTCGAGGCCGAGGCGGAAACGATGCGCGCGATGAAAGAAGGCCGCTGGAACCGTGCCTTCATCGATGCGCTGGAAGCGCGTTGCAACAACTGAACCCCACGAGCTGGAGCTCGATCTGCTCATCGCGATGAACCCATGAATCCTTCCGCTCTGAAAAGCTTCGACCTCACCGGCCGGACCGCACTCGTCACCGGCTCCAGCGCCGGCATCGGCTACGCGCTGGCCCGCGGGCTGGCCAGCGCCGGCGCCCGCGTGATCCTGAACGCACGCAATGCGCAGAAGCTCGAGCAGGCCGCAGACCGCTTGCGCGCCGAAGACGCCTTCGTGCTCTGCGCCGCGTTCGACGTGACCGACGGTGCAGCTGTCGTCGAAGGCGTCGGCCGGATCGAGGCCGAGGTCGGGCCCATCGACATCCTCGTCAACAACGCCGGCATGCAGCGACGCGCCCCGCTCGAGCAGTTCGAAGAGGCGCACTGGCACGAGCTGATGAAGACCAACGTCGACAGCGTGTTCCTGGTCGGCCAGGCGGTCGCGCGCCACATGATCGATCGCCGCCGCGGCAAGATCATCAACATCTGTTCGGTGCAGAGCGAACTCGGCCGCCCGAACATCGCGCCGTACACCGCGAGCAAGGGCGCGGTGAAGATGCTCACGAAGGGCATGGCGATCGACTGGGGCCAGTACAACATCCAGGTCAACGGCCTCGGCCCGGGCTACTTCAAGACCGAGCTGACCGAGGCGCTGGTCAACGACGCCGAGTTCACACGCTGGCTGGTCGGGCGCACGCCGTCGCGCCGCTGGGGCGACGTGCAGGACCTGATCGGCGCGGCCGTGTTCCTGGCCAGCGACGCATCGAACTTCGTCAACGGCCACATCCTCTACGTCGATGGCGGCGTGACCGCCACGCTCTGATGAACCCCTGGAGACCCGTCTGATGGAAGCCCTCGTCATCCACGCCCCCGGCGATCTGCGCGTCGAGCAGGTGCCCACGCCCGAACTCGGCAGCGACCAATTGCAGGTGCGTGTGCGCTGCGGTGGCATCTGCGGATCGGATCTGCATTACTACCGCCACGGCGGCTTCGGCACCGTGCGCATCCAGGAGCCGATGGTGCTCGGCCATGAAGTCGCCGGCATCATCGAGGCCGTGGGCTCTGCCGTCAGCGGGTTTGCCGCCGGGGACCGCATCGCGGTGAGCCCGAGCCGGCCCTGCGGCCTGTGCCGCTTCTGTCAACAAGGCCTGCAGAACCATTGCCTGGACATGCGCTACTACGGCAGCGCGATGCGCAACCCGCACGTGCAAGGCGCATTCCGGCAGCAACTCGTCGTCGAGACGCACCAGGCCCACAAGCTGGCAGACCGCGTCAGCGATGGCGAGGGCTCGATGGCCGAGCCCTTGTCGGTCGCGCTGCACGCGGTGCGCCGCGCCGGGCCGTTGCTCGGCAAGCGCGTGCTGGTCACCGGTTGCGGGCCGATCGGTGCGCTCGTCGTGATTGCAGCGCGGCGTGCCGGTGCGGCCGAGATCGTCGCCACCGACGTGACGCCGCATCCGCTGCGCAAGGTCCTGCAGGTCGGCGCCGACGCCGCCGTCAACATGGCCGAGCAACCCGATGCGCTCGACCGCTACACGGCCGACAAGGGCTACTTCGACGTGCTCTTCGAGGCCAGCGGCAACGAGCGTGCGCTGACCGGCGCGTTCAATGCGCTGCGCCCGCGCGGCATCATCGTTCAGCTCGGGCTGGGCGGTGAGATGAAGCTGCCCATCAACACCATCGTCGCGAAAGAGTTCGACTTGCGTGGCGCGTTTCGCTTCCACGAAGAGTTCGGCGTCGCGGTCGAGCTGCTCAACAAAGGCCTGGTCGATGTCAAACCTTTGATCTCGGCCACCTTGTCCTACCGCGACTCGGCGCGAGCCTTCGCACTCGCCGGTGACCGCACGCAGGCCATGAAGGTCTTGTTGAGCTTCGACTGAACAAGCGTGCCCGAAGGAGGCCCCGACCCCTTGCGGCCCCGGCCCTTCACTCAGATCAGCAAGCTCATCACCGACGGCGAGAAGTCCGCCGCGTCGGCGGGCTTTCGTCCTTCGGTCCAGGCCAGCAGCGTGTCGGCCGTCATCGGTCTGGCGAAGAAGAAGCCCTGCAACTCATCGCACCCCAGACCGAGCAGTATGTCGCGCTGGCCTTGGGTCTCGACACCCTCGGCGACGACCCGCAGGCTCAGTGCGTGCGCCATCTGAATCACGGCGCTGACGATCGCTCTGGCGTCGTTGCTTGTCTCGACGTCGCTGACGAAGCTGCGGTCGATCTTGAGCTGCCGCGCAGGCAGCTGGCGCAAGTAGCTCAGGCTCGAATAGCCGGTGCCGAAGTCATCGATCGACAAGAACACGCCGATCCGAGCGAGCCCTTCGAATGCGTTCTGCGTGGCCTTGAGGTCTTCCATGGCCACCGATTCGGTGATCTCGCACAGCAGCTGTGAAGGTTCGACCTGATTGCGCGCCAGTGCCTTGCCGATGCGCTCGACCAGGTCCTCTTCGCGCAGTTGATGGATGGACAGGTTGATCGCCATGCGCATGCGAAGGCCGTCACCGGCCCACGCCTGCATCTGGCGGCACGCCTCGTTGATGACCCAGTTCCCGATGCTGTTGATCAGGCCGAAGCGCTCAGCGATCGGAATGAAGACGCCGGGGCTGACAAGGCCACGCTCGGGATGTTTCCAGCGCAGCAAGGCCTCCACGCCGCGGATCTGCCCGAGTCGCCCATCGATCTTGGGCTGGTAGTACAACTGCAGCTGCCCGAGCTCGATGGCATGCCGCAGATCGTTTTGCAGGCTCAACTTCTCGAGTGCGCGGGCGTCCATGTGCGACTCGTACACCGCGTAGGTGTTGCCGCCGGCGCGCTTGGCGGCGTACATCGCGGCGTCTGCATTCGCGACGAGCTTGCCTTTCTCGCCATGGTCAGGGTAGGCGACGATGCCGACCGAGCCGGAGATCTCGACCCGTTGGCCCGCGGTGTCGAAAGGCATCCCCAGCGCCTCGACGAGTCGGCGCGCCAGAGTGACGCAGTCGGCCAGACTGGTCACGTCCTCCATCAGCAGCACGAACTCATCGCCGCCAATGCGTGCCACCGTGTCGCTGTCGCGCGCGACGATGCGCAGGCGTCTGGCCGCCTCCTTCAGCACCTCGTCGCCAGCGGCGTGACCCCATGAGTCGTTGACCGGCTTGAAGCCGTCCAGGTCAACGAACAGCACCGCGATCTTCTCCGCGTTGCGCCCGCTGATGCGCTCCTCGGCACGTTCGATGCGCTCGAGCGCGTGCAGCAGACGGTCTTCGAAGAGCAGGCGGTTGGGCAGTCCAGTGAGCGGGTCCAGGAAGGCGCGTCGTTGGAGTTCTTCGTTGACCGTTTGCAGTTCCGCGTTCGCGACCTTCAGCGAGCCGGCGAGCCGCGCCGTCTTGCCTTGCATCCGCGCGTCCAGGGTCGACGTGAACAGGGTCATCGTTAACAGAGCGACCGACGACAGCGCCACCAGCGCGCCGAGGCTGTTGCCCGCCAGCGAATCGGCACTCAAGCAAATGGCGCCTGCGGGGAAGCTTGCTGCGGCCATGCCGGTGTAGTGCATGCCACAGATGGCGCCGCCCATCACCAGCGCGGCGATCCCCTGGTAGAGCAGGCCGCGTGTGCCCTTGACCTTGCGCAGCCAGAAGAAGATCAGCAGCGCAGCTGCCGAGGCGCCCACCGCGATCAGCGCCGAGGCTGCCACGAGCAGCGGGTTCCAGACGATGCCTGGCGCCATGTCGAGCGCCGCCATGCCGGTGTAGTGCATGGCGCAGATGCCGACCCCCATGGTCGACGCGCCGCCTGCCATGCGGCGCCAGGTCAGCGAGCCGCGGCTCGCCACGAACAGCGCCACTGCGGACACCGCGACCCCCGCGGCCCATGAAGCCACGGTCAGCGCGTAGGTATAGCCCAATGCAATCGGCAGCGAAAACGCGAGCATGCCCACGAAGTGCATGCACCAGATGCCGGTGCCCATCGCGATCGAGCCGCCGAACCACCAGCCCATTGCGACGCCTTTTTCTCGGGCGCGCACCCGCTTGGCCAGATCGAGTGCGACATAGGACGCGAAACTCGCAATCAGCAACGACGCGACGACGCCCCAGGGGTCGTAGCTGGAAGGAAGGTGGGCCACAGTGCGTCTGTCTCGTTGGGCGGGCAAAGTCCCTCGGAGGGGACTTCGCCCTGTGTTCGGCGCGATCAACGGAGACTTTAGAACAAGGACGCGCGGCTTTGACGGCGGGCCGCATCCAGCACAAATCACGTGTGAAATTTCATGGCACTCCGTGGTGCCATCCCACCGCACTTCTTCAGTGGTTCACGCCGCACTGCACGGCATCGCCAAGCGTGGGGATTTCACAGCCAAGGGGAATTCCCGCCCCTCAAGGCCGTGCCAGTGCGACCGATATGGGCTCACGACCCCCTCACGGGGATAGTCCACTCTTGACCAAAGGATCCCGCAATGAGTCTCCTGCTCCAACGCCGCCTGCTTCTGATCTGCGCCTGCTTCGCCGCCACGACCGCCTGGGCCGCCGACCCTGCGCGCGGCACCAAGGACGAAGCCAAGGCGCTCGCCGAGGCCGCCGCCGCACACGTGAACAAGGTCGGCAGCGAGCAGGCATTCAAGGACTTCGCCGATGCCAAGTGGCATCCGAAGGACATGTATGTGTTCGCGCAGAACATGGACGCGGTGATGATCTACCACGGCGCCAACGAGAAGCTCGTGGGTAAGAACTTCAACGAGGTCAAGGACTCCACCGGCAAGGAATTCAACAAGGAGATGATCGCCGCCGCCAAGAAGGGAGCCGGCTGGGTCGACTACCAGTGGGCGCACCCGACCACGAAGAAGATCGAGGACAAGAGCAGCTACGTCGTGCGCATCACCAAGCCCGATGGATTCGTCGGGGTCGGCATCTACCGCTGACCGACAAAGCCACCGCACACCCCGCCCGGAGAAGTCGTGGTCAAGACACTGAACAACCTGCCGATCGCCATCAAGGTGGCCACGGCGCCCGTGCTGGTAGCGCTGTGCCTGCTCGTCTCGTCGGGGTCGGCCTATCTGACCAACGTTCGAACGGCAAGCGCGGTGGAGCTGATTGCGAGCCAGGGTCTTCCGAACGTCGTCGAGTCGAGCGCCTTCAGCGAGCGGGCGACGCAGGCCTATGGGCTCGTCATGCAAAGCCTGGCCTACGAAGGCGCGGGCATGAAGGCCGACACGATCGCACGCATCGACGCACAGATACCGAAGCTCTTCAGCGCGATGCACGGCGACATCAAGCGGATGAGGGACGCGGCCTCCGGCCGACCCGAGGTGCAGTCCCGCTGCGATGCGGTGGAAGCGTCACTCAAGAAGCTGGAGCGATCGGCCGCCGACGCACTCGACATGAAGAGCGGCGGCCTCGCGGCCGCGGCGATGTTCATGACCGGTGCGGACAGCGCCTTTGCCGAGCTGAAGAAGCAGACGGCTGCGTTGACCGAACAAGAGGTTGCCTCGGGTCGAGCACAAGCGGCGGCCGCTGCCGACGCAGTCGCCTTCGGCAACCGCATCACCCTCGGCATGGCGCTGGCGGCGCTCCTGATGTCTGCGCTCGTGACCTGGGCCTGCGTCAACGTCATCAAGCGCCCGTTGCTGCGTGCATTGGGCATCGCACGTGACGTGGCCAGCGGCAACTTGCGGCGCCAGCAGGTCGAGGCGGGACACGACGAGACGGGTCAGGTCTTGGGCGCCCTCGATCAGGTGTCGCTGCAGCTCAGCCAGACCATCACCGACATTCGCAGCGCCGCCGACCAGATCGACACGGCGTCGAGCGAGATCGCGCAAGGCAACCTGGACCTGTCGACGCGCACCGAGCAGACCGCAGCCGCGCTTCAGCAGACCGCGGCGACGATGGGGCAACTCGCCACGGCCATACGGCAGAACGCCGCGACCGCTCAAGAGGCGACGCGGGTCGCCACGGACGCGTCGACCTTCGCGCGCGAAGGCGGAACTGCCGTCGACGATGTCGTTCGCACCATGACTGGCATCAGCGACCAGGCCAAGCGAATCAGCGAAATCATCGGCGTGATCGACGGCATCGCATTTCAGACCAACATCCTGGCGTTGAATGCCGCGGTGGAAGCGGCCCGCGCCGGCGAACAAGGCCGCGGCTTCGCGGTCGTGGCCCAGGAGGTCCGTGCTCTGGCTGGACGCAGCGGTACAGCTGCCAAGGAAATCCGGACCCTGATCGGCGCATCGGTGCAGCAGATCGAGAGCGGTTCGCACAAGGTGCAGCACGCCGGCGAGACGATGCAAAGGATCGTCGCGTCGATCGAACGGGTGTCCACGATGGTCACCGAGATGTCCAGCGCCAACGCCGAACAGGCCTCGGGCTTCGAGCAAGTCAACAAGGCCGTGAGCCACATGGACCAGGCGACGCAACAGAACGCTGCGCTGGTGGAGCAGGCTGCCGCGGCAGCCGAGTCGCTGAAGCAGCAATCCAAGGGATTGATGCGGTCGATCGAGGTGTTCAAGACCGCGTGAGGCGAAGCTGGCGGCGTTGTTCGGTGATGGCCAGCCCGGAGGGACTCGAACCCCCGACATCCGACTTAGAAGGTCGGTGCTCTATCCAGTTGAGCTACGGGCTGTGCGGGCCGGGAGAGGCCGAGAAGAAGATGATCGGGGCGGCTATGGCCGGAACCCCACTACCCCGCGAACGGCGTATTCTGCCACGGCAATTCGCGGGTCTCTGGGCGATCGCTAGAGGGATTCTGAGCAGTGCGATAGGCCCCCATCCTGGCTTCTCAGCAGGCTCACCGCTCCGCCGGCCAATGCAGCCAACGCCGCGAGCGTCAAGCCCCAATGCACCGCGCGCGCCGACGGCAACAGCGCGAACATGAGTCCCATCAACAGGCTGCCGAGCGTCAACCCGGTCAGCCGCGCGGTCCCCTGGGCGCCTCCGGCCGCGCCGCTGCGTTCTTTCGGCGCGGCGAGCAGCATGTTCTGGTTGTTGGGTGTCTGAAAGAGTCCGAAGCCGAGACCTGCCAGGCTCGTGAAGATGGCCATCGGCAGCCAAGGGTCGCCGTGAATCGGCCAGGCGGCGCACAGCGCCAGGCCGGTCGCGAGGAACCCACCGCCGACTGCGCAAAGCCACGCGGTCGGCACTCGCTTGGCCAGGCGCGCCGACAACGGCGCGGCCACCATCACCGCCAGGGGCCACGGTGTCATCAAGAGACCCGTGTCCATCGCGCTCAGCCCCAGCTCGTGCTGGAAGTAAAACGGCAGCGCCAGATAGCCCATCATCTGCCCGGTGAAGCAGCACACCGACGCGACGACCGACACCCGAAACGATCGCACCCGCAGCAGATCCAGCGGGATCAACGGCGCCGCCTTCGGCATCTCGCGCCGCACCAGCAGAACCAGGGATGCGGCCGACACGACGAGCAATGCACCGCCGTACCACGGCGACGATGGCAGCCAATCGCTGCCCAGCACGAAGGCAGCGAACATGATCGCGTTGAGCGCGATGCTGCCGAGGTCGAGGCGACGCCCGGTGCCTTGCGGACTCGGCAAGCCGGCGCAGGCGACCAGCACCAGCGCACCGATCGGCAGGTTCACTGCGAAGAGCCACGGCCAGCTCGCGACGGACAGCAAGGCAGCACCGACGGCCGGCCCGGCCGCCGAGGCGCCTGCGATCGTCAGCGCGTTCCATGCGATCGCCTGCCCCAGCAATCGACGCGGATAGGTGAAGCGCAACAGCGCAAGACCCAGCGGCATCACCGCAGCACTGCCCAAACCCTGAAGGCATCTTGCCGCCACCAGCCATGGCAACGACGGCGCCAGCGCACACAACACCGACGCCGCGGTGAACAGCGCGATACCGCCGGCGAACACACGGCGATAGCCCAGTCTCTCGCCGACAGCGGCAGCGGGCAGCAGGAACATCACGATGGCGAGCTGATAGGCGGTGACGATCCAGACCGCGTCGGCCGGCGCAGCCTGCAACTGCTGCGCAATGCTCGGCAGTGCGACGTTGGCGATCGCGCCGTCGAGCACCACCAGCACGATCGCACCGAGGATCGCGGCGACGGCTGCGTAGCGCCGCGGCAGTGGCAGACCATCAAGCTCGTTCGCCGCGCCGGATTCGGTGCGTCGAGAGACCGTGGGAGCATTGGATTCGATGACAGGTGACAGCATATTGGCGGACTAGTGGGTGACGCTCGATCGCGCCACATCAGCATAGGTCGACGATGCCGGCCCAACCAGCGCGCGGCGCGCATCTTGTCCCTGCATGCGGCGCCAGCCCCGCGCCCGCAAACCGTGCTAGCTTCAGCGCATGCCCGCTGACGCTGACCTCAACCTTCTCATTGCGTTGAACGCCCTGCTCTCCGAGGGCAGCGTCTCAAAAGCGGCCGAGCGTTTGGGTTTGAGCGAATCGGCCATGAGCCGCACGCTGGCGCGACTGCGTGAAGCGACGGGAGATGAGCTCCTGGTGCGTGCGGGCCGGGCCATGGTTCCTACACCGCGGGCGCTGGCGCTGCGCGACCGGGTCAAGGCGTTGGTCGAGGAGGCAAGTGCCGTACTGCGGCCGGCCGGCCCCGACCTGAACCTGAGCACACTCGAGCGCATGTTCACCGTGCGGGCCAATGACGGCTTCACCGAGGCCTTTGCGCATCTGCTCGTGGCACGCACCGCGCGCGAAGCGCCCGGTGTGCGCCTGCGCTTCGCACCCAAGCCCGACAAGGACGTCCGCCCGCTGCGCGAGGGGTTGATCGATCTTGACGTCGGCGTTCTCGGCGAGTCCGGCCCCGAGGTGCGCGTTCAAACACTCTACCGTGACCGCTTCATCGCCGTCGTGCGACAGGGGCACCCGCTGCTGATCGAAGGCGAGATCACACCCGAGCGATATGCGGCCTGCGACCATGTGATCACGTCGCGCCGAGGGCGGATCACAGGCCCCGTGGACGACGCGCTCGCCGCCGCAGGCTTGACGCGTCATGTCGCAGTCGTCGTTCCCAGCTTCGGCACCGCGCTGTCGACCGCGGCCGCGACCGACATGGTGGCGCTGATACCCGCGTCGTACTTCGAACACCTGAGGGCAAGCAACGCGCTGCGCTCGTTCGAGCTGCCGGTGCCGACGGAGCACATCACCATCTCGCAGATGTGGCACCCCCGGCTCGATCGAGATCCAGCACACCGATGGCTGCGCAGCGTCGTGCTCGAGGTGTGCCGGAGTTACCGCGCGACAGTGTCTTGAAATGCACGCACGCTGCACCGACAGCGTAGGGAATTCGAAGACTAACGAATCTCGGCGTCTTGCAACCAGTCGCAGCGCTCGAAGCGCAGCCCTGTGAAACCTGATGCTCCTGGCGAGCATCTTCAACAGAATCAACGAATCAGATTGGTCGGGGCGGCGGGATTCGAACTCGCGACCTACTGGTCCCAAACCAGTTGCGCTACCAGGCTGCGCTACGCCCCGAACAAGCGCGCATTGTACCCAGAGCCGC
>Ga0307509_10008917_pt1 | contig 12647 bp, 18 predicted proteins | sample 10_EM_MG_FD_202245 | JGI IMG/M metagenome (GOLD analysis project Ga0307509, IMG submission 202245) | Populus trichocarpa ectomycorrhiza microbial communities from riparian zone in the Pacific Northwest, United States - 10_EM | ecosystem: Host-associated > Plants > Roots > Unclassified | place...
TCGTGTCTTGACTAGGCAGCCTCTTAAAGAGAAAGAGAGTAGAGAAATCGACCGTGGCCTGTTGAAGTGTTTTCTCTTACTGCAAACCGTGTACCCGGCCGTCTGTAACATGGGCGTTGAGAAGAGTATTGCCGACCGTGCAAATGCTCTAAGTGAGGCAGAGCAAGAGCGGGGTAGGGAGAGCAAACATGAACAAAAACAAGACGAAATCCATCAACCCAGAGAGAAGAAGGCCCAAAGGGATAAACCTAAGGGAAGGGGAGGGTAGAGGAGGTATGACTCCACCCCCTGGAGCGAACTCATAATGGGGGGTGGAGTTTGGAAAAGTGGTGATAATCTCATGATGTTGAGATTTCAATCGCCGGGTGTGTAGAGGAGACGGAGGATGGCTGTCTTTGGACCTTTTTTCTTTTTTTTTTTTCTTTTTTCTTTTTTTCTTTTTTTTTTTCTTTTTTTTCTTTTTTGAATCATGTGATTATTGATTTAGGTACAAAATCCTGCATGCAGCTCGCGCTATGCCATATAAAAAACCTTAATTCCAAAAACTAACAAAGGAAATACAAAATACAAACAACATGTGCAAAAACTCTGCAAGCGGGATCATCTGAACCCTGTTGCATCGCCATCGATGACTGACAAAATAAAAAGTAAAGTAAAGCCCTTCTTATAACACACAAGAAAAACATTCAAAAGTACTAAATAACCTCCCCGCCCCACCTGCCCACTGCGGTAGTCAACTAGGAACAAAGGAAACTCAAAACCAGTGTAGAAAATACCCTGAAGAGAAGCTCGAGCAGGGGAGTCTGAAGTAGTAATACCTAGAAGGACGGGACCGAGCTAGCGAGTTTTGTGTTAAACGCTATCTGAGTCCGAAACCGGCTCAGGAGTCGCGGTATTGGCTCGAATGCGCAACATGGCGGGAGGAAAGCCCGTGCGAGTAGCGTAGAGATACTCAGCTAAACCCCTGAGGAGGGGAACCGAGAGCTAAAGGGGACCGTCAGGGCCAATGTCGTCCTCACCTGAGAGATGGGTGAGACAAGGCTGGGCGAGACAAGGCTGGGCCTTAGCGGGGCAAAGGAGTATCGCATGTTGGAAAGACTCATCGTCTTCCTCACAGAACGGGCAGAGGGTGCTGGAGTCCCTGTTCCACCAGGAGACATTTGCGGCAAGGTAGCTGGCACCTGTACGCATCTGGTGAATGCGGCCACATATAAATCGCAGAAGGCCAGTAAAGGCATGGGGAGAGAGGCAAGCACTATAAAGATAATGAGGGGGCACCGGCGGACTCAAGCCTAGCCAGTCAGTGAGCAGTGAGTGAATCAGAGGAGCACTGTGGGCTTGGTAGGTGACGGAAGCAACTCGCGACAGCGGAAGCGCCACGAGACCTGTTGAGGCAAGCGGGAGGATAAGAATTTCCTCAATAAGGTCTGAACCCTCGTGACATAAGGAGTCTAGTGGTAGGTGCTTGGCGGAATTAACCGCCGGGCAAGACCAGGAAGTAAGGTGGACGGCTTTGGGGGAGCGTCGGAGGAGAAAGCGATGATCATCTGCAGAGCGACTGTGGTCCCAGGTGGGCACAGACTTGGGTATTCGGGCAGTGGCAGGAGTGAATTCCGAAGGGGCCCAGACCAGGGGGAGGGCAGCTGACCGGCGGCGGTGTTTGCAGATAGAGGAGATGGGTGGAAGCGAAGGCTCCCCATAAAGAGCGCCCAGCGCGGTGGTATAAAAGCAGTTAGTTGTCCATCGGAGCACTACATGCCAGAAGGAGTCGAATTTCCTAAGGGTGGCTGTGTCAGGGACAAACAGGTCGCAACCATAGGTGAGAACGGGGAGAATGGCACCGAAAACTAATTTTCTGTTGCACCAGGAGGAGAGGCCTTTGCCAGCTGCAATGAGCTGCCGGATTGTAGCAAAAGAGTCATTGGCAAGTGCCAGCTGTCTCAGGAAATGAACAGAGGAAGGTAAAGTAGGGGTGAGCCAGTAGCCAAGCCACCTTACAGCTTGAGAGGGTGGAAAGAGCATGTCATTGATTGTAATGGGGGCAAAGGAAACATCCGAGCGGTCCTTCGGGGTTCTCCAGTGAATGAGTTCAGTTTGTGGGACAGCAAAAGCCACCCCCAGGTCGGCACCCTGCCTTTGGATACTGCCAAAATAGTATTGAAGAGCGCGGATATTCGAACGTACAGAGTCCGAGCCGACCGCGATAGTGAGGTCGTCGACATATGAAATCACCAGACCTTGGGGGATCGATGGGTGGAGGCTGGCTATATAAAGCACAAAAAGGAGGGTAGAAATCGGAGAGCCCTGAGGGGTGCCAACCGCGACTGGGCAGCAAACCCTAGGCACGCCTTGGAATATGAGACGGCACTGGCGTTTGGTGAGGAAAGACTTGATCCAGGCGACCAGGTAGGCGGAGACACCCCCTTTGGTGAGGATATTGGCCAACTTGTTTGCACAGACATTGTCAAAACCACCTTTGACATCCTGGAAGAGAGTTTAAACTTTGAAGGAAGCAGCCTGAAGTAGGCGAACTTGGTGGGTAAGAGTAGCGACAGCGTCGAAACAGCCCAGACCGGCCAGGGACCAACACTGATTGGGGTGCAAGAGGCCAAGGGAGCGGGCGGAGGAAGCGAGACGAAGAGTGGAAACTCTATCGAGGATCTTGGACCCAGTTTCAAGCAGCACAATGATGCGAAAGGAAGCAGGTGTACGGTAATCAGGTTTGCCTGATTTATCCAAGACAATGCCGTTGGCCTTCTTCATGGCTATGGGGTGGTACCCGAGGGTGAGGAGGGGAGTGAACAGAGTTGGAAGGAGCCGCTCGTTGGCCTTGTGGACCTGCTTCCAGATAGAGTATGGAATACCACTTGGGCCAGGGGCTGACGTGTTGGAGGACTTTCGAAGTTCTGAAGACACTTCTGCTGGTGAAATCGGGGGGACGTTCTTAAAGGCAGGAAGGATGAGCGAAAAAAAGGGGGGGAGAGGGTCCGGGAGGGAAAAAATGTTGTAGGAGGGTATTGTTAATTTCGGTAAGGGAGGAGGAGTTCTCAAGCATGGGGAAGCGATCCTGGGCTCTGCCGGCTGCAATCTTTCAGGCATCCCAGACTGATCGTGAATCGACGTCAGCCAGAAACTGCGACCAGTGAACTCTCTTGGCGGATTGGATAGCCTTAAAGTACGTGTTCCAAGCCGCACGGGCCATGGCGGGCGAGGCCTGGTTCTTGCTCATGAGTCGGGAGGGGTGGTGATGGATGCGTCATAGCTGTGAAAGTTCTGGAGTCCACCACGGCTTAGAGTAGGAGGACGGGCGTTTGGTTGGGGTATTGGAGGTGATGAGATGCGTGATCTTGGCAAGGCAGTCATCGAACCATAGGTCGAGTGAGGTTGGAGTGGGACGAGCAGGGGGAGCTGCAAGCGTGAGGTCGGCAAGCAGAGGCCAAATGTGACCCCAGTCCATGAGTTTCCAGTTTAGGCTCCACAGCGGGGGTTTCAGGAGAGGAGGAGAGAGAATGATTGTGAGGGCGGAGTGATCCGAACCGGTTGGTGGGAAGGAGGGGTTCCAGGAGCAGAAGTATGGCAGCAGGGCAGTGTTGGCAAATGACAAGTCAAGTACTGCAGGGCGGTGATGGGTGTTGAACGGGAACCTAATGTAGACCCCGGGAGTATTGAGGAGAGAAAACAACTGAGGTGAAGCCCTGTCGAAGTAAGGGGACCTTATGAACTGATCGTAGGTGCAGAGCAAACGAGTCGGATCAGAAGCGGAGTGGTGAATATTGAGGTCCCCAAGGACAAGTGAAGGAAAATCATGCTGGGGAAACAAATCAACAGCAGAAACTGACCTAGTGTGGCCACTAGCGATAGAGTAGGAATTATAAAAACGAAGCAAAGTGTGATAAGTATCAAAAAGGCCCTCAGGGAAGTGAAAGTTCACTGCCATGAGGTCGCCCCTTTCAAAAAACAATGGAAGAATCGGAATAACACTTAATAGCCGTTCGTGAACATAGGTTGCTACTCGAGGCTTATAGCTGTCAGTACCTGGAGGAAAAAAACATTTATAGTTGGGAAAAACAGGAGGACAATTCTTCCAAAGAGGAATAGCCTGAAGAGCCACAATATGAGGAGAACTTTCAACCGAAGTAAAAAAACTAAAAAGAGTTTGAAAAACATTACTGCTACCGAGACAATTATGCTGAACAATGGAAAGATTTAAACAACCAGGATAATGTAATGATTGGGATGGTGAAGGACTCTGTGTTGGGGCTGGGGTTGACGATATTTAAAGTTCCATGATGTCGTCGGTCGGAGCGGGTTCGCTCCTGTTGGCACCGGTGCTAGCACGGAAGAGGGTGCTGCCAGCACCAAAGAGGTTCCTGAGGGGGTGGGGGGCGGAGAGGTTAGGCTGGGCGGACGCGCTGGGAACAAGTTTAACGGTTTCAGGTTGGGTGGCTTCGCTAGCAGGAGGGAAACGAGGACCGTGCTGGGCTGGAGTGGGCGGCACAGTTGGGTGAGCAGTTGGACCCTGAGGGGTGGTTTGGGGGTGACCTGCATGGGGGGCATCGGGAATGTCTCAGTCCCTAGACGGACAAAGGGCGGAGAGGATTTCGCGACGGATGGGACAGGTGCTATCGGAAGAGGCGTGCTGCCCACCACATTTGATACAGAGAGGAGGGGAGGCGTTGCAGCATCCCACCACAGACTTCTCAAAGCCCCCTTTCGGACAGCTCAGGTTAGCACATCTGTGGGCGGAGTGGTGATGGAGGAGAGTGCAGATCGGGTTGGCTTGTGCCTCTTCTTTGCATAGAGGAGCAGAGTCACCAAAACGCCAGCACTTTCAGCACTACGTGGATTTGGAGGCAGAATAGACGGGGGCGACCGTGTGGGCGCGGGAGAAAGGTGTGATGGATTCGCCGAACCGGGAAACATGGAGGTGGTCGACTGCCACAACCCCCGAGGTTGTGCGCTTCTCAGCCCTTTTCACCGGATCTGACGGTAGGAATCTAGCCCGAAATATGGGGACGTCAATAGCATTGCTAATTGATTCAAGTAGTCAAGGGAAGAGGTCAGTAGGCTCGTGCGGGAGAATAGAAAGAGGAAGATTATTGATGAGGAGCACGACACTTGTAGCTGCCTCCCTGAAAACCTGGAAAGGAGGGTCTCCAACCAGGAAACTCTGATTGAGCTTCTTAGTCATTGCATCAAAGGAGGGGGAGTAAGCAGAAGACGGGATGTAGGGATTGGCTATGAGAGTAACAGCCCCATTGCCATTGACCGAGGCAGTAAGGGAGAGGGGTAGAGAGCAGTTGGCCTCTCTAAGCACAGCGGCCATGATGTCGGGAAGGGTAGCAGTGATGATGAAAGAATGGTTTCGGGAAGGTTGGGGAGGTACGGGGGGCAAAGAAACGACGTTGAGCAGCTGGGAGCGTTGGGGGTCCTTTGGGGACAGTACTCTTGCTTGACGCAGTGACTTGTGCTGCAGTGGCGTTTTTCTTGCCCTTACCGCCATTCCAGGTAACCTGTGCCCAGGTTTGATCTTGGGGCTGCGGGGGATCAGAAACAGAGAAACCGGGGGGGGGGCCGGTGTGGCAGAATGAGGTAGCTGGGTAATGCTCAGAGGAATGTTTGGCTTCCTCTGACTGGGGGTGGCGAGATGCGAAAAGGATAGCCTGGTGGGGGTGAGTCCGGATGGCGTTTGGCGTATGTGTCCTAGTTGCCATACCATTTTCCCTCAAAACGGAAAGGGAAATCCGCTGCGGCAACCGTACGAGACGTGAGGTGTGTGGCAGGTTTCTTTTTCTGCTGAGCGGGTTTAGCTTGGACAGCAGGGGCGGGAGGGGGTGGCGCTTGAGGCAGCGGGGGTGCCACTTGCGGGGTGCGGTGTGAGGAGAGCGCAGCAACACGAGAGGATAAGTCCTTGAGGGACGCCTCCAGGTTGGATGTGACTGGTGGTGAGGGGGTGGCTGACCGCTCTGCCTGGGCCGAGGTGAGGGACTCAACCTGCGAAGTCAAGAAGGCAACAGAGGCACCAAGGTCATTAACAATGCCGACGAGTTGGGCGAGAAGGGGGGCCATAGCGAGTTGACTATCAGGGAAGGTGGCAGCTGAGGCATTGTAGACTGTGGGGAATGAAGCCGGGTCAAGGCGAGCGAGCCTGGCAGCGTGCCCAACGATGTTGGTGACATTGTCAGCCTCCCCGGAGAGAGAGGCATGACTCGACTGGGAAGACAATGAACGAGCGATAGGATCAGCCCTAAGGTCCTGGCGAGAGGAGGCAGAGCGAGCTGGGCCAACACCCGAGGCCGGGCCTGCACAAGTGGAAGGGAGAGGGGTAGACGACATCAGGACAAGGCCAACAGGCCAGGCCGGAGGACAGAGAGGAGGGGGAGAGAGAAAGTTCAGTCAAACTACCAGTTTGCCCTTTCAAGAATAAAAATCCTCTCAGCAAAGGTTAAATAGATATTTCACTTGAAAAATGAAGCCCATGTGAAAAGCCAAAATAGATGTATCGTGAAAAATAAAGACCAAACCCTGAGGTTCATGTTGGCCGAATGCCGTAAGTATTTTAAGTGAGAGGTAAATAGAGGGCGCAGAGCGTGGCTGTCTTTGTACCATTTTTTTATTTTTTTATTTTTTTACTTTTTTTTATCTCTTTTTTTTTTGAATCATATGATTATTGATTTAGGTACAAAATCCTGCATGTAGCTTGCGCTATGGCATATAAAAAACCTTAATTCCAAAAACTAACAAAGGAAAAAAACAAAATTCAAACAACACGTGCAAAAACTCTCCAAGCGGGATCATCAGAACCCTGTCGCATCGCCATCGATGACTAACAAAACAAAAGTAAAGTAAAACCCTCCTTATACCAATAAGAAAATCACTCACAACTAATAAAACCTCCCCGCCCTACCTGCCCACTGCCACAGTCAACCAGGAACAAAGAAAACTCATGTACTATATACAAAATCCGCAGAGGAGAAGTTTGAGCAGGGGAGCATTGGAAGTAGCAATACCTAGAAGGCCGAGGCCGAGCTAGGGAGTTTTTGTGTTAAGCACTATCTGAGCCCGAACCCGGCTCAGGAGTAGCAGTGTTGGCTCGAATGCGCAACATGGTTGGAGGGAAACCCGCGCGAGTATTGTAAAGATACTCAGCTAACCCTCTGAGGAGGGGAACCGAGAGCCAAAGGGGACAGTCAGGGCCAATGTCATTCACACCTGAGAGATCGGTGAGGTGACGCTGGGCCTTAGTGGGTAAGAGGAGAATCGCGTGTTGGAAGGACACATCATCTTCCTCACAGAACGGGCAGAGGGTGCTGGAGTCCCTACTCCACCAGGAGACATGGGCGGCAAGGTAGCTGGCACCTGTACGCATCTGGTGAATGCGGCCACATATAAATCAAGGGAGGCCAGTAAAGGCGTGGGGAGTGAGGCAGGCACTATAAGGATACGAGAGGGGCACTGGCGGACTCAAGTCTAACCAGTCAGCCAGGAGTGACTGTAACAGAGGAGCTCTGAAGCCTTGGTAGGTAAGCGAAGGTATCCTCGACAGCAGGAGCGCTACGAGATTGGTAGATGCGAGCGGGAGGATACTGATTTCCTCAATAAGGTCTGAAACCTCGTGAAATAGGGAGTCTAGTGGTGGGTGCTGGGCAGAGTTAACCGCCGGGCCAACCCATGAAGTAAGGTGGACACCTTTGGAGGAGCCTCGGAGGAGAAAGCGATGATCGTCCGCAGAAGGGCTCTGGTCCCAGGTGGGCACAGATTCGGGTATCCTGGCGGTGGCAGGGTTGAATTCCGAAGGGGCGCAGACCAAGGGGATGGCAGCTGACTGACGGCGCTGTTTGCAGATAGACGAGATGGGTGGTAGTGAAGCCTTCCAGTACAGAGCGCCGAGGGCGCTTCCTGTAAAAGCAATTGGTTGTCCATCCGAGTACCACATGCCAGAACGAGTTGAGTTTCCTGAGAGTGGCTGTGTCTGGAACAAACAGGTCGCAGCAGTAGGTGAGAATTGGAAGAATGGCACCGAAGACTAGCTTTCTGTTGCACCAGGAGGAGAGGCCTTTGCCAGCTGCACTGAGCTGTCGGATTGTAGTGAAAGAGGCTTTGGCTAGTGCCAGCCATCTCAGGAAATGAACCGAGGAGTGTAGAGTCGGGGTGAGCCAATAGCCTAGCCACCTCACAACTTGAGAGGGTGGAAAAAGCATGTTGTTGATCACAATGGGGGGGAAGGAAACATCCGAACGGTCCTTCGGAGTTCTCCAGTGAATGAGTTCAGTTTTGGGGACAGAAAAAGCCACCCCCAAGTCGGCACCCTGCCTTTGGATGCTGCCGCAATAGTATTGAAGAGCTCGGATATTCGAACGTACTGAGTCCGAGCCAACCGTGATGGTGAGGTCGTCGACGTATGAAATCGCCAGACCTTGAGGGAGAGTCGGGTGTAGGCTGGCTATATAAAGGACACACAGGAGAGGAGAAATCGGAGAGCCTTGAGGAGTGCCTACAGCGACCGGGCAGACAACCTTAGGCGCGCCTTGGAATGTGAGTCGGCACTGGCGTTTGGAGAGAAAAGACTTGATCCAGGCAACCTGGTACGCGGAGACACCTCCTCTGGTGAGGTTAGTGGCCAGCTTGTTTGTGCAGACGATGTCAAATCCACCTTTGACATCCAGGAAGAGAATTGAAACTTTGAAGGAAGCAGCCTGAAGCAGGCGGACCTCGTGGGTGAGAGTAGCGACAGCGTCGAAACAGCCCAGAACGGCTAGAGACCCACACTGGTTGGGATGTAAGAGCCCCAGGGAGCGGGCGGCGGAGGCAAGACGAAGAGCAGAAAGTCTTTCGAGGATCTTGGAGACAGTTTCAAGCAGGACAATGATTCGAAAGGAAGCAGGTGTACAGTAATCAGGTTTGCCAGGTTTATGCAGGACAATGCCGTTGGCCTTCTTCATGGCATGTGGGTGGTACCCGTGGGTGAGGAGAGGAGTGTACAGAGATGGAAGGAGCCGCTCGTTGGCCTCATGGACTTGCTTCCAGATAGAGTAAGGAATACTACTTGGGCCAGGGGCCGATGTGTTGGAGGATGTTGGAAGTGCGGAGGACATTTCTGCTGGTAAAACTGGAGCGACGTCTTTAAACGCAGGGAGGATTAGGGGAGGAGGAGGAGAGGGTCTAGGAGGGAAAAAATGTTGTAGAAGTGTGTTATTAATTTCGGTGGGGGAGGAGGCGTTCGCGAGTGTGGGGAACCGATCAGGAACCCTGCCGGCCTCAATCTTTCTGGCATCCCAGACTGATCGCCCACCGACACTGGCCAGAAGCTGCGACCAGTGGACTCTTTTGGCAGATTGGATAGCCTTGAAATATGAATTTCGAGCCACACAGGCCAGGGCGGGCAAGGTGTAATTCTTGCTCATGAGACGGGAGGTATGGTGATGGATGCGTCGTCGCTGTGTATGTTCAGGAGTCCAACAAGGTTTAGAGTAGGAGGATGGGCGTTTGGGTGAGGTGTTGGAGGTGATGAGGTGCATGATCTTGGCGAGGTAGTCATCGCACCATAGCTCGAGTGAGTCCGGAGTGGGGAGAGCCGGGTGAGTTGCATGCGTACGATCGGCGAGCAACGGGGAGATGTGATCCCAATCCGTGTACTTCCAGTTAAGGCCCTTGGGTGGGGGCTTCCGGAGCGGAGTGGAGAGCATGATTGTGATGGGGGTATGATCCGAAGCAGTTGGCGGGAGGGAGGGGTTCCAGCAGGAGAAAAACGGGTCCAGGCAGTGTTGGCAAAGGACAAGTCAAGAACTATAGGGTGATGATTGGAGGTGAACGGGAACCTAGTGCAGACCCCGGGTGTATTGAGGATAGAAAACAACTGCGCCTTTGCTCTGTCGAAATAAGGAGAACTTATAACCTGATCGTAGTTCCAAAGCAAACGAGTGGGGTCGGAAGCGGAGTGATGAATGTTGAGGTCCCCAAGAACAAGTGTAGGAAAATCATGCTGAGGAAACAAATCAACAGGAGAAACTGACCTAGTCTGACCACTCAGGATGGAGTAAGCATTGTACAAATGAAACAAATTCTGTGAAGAATCAAAAAGTCCCTGAGGAGAGTGAAAGTTCACTGCCATGAGGTCACCCCTTTCAAAAAAAAATGGAAGAATAGAAATAACACTTAATAGCCTTTCGTGAACATAGGTTGCAACCCGAGGCTTATTACTCTCAGTTGCTGGAGGAAAAAAACATTTATAGTTGCGAAAAACAGGAGGACAGTTCCTCCAAAGAGGAATATCTTGAAGAGCCACAATATGAGGAGAACTTTCTACCGAAGTAAAAAAACTAAAAAGAGTTTGAAAAACATTACTGCTACCAAGACAATTATGCTGAACAATGGAAAGATTTAAACAACCAGGATAATGGAATGATTGGGATGGTGAAGGACTCTGTGTTGGGGCTGGGCATGTCGACATCTAAAGATCCATGTGGACCTTGGTCGGCGCGGGCTCGCTCCAGTCGGCACCGGTGCTTGCTCTGAAGAGGATGCTGCCAGCACCAAAGAGGTTGCTGCGGGGGAGGGGAGTGGCGACGCTAGATTGGTCTGATGCGCTGCGAACCAACTTAACAGTTTCGGGTTCGGTAGATTCGCTAGCGGGAGGGAAACAAGGACCGTGCCTGGCTGGAGAGGCCGGTACAGTTGATACAGAGAGGATGGGAGGCGTTGCAACATCCCACAACCGACTTCTTAAAGACCCCTTTCGGACAGCTGTGATTAGCACATCTGTTGGCGGAGCGATGATGGAGGAGAGTGCAGATCGGGCAACCTTGTGCCTCTTCTTTGCATAGAGGAGCAGAGTGACCAAAACGCCAGCACTTTCGGCAATACATGGATTTGGAGGCAGAGTATGCGGGGGCGACCGTGCGGGCGCGGGAGAAAAGCCGCATGGATTCGCCAAACCGGGAAACATGGAGCTGGTCGACTGCCACAATGTCCAAGGTTGTGTGCTTATCAGCCCTTTTCACCGGATCTGACATTAGGAATCGAGCCCCAAATATGGGGACGTCAATAGCATTGCTGATTGATTCAAGGTGTGAGGGGAAGAGGTCACTAGTCTCGTGCGGGAGAATAGAAAGAGGAAGATTATGGATGAGGAGTTCGACACTTGTAGGTTCCTCCCTGAAAACCTGGAAAGGATTGTCTCCAACCGGGAAACTCTGATTGAGTTTCTTGGTCATTGCATCACAACAGGGGGAATAAGCAGAAGACGGGGTGTAGGGATTGGCTGTGAGAGTAACAGCCCCATTGCGATTGACGGAGGCAGTAAGGGAGAGGGGTAGAGAGCAGTTGGCCTCTTTGAGGACAGTGGCCATGATGTCCGGTAGGGTAGCAGTCATGATGAAGGAATCATTCGGGAGGGTTGGAGAGGTACGGGGGCAAAGAAATGACGTTGGGCAGCTGGGAGCCGTGGGGGTTGTTTGGGGCCACTACTCTTGCTTGACGCAGCCACTTCAGCTGCAGTGGCGCTTTTCTTGCCCTTAGCACCCTTCCTGGTAACCTGTGCCCAGGTTTGATCTTGGGGCTGCGGGGGATCAGAAATGGTGAAACCGGGGGGGGGACTGGTATGCAAGAGTGAGGTGGCTGGGTATCGCTCAGAGTAAAGTTTGGCTTCCTCTGATTGGGGGTGGCGAGAGGCGAAGAGGATAGCCCCTTGTGGTGAATCCGGGTGGCGTTCGGCGTATGTGTCTGGGTTGCCTTATCATTTTCCCTCAAAGAGGAAGGGAAAATCGTGGGCGGCGACCGTACAAGACGTGAGGCGGATGGCAAGTTTCTTTTTCTGCTGAGCAGGTTTGGCTTGGACAGTAGGGGCGGGAGGGGGTGCGCTTGAGGCAGCAGGGGTGCCACTTGTGTGGCGCGGTTTGAGGAGAGAGCAGCAACGCCAGAGGACAAGTCCTTGAGGGACGCCTTCAGCGTGGATGTGGCTGGTGGTGAGGGGGTGCCTAAGTGCTCTGCCTGAGCGGAGGTGAGGGACTCAACCTGCGAAGTCAAGAAGGTAACAGAGGCACAAAGGTCATTAACCATGGCGATGAGTTGGGCGAGAAGAGGGGCCATAAAGAGTTTACTAACCGGGAAGTTGGTCGCGGAGGCATTGTAAACAGTGGGGAACGAAGCCGGGTCAAGGCGAGCGCGCCCGGCAGCATGCCCAAGGATATTGGTGACATTGTCACCCTCCCCAGAGAGAGAGGCATGACTGGACTGGGATGACGACAAACGAGAGATGCCATCAGCCCTACGGTCCTGGCAGGAGGAGGCAGAGCGAGCAGGGCCAACAGCCGAGGCCGGGCCTCGACCAGTGGAAGCGAGAGGGGCAGACGACATCAGGACAAGGCCAACAGGCCAGGCCGGAGGACAGGGAGGTGGGGGAGAGAGAAAGTAAAGTCAAAATATCAGTTTGGCTTTCCAGTAATAAAAATCATCGGAGCAAAGGTGAAATATATATTTCGCTTGAGAATGAAGCCCAAGTGAAAAGCCTGAATAGATGTATCGTGACGAAATAAAGACCAAACCCTGAGGTTTATGTTGGCCGAATGCTGTAAGTATTTTAAGTGAGAGGAAAACAGAGGGCGCGGAGCTTGGCTGTCTTTGTACCTTCTTTTTTTTTTTTTTTTTTT
>Ga0307509_10008918_pt1 | contig 12647 bp, 7 predicted proteins | sample 10_EM_MG_FD_202245 | JGI IMG/M metagenome (GOLD analysis project Ga0307509, IMG submission 202245) | Populus trichocarpa ectomycorrhiza microbial communities from riparian zone in the Pacific Northwest, United States - 10_EM | ecosystem: Host-associated > Plants > Roots > Unclassified | place...
TCATGAGACCACTAGCAAGGCAAGCAGAGAAATCTTAAAGATCAACTTGCATGTTTTTTAATGTAGGGATAGCTTGTCCTTATTGCCTCTGGTGTGCATGAATCCCTGTATACCTCTTGTATGGTGTAATATGCCCATCCGTCCATGATATATATATATATATATATATTTAGTTTAACGTGGGTGTCCGGACCAGCTTGCGCGTACCTCGACTAATCCCACGGGCCCTGAAGTTAACGACCATGTAAGCCTCCAGTGACCATCATATAAGCAACCACAGAGCTTGAACCTAACCGTCCATGATATATTTGATTAAGGGAGTATTTGTTTATATAGTTTATGCTTTTAAAATTATTTTTTATTTACCATATAAAACACAGGGTAAGTTATTAGTTTTTTTTATCAGGAGCATGACCGCAATAAAATATAGCTAGTAAAATTCAAACTTGAGACAGTTTTGATTAATTTAAACCCATTTTTGTATTTCTAGAAGACTTAAGGCCCATGCTGGCATGAGACAGAGAGTTCAGTTTTGAGCATCCTTTTAATTAAGCCCATCTTCGTATTTCCCAGGATATCCTCTCTCTTTCTTTTTTTTTCCCCGGCTCCGGCAGAATACTATAAAAGGATGGAACCCAATACATTAAAAGAAAAAACTCAAATATACCATCAAATTATTAATTTTGCATTCCAACTATTCTTTATATCAATTTTACTTTTAAATTATTTTAATTTCTTAATCAAGTACTTCTATAGAACACCCAATGAAGAATGTGAAGTTCCCCATTAAATAACTTTATTTTAAAAAAAAACAAATGTACAATTTAAATAAAAAGCTTTTAAAATAGAAAAGGTCCTTAATCAAGGAATTTTAAAAGTTGCATGGTAAAATCGATATAAAAAATAATTTGAATATAAAATTGAGATTATCTATGTTCTAGGATCACAGTCTTAGAGCGTGTTTGACAGTGTGGTTGCGAGTGCTTTTCAAATAACTTTTCGTGTTAAAATGTATGCCAATGATGTTTTTTTATTTTTTAAAAATTATTTTTGACATCAGCACATCAAAACGATCCAAAACGTACAAACTATATTAAATTTTAGCAAAAAAAAAATTTAAATTTTTTGAGAACACGGGTTGAACCGCGTCCCCAAACGCTTCCTTAGAATATAATGAGTAAGTTGATTATGAGATTGATTGATTTCAATTAACTCACAATCATTTATCCGTACAAGCCTTTTTTAATATATTGTAATTGTTGACAATTGTATGCTGATGTTACAAGTGGGCTTTAATATATATCATTTTAATGTCAAAGCATAAATCATCACACAGCTGATAACAAATAAGTTCGTTCGTTGATATTCATTGCAACCATAAACAATAAATAACATATATTTGGAGGAGGCTTTAATTAGGCTAGGAAACATCTTTCTTTCCTACATTATCATACAAGATGGGAATCATAACAAAAACAAAAAAGCTATATGAATATTATTTATTTATTTTTTGTAAGAAATTTATTATTAAAAATTTTATTTAAAACCCGATGGAAGCTCCATTGACGAGAACTGATCCATGATGTGAAACAGATAGAAAAAATTTCTCATGCCTCAATCTATGAGAAGGAATGAAGTTGTGTTTTTATGTTTTAAAAATATTTTTTAAAATTTTAAAATATTTTTTATTTTTTTGTTTATTTCAAATTAATATTTTTAATATTTTTATATCATTTTAATGTGTTGAAATCAAAAATAATTTTTAAAAACTAAAAAAATATTATTTTAATATATTTTAGAACAAAAATTATTTTGAAAATCAATCACGGTAACCCTTCTAAATCTTGAAAAAATCGTAACCTAATTATTAATAATTGGATTCTAAACTTTTAGTTTCCGCAAGCATCGAGCCCTTTTTTTTTTTCCCCCCCTCTCATCCTAGAAGAGAACTCCGCTACCATTAAAAATAATGCTAGGTTCTTGACCTTTTCATGTACATCTTCTTCAAACTCTAAACAATAAGAAGCACATGGCTCCATATTGTTGTCGCCCTTCAGGACAAAAAAAACTAAAAAAAAAAAAAACTTGGTGTACGTTCTCAGAGAACATCAAGTCAAAATTATACTTTAATCAAGATTTAATTGATATTTTTAATTAACCCTCCCTTGAAGAAGACTTGTCAGCGGTGATCAATTTTTTCAACCATCTTGATTGTTTTCTGCTAATAAACGACACAGATTGACACATTGGTATGGATACAATAACAAGCATCTCTCTGTTTTTCAGGAACTATCGTGAGAAGCAGCATTTAATTTTCCAACTTTTGTGCTTCCATTTTAAACTCCTTTACGTTTACTCTCAACAACCTAACATTGGCTGCACAACCCAGAGATAAAATTGTGCAGAGCCCCAAATAACAAGGGAGTTTGATTATATAAGCCATGTACATGCAGCTGGTCACTTTCTCATGGTTAACAAAATTAAAAAAGAAGATGGATAATCAAGTGATGAACACATTTAATGCTCTGGTGCAATCCTTGCTCAGCAGCATAGAAGTCATAGATGCACTTCTGTCTTCCATGTTTCCATGTTGTTGGCAGGAAATTAATAAAAACTCACATGGGAGCTGTGAACGCTTTTTTTCTCCTCCTTTTTTTCTCGTTTCCTGCTGTAAAATTAACGTTGGTGGTTTTGGGGATGTGGCAGAGAGTGGAGGCTGCCTTAATGGGAGTCACACAGACACAGGTCATGTCCAGCTATTTCTCTCTTTTTGTCACACATTTGGAGCTCTTGATTACTTTTGCTTCGACTGCCAATTGTTCAACACAGAGTGGAAAGCCTCAAAGGAAGACAGATATGAGGGGAAGGGGGGAGATTGTTATCCGGATTGTCACCTCTTCTGTTACTGTCATTCGCTTCTTTTTTGGGCAGAAAAATAGGTTTGACTAATTGGGCAAGGGAAGAGAGAGAGAGATAGAGAGAGAGAGAGTTGTGAAGGCGTCTTAACGAGGAAGATGAAGTGATCGTCACGTTCATCCTGCTTGCCTGGAATATGAGGGGACCCTCTTCAATTATCATCATTGAAATCTAGGAAGAAGATATTTTAGCTGCTTGATTATAATCTTCCAATAACGGGAAAAAAGAAAAGAAAAGAAAAAGAAGAGTATTTTGAAATTGAAATTAGAGGGAGGCATGGACGAGAAACCAAACATAATTGATCCACGTCCCACACCTGAACCGCCCTTTCCAAAAGCTTTGTCGGGGAACTCCACGGCCCCATCATTCAAATTTCAATTACTGCCACATGATTTTCATGTCCAGTTTGCCCCCCTCCTCCCGGCTTTTTTTTTTTTTTTGAAACACAGTTTAATTAAAGTTTTTTTAAAAATAACATATATTAAAAAATATTTTAAAATTAATATAATTTAATCATGGTAGAAACAACTATTATTGAAAATAATAGTTGTGTCAAAAATAATTTCTCATTCAAATTAATTAACAATTACAGAAATTAATTCTAATTTTTTATTAAGATTTAATGGAAAATAAAAGAAATTTAAGATCTAATAGCAAAGAAAAAATAAGTCACCGAGAGCACATCGAAACTCTGTTTTCAACACATCCAGTATCGTTAGAAATATTTCAACAAAAAAATTATTTTGCAAAAGAAAAAATATCACTACATAACAACTATTCTCAATAGCAGTTGTGTATAGAAATGATATTAGAAAATGTAGTTGTGTTCAACCGTTATTCCCAATAGCGGTTTTGTACAAAATCGATATTTAAAAAACCAATTGTATTCAAACTATGCTATTTAACAAATATATTTTTCTACCTATATCATTTTTTTAAAATTTTTACCAAATTATGTCATTTTTTTTAATAAAAAAATCCTCTTCTCCCTCCATTGTTCATTACCAGATAAAATCCTTTTTTATTCAATTAAAAAGAAAAGGTGTTGTTTGTTTGCTTGAAAGAAAATTTTTTTTTAAAAGTGATTTTTTTGAAAAGTAAATTTCTGGATAGTAAATTATTTTTCGATGTCATGGAAAATAAATTAGAAAAGACTTTCCAGTGTCTGGCTATGTCATGGAAAATAAGTTGAAAAATAAGTTATTAATTTTTTATTTTTTAAAAAGTTTATTAAAATAATAAGGACCAAATTTTACAGATAAAAAATTTGGAGGATGAAATTGAAAAAAATATAATTTCATAAATTATTTCAAATAAAATAAATAACAATTAAAATAACGAAGACCAAATCTGACTGATAAAAATGTTGAAAGATGATGAAATTAAAAAAAATATAATTTTATAAATTATTTCAAATAAAAAATAAATAGCTATCAAAAGAATATAGACCACATATAATATATAAAAAATTTTAATTAAGAAAATAATAAGAGAAAAACAAATAACAATAAAAAAATTAGGATTAAAATTTATATAAAAATTAAATTAAATCAAATTTTAAGGAATGAAATTAAAAAAAATAATTAAAAACAAAATATATAGCAATCAAAAGATTGAGAACTAGATTTGATATAATGAACAAATAATAAGATATTTTTGAGTTTTCAACAACTCCTGAAAAATGTTTTACATTGACTAATTTTTTTAACGATAAACAAATACAAAAAAATTTAGAAAGTGATTTTTACGTTCCATGAAATAAATGGAGCCTTAAAGAGTGTGTGAGAATATGGTATCGATTATCTTTCAAAGTTTTTTTCACTTAAAAATATATCAAAATAATATATTTTTTATTTTTTAAAAATTATTTTTGGTATTAATATATTAAAATGATAAAAAAATAAAAAATAAAAAATTATTATTATTTTTTAAATAATTTGGAGAAACCGGAACTGCCCTTGGTTTCCGTCTGAAGGAAATGCTATCTACCATCGCTTTTAATCAGTCGTTTTATACACTTGTCGTATAAAATTGCCACGTTTGATATTTTTCACTTGAAAGGCAGATAAACGTGGTAAAGGTGAAATGCAGATAAATCTTGAAAGTACACGTGGCTTCCTGAGGGAGCGAGTGCTGAAAGGGAGACTGGTAAAGGTGAGTGCCCCTAGCTTTCCTCATCCATGTAACAAGTCTTCTCTGCAAACAAATACACTTTAGATTTTCAAGTTAAAACACTACAAGGAACCTCCACACTCTATTACAGCAAAGGACAAATCTCTCTCTCTCTCTCTCTCTCTCTCTCTCTCTCGTCTGTTTAGAGAACAAGACATGAATGTTCTTGGTCTGTTATTGCTCATGTGGGCATTGTTAAATACATCTTTGTTTTTCTTGCTTGATGCCAGAGGTGAGTCAACTCCTTCCACCATTTCTGCCTCTCCTCTTCCTAAGAAACATAAACCCAAACCCATGTTTCTCTTCTCTTCAAAAATGCAAGCTCAATCTCCAGGTGTGTTAATAATGCTCTTTTTCTTTGTTTCCAAGTTTGTGTTTTTATTTTCCATCTTGGTTATTGAACAGTCATTGCCTTTATGTGTGTGTCTATGTACTTCATGTTCTTACATGGGGTAAAGGGGCTTGCTTTGTTTCACATCACACGCTCAAATTTCAAACCCCTAGCACCATAACTTGATTTAGTTTGGGGAATGCAGGGGAAGAAAACTAGAAATTGTTGTAATGTAACTTATGTCATTACAATTTCTCCCTTTTTCCCTCTTGGTTTCTCCCTGAACAAGAAGAGGATGAATTCTTCTTGTGATTCTGTAGCTCAAATGTGATTTTTTCCCCTTTCATAATTTGACTTGAATATTTCTCTCCAAAACTTGTCATATCAGTTCCTCTTGTTTCATTTAATATATTTTTCTTTTCTCTGATGGATGTGTTTGAGCTTTATTTTTTTTTTAAAAAAAATTGTATCTAATTGTATTGGACAAGTTGAGGCTTTTCTTTGAAACTATATTGTACTTAGGCTCCCTTACTGTTTATCCAGGAATGCCTTTGGTTCCTGTGGTTGAAGAAGTGCACCACCAAGATTTGAATAAGAAAATCCTGATAGCACTAGTTGTTGCTTCCACTCTCCTTGGTGGAATAGTGTTGTTTTTCTCATGTTTCTGGATCTACAGACTGAAAAAATCTAGGAAATGCAGGGCCAAAAGTAAAGGCGATGGTATCTTCTTTACACGAGTTAAATTTGCTTTTGCCGCTACATTTTTCCTTTTGAGGCATGTTACAAACAATTGTGCTTGTTATGCTCACTCAGTCTTGCTACTTTTTTTGTTTAAATTTAACATGTAGATGTAGCTAAAAGGCATTCGCCGAGTCTGATTGGGGATAAATTTAATCTCTTGAGGATGGCTGGGAAGAAGGGTTCAGTTGCAGTTATGGAATATCAGTTGTTGCAAGCAGCAACAAACAATTTCCGGGAAGATAATGTTCTAGGACAAGGTGGTCATGGATGTGTCTATAAAGCTCGTTTCAGTGAAAAACTCCTTGCAGCTGTGAAGAGATTTGAAGGTGAAGCACAGGACATTGGAAGAGAATTTGAGGTAATGTTTTTCATGAAATTGATTTGGATATTGTTTCAAAGCATCATGGCTTCTTTAATTTTTCCTTTCTTTTCATTTCAAATTTTGTTTGTAAATGCAGAACGAGCTGAATTGGTTAACGAAAATTCAGCACCAAAACATAATTTCTCTTTTAGGTTACTGCCTTCATGGTGAAACAAGGTTTCTTGTGTATGAAATGATGCAGAATGGGTCTTTGGAAAGTCAATTGCATGGTATAAATCTTCTCCTTCTGAATTTTAAAATAAAAATTAGAAGATACCAATTTGTACCTTGTTTTCTTATATAATTTATGTTATTGATGAACATTTAGGACCAACACATGGATCAGCATTAACATGGCATCTGCGAATGAAAATTGCTGTTGACGTTGCAAGGTAATTCCAACTCTCAATTCTCTGTTGTGCACTTTATTCTCTTTCATTCTCCTTTTATTTTCCAAAGGAAATCCATTTTTTTATGCTAACTACTTGCTGTCACCAAAAACGTTGTTGACCAGAGGACTAGAGTATCTTCATGAGCATTGCAATCCTCCTGTTGTCCATAGAGATCTAAAGTCATCTAACATTCTTCTGGATTCGAGCTTCAATGCAAAGGTAAAAGCCATCCATGTATAACAAATTTAACAGTTCTGCACTCCTCATAAGTGCATGTTCAGCATCATTTTGTGATTTTAACTAGAATGTTTCCTCTGACGAGTCTTTACTTAATTCAGCTTTCAGACTTTGGCCTTGCTGTAACATCTGGGATCCAAAGCAAGAACATAGAGCTTTCAGGAACTTTAGGTTATGTAGCACCAGAGTACCTTTTGGATGGTATGTCCAATTCCGTTCAAATCTAAGAATGTTGCCACTTCCATTTTGTTGGTAGATATCCTACTTTTTATATTTCCGCTCATCACAGAATTTTTTTTTCTTTCTTTAATGATTTCTTAGTCTATTAACTATCACATTTTCAGTCATAAAAATTATGTTTTTGGATTCTCTGATGAACTCTTCACAGTTCAAACTTCTGTCACGTGAAATTTGATCATTTTCCAGCAAGCATCATTGCTTCTGCTAAATGCAATGTTGTTGGTGAGAGATTCTGATAATGGATGGTTAATGAAGATTTTTTATAAAATAGTTTTAAAACAATGCAGTGTCTTGTAGCGTTTCCCCCTTAAGGCTTAATTTGTTAATGAGTCTGAATAAACTCCGTGAAAAGAATTTTGTCAGATGATGAACAAGGCAGGTTTCGCTATAGCCTCTACTCCTGAGACTTGCCTGGTGGTGATAGATTTTTGCAACACAAGATCCATGGAAAACTTTTCTATTTCATTTTCAAGAACTATATAATTCTACCAGCAAGTATTTTTTTCTACCTTTATGTTCTGGATAGTAAATGGTATTAAACATTTCCTGCATCTAGTCTTTCTTTGATACAGAATGAGGCCTAATTGCTTGGAAAGAAACGTATGATCACTTAGTTTTCTCTTTCCAGGTAAACTAACTGATAAAAGTGATGTCTATGCTTTTGGAGTTGTCCTTCTGGAACTCCTGATAGGAAGAAAACCAGTGGAACAGATGTCTCCAGATCAATGTCAGTCTATAGTCTCATGGGTAATTTTCCTTGAACCCTATTTTAGCAGTCATGCCTTGAGGACTCGAGGTAATATCAATCAGGATTCCTTGAGGTTTTGGAACTTAACGGTCCATCATTGTTTACATGTAGGCCATGCCTCAGTTCACTGACAGATCGAAGCTTCCAAACATTGTGGATCCTGTTATCAAAGACACTATGGATTTAAAACACTTATACCAGGTACATTGAATAGGAATCTATATATCAGTGTGCCTACAAGTTTTCTGTTCTTGCTTTTAGTATACAAATTTAATCATCATATTACCTTTGAGTAGGTAGCTGCGGTGGCAGTATTATGTGTGCAACAAGAACCAAGTTACAGGCCATTGATAACAGATGTCCTTCATTCCCTCATCCCTCTCGTACCTCTCGAGCTTGGAGGGTCACTAAGAGTTACAGAACCTGTTCCTCTTGCTCTGCCTTCGCACTGATGACTTGAGGATAACCCAAACTGACAGCTTCCTTTGTATATTCAGATGTGTGAAAGTCATTAGAGAAAAGATTTTTGTTTTTCATTGTTACAGTTGTAAATTGAATTGAATTGAATTTTAAGATGAGTTTTTGGCAAGCAGCATCTTCAACTTTTGGATCTATCAGCAACACATTTTTCCAAGGTTTAGCAAGATGCCCTCTTATCAGATGAAATGGAGGGTTGTAGCCGGTAAAGGGCAGTAATATAGGAGTTGTGAGATTATAATTTTTCCCAGACGAGCATGTTTCATTCTAACAATCGTTATTGATCAGCAGACATTGTTCTATCCTTCTGTTATGCGATATTTAATGCAAGACATGACTTTTCCTCACCTTATAGGTGCTGTAATCTGTAAGTTGTAGCTTTAGTTGACCCTTAGTTTTCTTGTAGTCACATGCAATGCCTGATTGGTTTATTAACATTTCCTGCCAGTCTGCTATAGACGACTTTGAACTCCGTGTAACTTAACTAAATATGGAAATAAAGCCGGAGTAAGCCAGCCAGACCTGGCTTATCTGCTTTGCATATTTACCTTAAATTATCAGAGTTACTGAACCTCCTAACGGAGCAGGAGAGAGCTTGCATAGATCGGCTATGGCAATATGTAACTGTAGCAATTTTAGCCAATACTTTTGGATTCATCATCCAGACATGGTAATTTTCATTCGGCAGATACAATACTACCTCCAATAACAGAACAGCAATTGGTATCGAAGAAAGTATAAGCCAAATGAGGGAGCCAAAGAAAAGAAGATAAATGTCTCAAGCAGAAGTTTGGATGGCCTAACCCAAAAGGACAAGGCTGCAATTAAACAAGTCTAAAATTTCTTGAAGTCATCAGTCAAGGATTTTGACTTAAACCTACCCACTGGGATACAGACACAAGGAAGATGGTAGAATCTATGCACAGATCCTAAAAAAATAAAATTATAGTTTTCTTTGTTAGCATCAACACGTAAAATCAAGCATATTCTGCCTGGTTGAAATGTGTATGCATGTTTATACCTTCAAAACTGACTGTATTCCATTTTATTATCTCATGATGTAGAACATCAATGATGGTGACGATCAATTGTAAGAGACAGTGTAATGTCTGTCATACATCAAGACACCCAGTTATTTATCTTACCGATGGATCAACATTTTTTGCAATTTATTAATTATTAATTTTGAACCTAATTCCTTGTTTAGAAAGTCTAAGAATACAAGGATAATTAAATGATAGGTGAGTGAAGTTTGTATTTATACTTAATATTTCTAGATTTAGTAGAATGTCAAGCTCATATAACATGAGCCTAGGTTGCTTCTAGGATCAATGCTTTTACTTGGCTATAAGTTGAGCTCAAGTAGACATAAATTTAATGAGTTGTCAAACTTAATGCTCTTAAGTTCAGCTATATGCTGAGCCTAAGTGGACTTGAGTTTGGTGAGCTGATAAACCCAATGTTTTTGGGTTCAATTACGTGCTGAACCAAAATAGACATTAGTCTGGCTAGGTATCAGGCTCAATGTCCTTGAGTTCAGCTACTTGTAGAGCCCAAACGAATATGAGTTCGGCGATCTGTCAGACCCAACATCCTTATGCTCACTTACATGCCGAGCCCACACGGGCATAAGTCTAGCAAACTGACAGACCTGCTACCTATGGGCTTGGGTCTGGAAGCTTGCCAAACCCAACACCCTTAGGCTTAGCTGCGTGCCGAGCCCAATGGGGCATGGGTCCAACGAACTGCCATGTCTATCGCTCTTAGGCTTGATTGCGCGCCAAGCCTATTTAGGCATGGGTTTGGAAACCCTCTCGACCCATCGGCTTTGGATTTGGTTGTGTGCCAAGCCTAATTGGGTATGAGTTTGGCTCTCTACCATACCTATTGGTCGTGAGGAAGGGCTATAGGTCTAGAGATCATTATAGGTATTATGTTGGGCCATAAAGCTCCGTTAGTTTATTCTTATGACTTTTAATATAAAATGTTAATGTAAAGAATATTCGTCTTCCTACACCTATGTCACTATGTGTATAAAAAATCTTCTAATGACCTATCATGTTTTCATCTCATTAATATTGTGTAAGAGATATTTGTTTCTCATTAATGCTAACAGGAGGGAATGACTTTCCAACCCTTCTATTTCAGCAAAACGATAACGTTTAAGGGTTATAAATACCCCCGAACCACCTGGATAAATGGTTCACAATTTTTGTTCTCTAGACATTAATACTTTTAAATCTGAAAACATTTATCGTATAAAAACAAGAATAAACACTCATATTCTTGAGATATAAAGCTCATTCTCTTATTTATTGTAAATTTTTTTCTTAAAAGTTACTTATTTTATCATTTGAAGGGTTCTAAACTCTATAAAAAATAGACTGTTTTGCAAGTGTTAGGCCTCTTATCATTAATCATTCACTTCTTGAGTTCTGGAGAATAAAATATTAAAATGAACACATGATTATTCATTGTCCAAACCATAAAAAAATATTATTCCTGTGCATATTAGATTTTAAAACATCACACTTAATGACATATTTTATGCCTGCATTTGACACACTTGGCATGATATTATCAAGGAATCAAATAAAACAAACCCCATAAAATTGGAGATATATTCTTGCATTCATCAAAAGTTCCACATCCTGTTTATTGAACACACAATACTTGGCCTCGTTTCCCCTATCTCTTGCCATTTCTAGAAATGGTAATATCAAGTTCGATCCCCACTAAAAGCACCAAGAACATGCCTTTTAAGATTGTTCATCCTGGAGGTCACATAGAGCTCCATGATAAGCCTGTTCTTGCAGCAGAGGTCATGCTTTGTAATCCAAGATGCATAGTCGCCTATCCACATGTGTTCCAGCAGCCTTGGGCTATCGCCGGACACCATGCTACTGCTTGGTCAGAAGTACTATATATGTTATTCCTATAAACACCATCAGAAAACTTCAGCGCAAGTCCATCAAATATTCTCAATCTCCAATCAATGATGTCCAAGCCAGCAAGACCCCTAGAAATGATGAAAGGGGCTGTCGCATCCCATCCACTTGCTGGTTTTTTATCAACAAGAACATGAAGTCACCGAGTCCTTGCTTACATAGAGAAGATGAGAGAGCAAACACCACAGGAACTAATATCAAGAGTAAAGCCAACAGCACTGTGGAAACAAAAACATCAAGCAGCAGCTGGTGTTCTGGTACCAAGGGGCTTGCCAGGAAGAGAAATAAGGAGATGACAACAGGATCACCCAACAGATTTGCATCTCTTGATCGTTGGCAACCAAATCTAGACAGCATTGTAGAAGAATACGAAAACAGTTAAGCATATTACAATCTCTTTACAATGTTTCATGTAGGCATGTAAATGATGTAATGATTTGTACATTAATTTATGCAAACTATGAATTGTTACCTTCGAGATATATGAAGATGAAAAATGCATGTCAAAGGCCTGTAATCATAGTTGCAAACCCCATTACTAGGGAGGTCATATCATACGATATTAAGATTTCCTCAGTAATTTCTGAAATATCCTGGATTGTTCTTTGATATACATGGCTTTTGTGATAGCCAATCTAGATATTCAAGATTGGAAGGAAGAAAATTAAGAGAATTATGCGTTGGACAAAAACAGTGGAGAAATCACTGATGTATCAAAGTGGTTGATGAAAATATTTGACTTTAGTTCCCAACGGCGTAGGATCACCGGACTTCATGTGATTTTCTTAGTACTATATATATATATATCACCATAGTTATAAGAACTGAACTGATCTGAGTTAACTTGGTTCAAGGTGAGGTCATGGGTTAAATAGATTAAATCAATCAAATTTATGATTTTTTAAAACCTTCAATACACGGTTGTTTCATGATTTTTTAAAAAACAAATATAAATAAAACCCTAAAACATAGAATAAAACCAAGTTTTTCACTAGCTCAGGCCTGCCAAGCTCAAGTGAGAATAGAATTAATGCTTGCCTCCGAGTGATATTGTTTCACTTTCAATGGAAAATTCTGGTTAGTT
>Ga0307509_10008920_pt1 | contig 12646 bp, 5 predicted proteins | sample 10_EM_MG_FD_202245 | JGI IMG/M metagenome (GOLD analysis project Ga0307509, IMG submission 202245) | Populus trichocarpa ectomycorrhiza microbial communities from riparian zone in the Pacific Northwest, United States - 10_EM | ecosystem: Host-associated > Plants > Roots > Unclassified | place...
AAAATAAAAAAAACTAAACCCAAAAGCCTCGACTAATTACTATCGTAGAGTATGGTTTTGTACTGTTGAATGACACCCAATTTTGATATATATGCTATTTTAGTACTGGTTAAGAAAAGTAAAAAGAGCAGGTATATATGCCTTATAGCAAGACGACAATTATAAGGCTAATTATTCAATTTAATTGCGTGGGATGATAATTTTGGGTGATGTATGCATAGCCTGATCAGGTTAATTTCTTAAAACACACAATTAAGCACGAAGCATTTCTGATTAGGAAACAAGCTAAATATTGTACTCTTTTCATTATCTTTCTGCAGGGCTAATACACTGTATCTATTCCTATGTTAGAACTAAAATTATGGGAGTGGTTTTACATTTTTATTGAAGACTGCTAGTGGCTTCTTTCAGGTATGCTTTCCAGCTCAGGCTTCCAACCTTTATGTTCACTATCACTACCGGAGATATCCACCTTTTGCACTCTCTGTTGACCCTGAAGATGAGAAACCATATCATCAACTGAGACCCCTCCCTTTCTTAGCATCTCCTGCAGTTCTTGCTTGCTGATCACCAGCTTGATTCTCACCACAGTACTGGTTTTTTCTTGCACATCTTTGGCCTCCTCCTCTGGAATTGAAAATCTTACTTTCTTCTTCTTAGCCTGTGGGGATGGCAGTTGGAGAGGCACAAGATAGTACAAGTGGTCTCCACCAAGTAGGCTGGTGTCTGGCGGAAGATGCTGGAAAGCCTGAAGCGAATCAGCTATTGCATGACCAGAGAAATCTGACAGAACTTGCTGGACTTTTATGGGTGCTTGGTATTCAAGGATCTTCCCATCTGGTTTCATGACCTTGATAACATTTGCTTGCAGAACCAGGCAATTCCCCATGATATATATCTCTAGCTACTATTGATTGTTTAGTGAAAAGAAAGAAGAGAGTTGCTTCTTGGCAATGCTTTAATTTCTTTGCATGAATGGTGCTGCGGTTATAGCTGGCGTTGTGTGTGTATATATATACATAGAATATGGTTATAAAGATGCCCTTGAGATGTCCCAGATATTACAAGGAACACCACTCCTTTCACTTTGGACCCCACGGTGATGATTTTGCTGGTGTGTAAAGAAGACTTGCAACAGAACCTCCTCATTGAGGTCATCACCACCCAACTGGAAACTGAAAGCCGACTCATGTTCAGTGGCGCATGGGAGTCAATTTTGATTGGTTAATTGGAAATAAAGCATGATATAGTAGTGTGAAAACACAAGACTAGAGTATAAAAGGTAAATTAGCATAACATAAAGGTACAAATTAATTAAGCATGATTAGAGCTTTAGCTCTCTTTTGTTGGAAGTGTTTAAACTGTACACCACAAACTTTCTATCACAGCTATAACTAGCTATAATTAATGAGTGGGCTCTTCTTTGTCTATGAGATCATAAGCAAATACACGACCTCATTCCTTGCATTTGGAGTCGAATTAAGTGGGTTCTCACCGGATTTAATTTTTTTACAGTAGTGGAAGATCGGCTAGCTAGCTAGGATCTAGCTAGTAGGGCCGCTTAAACTCTTTGTACTTTAGTGGTTGACCACTGGAGCACCATGGATCGGTCTGGTTAAAACTCTACCTGACTAGCAGTTCTGTGCAACATCGACTATCTCTCCCTACTTCCAACCGTAACATCAAATTAAAACATGCACAATAAGATTTGGCTAATTAATGGGGTTCGCTGGTAGAAGCCACTACGTGCTACTTCCTTGTGTCGTGGTGATTCGATGCAAAACTATGCCTCTCCTGATGTGAATACATCTATGCTAGTGGGACTCATTTATTTTAGCATAAAATGCAAAAGATTTACGGAGGGACGGGAAAGGACTTAGGAATGGAAGAGAACTACCGTTGTTGTCTAATCCAGACTTGCCCCTGGGAAAAAGAAAAGAAAAAAGAAGAGTAAGTAACATGAATGGATTTCATGTCAATTTGGGAGATTATGTGAACTTCTCAAGATCGCCGCCTTTTAATTAGTATTGCAGCAATAGTTGTATGAGAGGTATTTCGCAGGTTTTTTACCAGTTAATTTCTACAGCTTTAGCGTCCTGAATATGGCTTTCGCCTGTCCTGTACGTTACTGTGACAGCCCAGCAGTTGGGTCCCAGCATCGTGTCCATGGAAAGGTGTTCCAGCATGGGCAATTAGTGCTGTTTTCTAACTTGTAATCTCCGCCAGTAATTAATTCTCTTCGACGATGAATGTTGTAGATGACTTTTATCAAACGAAAAAAAAAAAAAAGAAGGTGGCCAGGAAATGATCGAGACCTAATTTAGATAAAAGTTATGGATCGTGGAGATAAAGAAGTAGTTTTTTAAAAGAGTTGCTTAGTGCTGGGTGATGTTTTCCACACGCATGCGAGCTTCTTGGCAATCCTTTTACTAGCATGGGTAGAAAATGAGCGTCCCTTTTAGGAATTTTTAAGCAAATATTGAAGCAATAGTATAACAAATCAGATGCAAAGAGACAATGTCTAGCTGGTACCTTTATCAAGTGGTCAGGGGGCTTCATACATCTCCCCGAGAGTTTTAAAAATATATCTTTGAAATATTCTATATATCATATAGTTTTTAAATTAATGAAAATTATATCATGAAGATGTAATTAAAGTTAAGTTATATATAAAAGATTCTTAGTCTAAACAAAAAAAAGTTTACGAAAATTCTCATAATATGATATATATATATATATGCTTGGCAAATTGAAATTATCATATACTTTAAGACTTCGAATCTATATATATGATCAATGCTCCCCTGCATCTCTGAATTATCTGTCACGGACAGAAAGCAATTTCAACCTGAATAAAAAGGAAAAACAAATGTGCTTGATGCATGAAACTAATGAGAGAGAGATTATAGGAACTAAGGAAAAGCCTTTCTGCATAATTTGAGAATTTTGCACGCAATCAAAGATGATATATATATAAAGATATTCGCAGATGCTAAATAGAAACGGAATTCTATCAAATCATACTTAACAATCGGAAATGAAGATGATTAGCAGCAAGTGATAGTGTCATTGTTCTATATAACGAAATCACAAAACGAAAACGAAAACACATGATTTTGCTTAAAATTGATGGATATGATCCATTGCATATATGTATATATACACGTAACTGTCATGATTCGTGAAGGCAAACAATCACAGTTTGGTCGCTTGGATGCCTTTGTTTATAACAAACATACTTTGATGGAAGATATTTTGGCCGAGAAAGAAACCCACAGAGAGATATATAGATCTTCTCCCTTGCATAGGGTTCTGAGATAATGTTCTATCCCTGAAGGACGACAAACTTCAAAGTTGCTGGTATTTCCTTGCAGCTGTTCTTACAAGGGAATGGCGACTCGCCCAGTACATGCATGTTCCATAGACATGTTAGTAATGCATGCATGTGATGGTAATTAATGGCGAATGAATGTCATGCGAGTTCTCATACGTATTAAATTTTATATCAGGTTGTAATTAGAAATAAAATCTTCATTAGAATTCTTATGAATCTTCTACTTTTAATATGAATAATTAGTCCTTTTTCTTACAGGACTGAAAAGAGAAGCACTTTCTAATTTAATTTAATCCCTATAGTTTTATAAATTTTTACCATGTTCAACGCAGTCGGTAGAAAGTGCAGGTGGCATCGAGTCATGAGCCCCCCTTTGTATTAATGTCTAGGCCGCGCACAGCCCAACCAAGCTTCCCTTTTTATGCTTTTAATTTTCTATTATTTATTGTTTTCTTAAGATATTTTTTTTCAATAATTAATGACTATTCTGTGATCTCGAGTAGGTCCCACTTTTTGCCATGTGTCGATACAAAATAGCCACATCATTATCTAACTATGTCATATGATGAAATGCTTTCGGATATATTTAAAATTTTAAAAGAAATCACGCAAAATAAAAAAAAGTTAAATAGAATAAAAATCCAAAGTCGGTAATTAAATTGGAAAGCTTCTCTGTATTTTCCTTCATTTTGAGAGGATCATAACACGGTAATTACGTCAGCCTGATGAATGCATGCATCTCTTGAAGATAAAAAAGTGAATGAAGCTTTCAGAGATCATAATCAGGAGAAGTCTGGCTATAGAATATTTAAAATTATGGTTGTGGTTATTTTTTAATTAAAAATATATTAAAATAATATTTTTTTATTTTTTTAAAATTATTTTTGATATTAACACATCAAATAATTTAAAAATACTAAAAAAATATTAATTTAAAATAAAAAAATAAAATAAAATTTAAATTTTTTAAAAATATTTGTAAAACGTAAAATCAAACAAATATTTTAAGCTTTTATTCTTAATGCAATGGGTGTCGTTGTCACGCGTTAGAAAAATAACAAGAAATCATGCCCACTAGATCCATGACTCACGCACTTTTCTCTTTGAAGATGGACTACTGCCCTCCTCCATTAGTATAATAGCTCCATTGAGAGGATAGTACGTTATCACAGGTGGAGATACAGGAGGACTGCTGCTGTGTGTAGAACTCTCTTTCTCCTTCGTGAGCCCAGAACTAAATTAGAATGAAGTCCCTTTCTCAAGAAAGCATGGAAAATCTCTTCTCCAAGCAAAGAATTCAGTGATTCACGCACAGAACTTGCCATCTTTCAACAACCCTAAATGCAAAAGCAAAGAACATTCCTTTCTCATTCTCCAAATTACCTATCAAATATTCTTCTGCCACACTCATGGAAAGGCTGACTGCTTTTTTCTCCACCACTCTAGATTTGGTCAGAGTTACCATGGCGGGCTGACATGGCACACTAGATCGTGACACTTGGCCCTCACTGGTTGGGCGGCACCGTCAGTTAGAATTTCCTTACTTGGCTAAACTTATCTTGGACCTGGGAGATAAGAACGTTGACTATGCTGGTTGCTCCATTGAAACAATGCCACCTGTAAAAAGAGTCGTTTTAGATAGACTCGTCTCAGAACATGGGTCTCAGATGTTACTGGACTGAGTTTATTAGGTGGTAAGAAAGCCCATCGTGTTCAATGGGATTAAGATTTAAAATTCTCGTTTCTGGAAAAGAAAAAAGAAACAGTTGACTTTAATTTGTAATGATTTGTTTCCATTATTATATTCTCTGGTCCACTTTATTTTCACAAATCAAGGGCTACTTAGAAGACTTGATAGTGAATTTACCATTACCTAAAACCCAGCTCAAATTCTCAAGGCTAGATCCTAGCAAAGGCCCAAATTCTTTAACAAATAACAAGAAAATACAAAACCCAATTAAATAATCCAAGCATATTATTACCAAAATATATAGCACAGATCTTGAATTTCATAGAGAGATGTAGAAATTAATGGGTTTTGCTCTTTTGGACCTGAATGAAACCCATGCGAGATTTAAATTTCAATAGCGAGCAGAGACAACCACACTACACCTCGAAATCGTGCGTGCAGGAAATCAATTCCAATCACTTGCTTTTTGTTCGATTTGGGTTTGGAGGAGAGATAAATTAATTTTCCAGTGAGAAATTTCTCAGTTAATATTTTTCTTTTTTATTAACGTGGGTGTCCGGGCCAGCTTGTGCGTACCTCAATTAATCCCACGGGCCCTAAAGTTAACGACCATGTAAGCCTCCAGTGGCCCTGAAATTTGTGAGACTCGAACTGATGACTTCTAGAGAGCAAACCTAGGATCTGACCAGTGAGCTACACCCCTCAAAATTAGTTCCTCAGTTAATATTGATATGTCATATACGAGGGTGTTTTGATGTTTTCATCAAATTTAGAAGAATTTTCTGTGAGCACATGGTGTAAACTGTAATTCTTCATAACATAACGGTGAAGTGTAAAATCAACTACAGATATGAGGAGTGATTTTACCTTTATAAAGCTTTGAAAGTAAAATATACTTAGGTTTGTATCTTATACTTGTTATGATGCTTGTGTTTGTATTATGTTGCGCGCGCGCGAGTAGGATTTTAGATTTATTTTTAATGTAAGAAAAAATTGATGTTACTAATTTATTTTATGATATCATCAAAATTGTTAATTTAGGAGTGAAAAGTTGATGAATACAATTAATATAATGAATTAAGAAATATATTAACTAATAAATCATAAAAGGTGCTGTAATTAAACACAAATTAAAGACTAAAGTGATAAGTTGTTGTTCTTATTAAGAAGCAAAATATGGATGCACATATAAATATTTTTTATAAATATAGCGTACATAAAATCTTGCTAGTTGACAGTAATATAATTGCAATAAACCATGAAATAGATCAGGAAAGAGCGAGGGCAACAAGACCATTTTCAAATATAATTTTTATTTAATTGTATAACAAATAAAATAAATATTTGAAAGGTTTGGAGGGATTTAAATTCTAGAAAAAAATTATTTTTTAGTTAAGACTCATATTTTATTTATGCATTTCCTATTTCGATGAAACATATTTTTTTATCAACAGTATGATTTATTCACACATAAGGCATCGGGCACCACCCATGGGGTCCTGGCGGAGCGGTTAGGCGCACTCTCGTCGCTTACGAGGTCTGGGATTCGACCCCTCTCTTCGTCTGCAGCCGGCCCTTTAGGGAGCACTTGCTACCCGGTGCACAAAGAGATTAGTCTGGGCCAGCGCTCAGTATACTCTTGGTTCTACCAAAAAAAAGGCATCGGGCACCGAGGAGGGGTGGGGGAGTAAATTTTCTCATAGAAGAAATAAAAAGATTATGAGAGATAATTGATTTGTATTTATTTGGAAGTATATGAAGAAGTGAAGACAGCGAGGATTAAGATGCGAGGTATAAAATATTAAGGATGCAATTGCTTCCTTCTCTAATATCTATGGACGCCACTCTTGGCCATTGCTAGGGCGAAGTTACAATAAGAGGAGGAGGAGGAGGGAGGCAATTGCCCCTTAATATTTTTCAAAAAATTCATATTAGTCCTAAATAGTTGTAGAATTTTGTATATGCTCTCTTTTTTTCTAGGAATCTGACCCCATAGTTTTTCAAGCTTTCCCATGTTGCATGACATATCTACTATAGAATAATTTGTTTAGAATAACTGTACATAAGATTATTATTTAAACAGGCTATTTTTTATTTTATAATTCGATTTTGATATGATAATTTTGTTTCAATACAATATCACATTATAAAGCAATATTATTTTCTATAATAATCTATCAAAATAAATATTTACTTATAGCACTTGTTACAATTATTTTGTAAATATTTTGATATGATCAATTTGTCACAAGTCGGTCTCTTACATTTTGGGTGTATAGTGAAAAGACCCATAAAAGCAAAAGTAAAATAAAATAAAATTAGAGTTTAGGGGCTTTTTGGTTTTTTTACATTTTGATTGCATAGTGAAATTACTCCATTGCCATTAAAGAAAAAAAATTAAAATTGATGTCTAGGGGTGTTTTCATCATTTTCATCATGATTTTTTAGTTATAATTAATTTGAATAAAGGGCAATTCAATATTTTAACAAATAAAAATATAATGAAAAAATAAAAATGATTGGTTCGTGTTTTGCATGTACTAGTAAGTGAGAGCCGGTGCTCTTTAGATAGTGTGCATAATACCTCTCGACCATCAAACTTTGCCTTTCGTATTACATTAGAAGCATTGTAGCATTCTCTTTCTCGTGGCCAAATGCATGTGCATAATAGAGTAGTGGTTGAGCTTTGGTGAAAAAAAAAATTTCTCTCATTTTTTTTTTACATCTCATATTTAACATCTAGCTTTTCAAAAATCAAATGTGTTTTAGTTTGTATTTGTATTAATTTTAATTTTGATTTTTTTAATTGTTATTTGTTTTGTTTTTAAAGTTTTTTTTTTAATTTTGACAGAGAACTGATTAAAAAAATAAGCTTTTTTTTTTTTATATTTCAATAGGCTACAACATAACCAATTCAACTGTGTAACCCATCAATGTGGTTTTTTTTTAATTATTATTATTTGTACTGAAATATGCAACTTTGACAATTTTGTTTTTGGCATGTGTTACTAAACAACTCAAGATTTTTTAGTGGTGTGTTTGGTTACGGAACATTGAGAAAAATGAAAAGATAGAGAAGTCACATTCTTCCTATATTTTATATTTTAAAAACACATAAATTCATAATAAAATTTTCTAAAAAACATAATTAATTATCTTTGTAACCCCAAACTGCATTGAGCAGCAAGGATGGAGGGACATAACTGAATTACCTGTCACATTGGTCACTTTCTAGAAAAGCAAGTATCCATGTACAGGACAGCTAGTTGAGGAAGACCGACAAATACTCATCAATGCCAGAAACAACAAATGCACACCAGCCAGTCTTATTTCGCTAAAATCCCACCTCCACTCTTTCTCTTCACCAAAACCCTTCAGCGAAAATCATGGCTGGAGTACTTAACATCCACAATTTTCCTCTTCTCCATTCAGTTCCTGGCAGCCGTAAAACACCCAAGAAGTCGATTCCTACCATTAGAGCTACCTCAGAGACCCCGACTTCATCTACTTCTACTTCTACTTCTACTTCTTTTACTGCACCACCCAATTTCGAGCCACCAGAGCCAAAGCGGTTTGCAGTCAGACCCGACAAGACTTGGGATATTATTGGAGCTTCTCTTGCCTTGATTTTCCGGTTGGGTACTGGTGTTTTTGTTAATGGGTATGTTGAATTAGACTGAACAGTTCTCTTGTTTACTCCTTTTCTTTTAGTTATGTTCATTGCTTTTTTATGTAAATATTGGTTTTCTCATACATTGACAGGATTAATTGGAATCTTGTAGCTAGATGATTTTTGCTATCGATTTTACTGTAGAGTTTACTGTGGATTTGAAGATTTCAATGTACTCAGACACAAATGTACTATGATTAAGTGGTTTTAATAGTAAAAATTAAAATTTGCACTGCAGTTCATATGAAATTCAATTATTTTTTTTTGTACAATGGAGCACAAAATATGTTTCCGCAAGTTAATTGAAGTCAAATAGTAGTAACTCTTGAGTTCCTTAAACTATATGGGGACATAATGACCTTTTAGGGTCCAATTTTCTCCAGATAGATTTTCGAGGCTCTTTGTACAAATGTAGAAAAAGGAAATTTGGAGGGCAATCCTATGATTGATGATGGGAACCATAATGGTCATTATTTAAAGTCGTTTGTCTTCCATCCTTGCAATCCATTCGGGATTTCAATCCGGGTGTTATCACATAAAGCAGTGAATTAGCAAAGATGAGGAGGCTACCGATGGACCCTAAATTATCAAGGAGAAAAGCTAAATGGACTTGCTGGGGGAAAGGGAACGGGTTGTGTTGTTGGTGAAGTGCCTTAGAATCCATCCCCACAGCTTTGCTCCTTGTTACAAATTCTCAAAGTATTTTCTGGTCAGATAGTTTATAGTAATGAACTAATGTATGTTATTTTAAAAGGGCAGCAAAACTGAAAGGGAACGAGGGATAGGAAGAAAAAAGTTGGGAATTAGGTCCTGATTGGATGAATTGAGAATGGGCTTGGACTTACAGAGACAAGGGTTTAGAAGGCACCGAGAGTATTAGATTGATTTTGGAGTTCCTTATTTGTGCTTTCTCATTAGACAGAGTCCTGTACCATTCATTGCTTTAATAATACAGCTTTCATAGAAACCATGGACCCTAAAAGCTTAAGCTTCTAGCTGAGGTACCAAGAATGGGTGATTATATTTGCTTACAAAAGCCTTAAACTTCAGGTGTAATCTTTTAGAATTCTCCTCCTTTTTACAAGTTCCACCTTTTGACGTTTCCTTTGTACCATCCTCCAAAGTGTACATGAAGATGCACCCTTGCCTTCTTTTAGAGGCATTTAAGTTATTTTTTGTATTTTATTATCAAATTAAATGTCAAAAAAAGACAAACCAAAAAGACTGAGAAATGAGAGATTATCAAACCCACCAATCTTAATCTGTAGTGATGTTATTCTTACACAATATGTGAAAACTATCATGTCCTTTATCATGTAGTTGGATCTTGTGGCAGCCACTTGGAGGATTCCCGAATTTATTATATCTTCGTTGGACTGTGGCAGGTATTCTGTATCTTTTGTTTCCAAGGATGCAATTCCACCCGACCAATATTCTCTGGAAGTAGCTGGTAGGTGTCAAATTTCCCAAATTTTAGTTGTCATTCTATATGAAGTTGATATAGTATACTTGTGTTGAATAGCTGGTGCAAGTTTCTATACCAGTTAAAAGATCAGGACAAAGGTGGAGGATTTATTTTAAGTCCCAAGTTGATGTGAAAGCATATTTGGCATTCCTGTTCAAACCCACTATCTTAACAATTAATTTTGCTGATAAATGTAAATATGATATTTGTCTTTTACAGGTTATAAAGTGAAAGAGACCTCAAAATTAGGCCCTCGACCAGAAAAGCCTATTGAGATATATGAGTTTGAAGGGTACATTACTTTCCAAATTGTTTTTTTTTCTCTGCATAATATAGTTGGTAGAAGGAATCTAGGTGGTGAGTTCCCTTGTAGTCTTTTCTCTTGTTCTTCGTTCCACTTATGACTCTTTTACATGCAATTATGATGAATTAATACTGAATGGTTGTACCCCTTTTCCCCTCCAAATATGGATTCTGATGCGCTACCTGCAAACTTCAGCTGCCCATTCTGTCGGAAGGTAATGTCATTCAAAAATACCGTGTTACAAGTTATACTTAATTGACCTTGGGTGTGTTTAATTTGGTTCGTCTCAGGTCTATATGGATGATGAACCTTGATCCATTACATATGTTGCTAGCTAATTGTTCTTATTACTGGCATGTCTCTGAAATTACCGTCTATGGCTTTCTTAAGATGTTAGCTGACGGTTGTGCAAACATGTTCAGGTTAGAGAAATTGTTGCAGTGTTGGACCTTGATGTTCTGTTTTATCCTTGCCCAAAAAATGGTCCCAATTTTCGTCCCAAGGTCGCTCAGATGGGTGGAAAACAGCAGTTCCCTTACATGGTTTGTCTTTTTTCTTTCTATTATTGTTCCCCAGTCACCACATGTACATAATGACCAGATATAGCTTTAGCAGAACAATAGCTTGACATGAATGTTTGGAAGAACCAGGTTTTACAACTTAAACAGTAAAACCACAAAGAATCAGTTTCCAGTTCCCTATCATCTCATTCAACACCCTGAACCTTGTTAACATGGTAACAGAAGGTATCATTGGTTTCTTCGAGCAATTAATTTTCAGAGAATGAGAATCTAATGGTCACCAATTGTCTGACTGCCAACCATAAAATCTATATTATAGTTCTAGCTATTAGAAAGGAGATGATTTGATATATCCATTATATATCTGGGTCTTCAACTTTATCTGTATTGGCCATGCAAAGGGAAGTTCTTTGGCATTTAGTCTTAACTCAGGTTAGTTGTCCATTTTATCTGTGAATCATAGAGTTAATTTATAAATTATAATGATCTCTTTGTTCGAACAAGATAGAATGAAGGAACCTGAAATGAAGCCACAAGTAGCTTTGCAGCCAAAAACTTCCAAAAATGGCCAACAATGTGTGTATATGCCACCGAAGAACTTAAACTACAACTTGAAAACAAATCCGCTTTGTGAAATATGATCAATAGTCGAGGTATGGGCAGGTTGGGAATGTGTGGCTCTTTGTATTCTGGTCTGGGCAGCAAAATTGGTTAACAGTAAAGGCTATTTAACACTTCCTGACTTTAGAATTCAATGCCCCATTCACATGCTTGCTTGAATTAGGTCTTCTCAAGTTCTGCTATCATAATCTAATCATGTCTCTTGCAATTTCAATTTCCTATTTCACTCTTACAGAATTTCATATCGTCATTTTCCTTCTATCCTTAGGTAAAGCCGCTTAAGGTGAATAGAGGTTTTTTGCAAAATTATAAATGAAATCTTTTAAAATATTTAAGAAATATTTTTTATTTATTTTTTATGTATGCCTGACAAGTGGGGCCTTGGGCAATCGTCATTTTGTAGGACAATCTTAATTTCATAAAGCATAATTGACAAATATACATTACTTATTCTTAGGGTCTTTTGTTAAGTGAGGGTTTTGGGCCATTGCCAAAGTGGCTCTTAGGCTCTGGCCAGTTTTGTCCTTAGGCTTAATGGTTTTAATGCAAGTCATACCTTAAGGGAGTGACTTTAAGTTGAAGCCAAGGCTCAAAATTTTGCTTGTGGTTGCAGGTAGATCCAAATACTGGAACTGCAATGTATGAATCGGACGACATAATTAAGTATTTGGTTCAAAAATATGGTGTGTTTCTCAACATCGACCTACTTTCATAATTTACTTCCATGTCTTTTCATTGTTTTCTCATCACTAAACAGGCTATCTGAAAGAATAAAAAGTAAAACTATAGAATACAATTTGCATGATCAGTTTGCCCCTTTTTTTTGTTTTTACATATTATTAATAGATAGATTAAATTTATTTTCTTAAAATTTGGGTAACTGTGATTCCATATCTTATCTTGGTCAAAGCAAGCCTAATTAGTATGGCTTGTTAGGTACCCTTTCATTTCATCTATACCTTTTGTCAATTTTAGGTGACTAAAGGAGAGGTTTAAAATTTTAAATGATGATTTGCTTTTTTTTTTTTTAAACATTATATT
>Ga0307509_10008921_pt1 | contig 12644 bp, 18 predicted proteins | sample 10_EM_MG_FD_202245 | JGI IMG/M metagenome (GOLD analysis project Ga0307509, IMG submission 202245) | Populus trichocarpa ectomycorrhiza microbial communities from riparian zone in the Pacific Northwest, United States - 10_EM | ecosystem: Host-associated > Plants > Roots > Unclassified | place...
CTCATTACGCTGCTGAAGTCGCAGCCTGCATGATAAATGAGAAATATCAACCTTGGTTGAATGAGGTGGGTAGACAATTCGTCGCACAGCAAGAGCAGCTTGCGCAATTGCAAAAGCAGGTGGCTGAAGGACATGAACGTCGAAGCCCTCTCGAAGTGGCCTTCAGTGAGGTTGTCCGATCATGGGGAACAACTCTATCGGTCAAAAACCTCCGGCCCTCGTCACGTCCTCTTGGGGTTACCAAATCTAGCTCCATTTCGTCGGGGAGATCATCGAGACAGAACTCTCCTCAGCCGCCACCTCCGGAGGCTGTCCCCGCAACACCTTCCCCTTTCCCACGATCGTCGAGGGTACCTGCCCCTCAGGCAGTGGAACAAAATACGCCGGCAATTCGTATCGCACGAGAACGACCCTTTGCAGTAGCAGGGCAAACCCCTCTACCCACTACTCCACAAGTCCCAGGTGCCTTTGTTTCAGCAATAGGACCACCCGCACCAGCAAAACCTTCGGGTAATGTTGGACCTTCCGGTTTTACCCGAAGGTCCGAAGCGCTAGCGCCTACGGGTCTTTGTTCTCCTGACTGTAGGGTTGTGGCCGAAGGAAGCGATATTCGTTATGAGCATAGGTTTCCATTTCTCAAGAGTGACTTTGAGGCGATCAATATTTGGTTGAGACCTAGGAATGACGCTCCTCAGCCAAGGTCAAAACAGAACCGATATGGGTACTGTGAGAGTATAAGGCACACTAGGCACAGTGACTGCCCTGATTTTTTAAGAGACTATGCGGTTAACACTCGTGCCGCTAGCCAACAACCTCCTACCCCACCGTCTAACCCATTACCTGAGAGAATGGACGAAGACGTGCAGGGCGAAGATGGTTTTAGTGGGTATGATTCACCTAGGGGAGGCCCCAGCGGCAACACTGGTGGCAGTGGAGGAAATCGTCCTCCCCGTAGTGGAAACGCTGGAGGCGGTGGAGATCCGAGTGATTCTGACTCCTCGTGAGATGGCGATTCTGACTCCTCCCTTCCCGACCAGCGGAAATTCCTAGGGAGACGCAAGTCCCATTGGAATGATGTGAGGAAGGAAAAGTATGATAGGCGGTGTCATGAGCTTGCTGAGTATCTTCGGAAACAACGCAAGGGTAAGAAGTTAGCGCATCCACCGAAGAAACTTGAGAAATTAGGTGTCGATCCGTTCAAAGGTGACTCTACCAATACTCAATGCTTCATACAGGATTGCGAAATCAAACTGGACTACTTTAGGGAATCCCTCCGCAAGGACTGGGATAAAGTCATTTTGGTAATTCCCCTTCTCCAAGGTCCTGCCAAGAAATGGTACCAGAGCATACACCCTTAGGTTAGTGAAGAGGGTGCCCGTCGAGAAGGTATTCCCTTCGATCCGAAAAATGTCCTTCGTACTTGGGAAGGTTTTCGGCAACAGTTGGTGTCAAGTTTTGGTGGACACTCCGATCGGGATCGCGCTCTTAGGGAGTGGAATGATTTGACTATGAAGTCCGGTAAGATCGATCACTTTTGTGATGAGCTGATGAGACTGGCTTTAGAGTTGGGATATAGGGGCAATTTTGTCAAGGACAAAGCCCGCGTAGGTATAACTACAGACCTTCGCAATGCATGGGCTTTAAAAACTCCGCTTCCCGACCAATACGTGGAATATATCAATCTTCTCCGTCAAACCGGACATCAGTTGGAAGACGTTGCTTCCTTTAACCGTACGGTTACAAAGGGAAAACATCATTCCAGACCAGAAAAGAGCGATCATAGGCAATCGTCCGCTAAGAAACAGCGCAAGGATAGGAAAAGCTCGGGGCCACGCCAACAGAAACCCCGCAACCATGCGTCTGGGTCTTCAAGACCCGAAGAAACAGAGCACACGAAAATGCATCGTGATATTTCTCACACACTGATTGACAAACGCAAGCAGTTGAATCAATGCTCTCGATGTGGACAAGTTACTACTGGGCACAGTGTCCGTCGGCCACTCCTGTTGTTGCGTCCTCTCGAATTAATCGAAAAAGAGGCGCCGGTGAAGCTGGATACGAAGCCACCCAAGTCCCGAAATCGCGCCGCATTGAAGCTGCTCCGAAACCTGCTGTTAAGCATGTTGTAGCCGAGGTCCGCGGATCACCACCTCCAGATTTGGATATCTTGGAGATTGATACCGATATGGACGGCTCGGTAAGATCTATCCCAAGAGGTGATAGGAATGCAAAAGCTAACTCTACTCTAGAGCCTACAAAGGCTGATGAGATAGATGACGGAAACGAAGCAGTAATGTTCCCCACCAGAGGTACAATATATGGAAACTAATATCTGGCTATAGGGATAGCGAGATTGGTTGGGTTTCTTTTGTTATCTTGGTAATAGTGGCAATACTTTGTTTTACGCTTTTGTTTTGTTTCTTATGTGATTTTGCGAAAGTGTTATTTGCTTATCTCATATTGTTTGGAATTCTGGATTGCATTTGGTTGGGTTTTGTGTTGATTTCGTCAGGCTGGACTTGACTTAGCAATTGAAGTTATTTTGCAAGTTTACCGCAGGAGGGTTGAATACCCGAAGTCATGCTGGCGTGATAGTAAACAGCCAAGCTATTGAAACCCCGTAAAATTTATCAAGTGATAAAAGTTATTCACGACCCGTTGTGGCCGCTATTGTGTCGAAAGGCAAGAGACATTAATTAGCTATTGTAAAACCATACCAAATTCTTCTGGAAAGTTACTAACCACAATGTTTAGGGACAAGAGACCCGATAAGCGGTTGAGGCTTGCAGGCCCACCGCCACACACAAGATCCATTCACGTAAGAGTGAGATTGGAATGGAGCCACAATCAAGAACGGCTAAGTGGTGCAGGCCTCTTGTTGTTAGAGAGTGGCGCTACTGGGGCTGTATTAAGCAGTGATTGGGTTAAGAATGCCCAAGTACCTTGTGTACGTCGGAAGGAACCGACACCGATCTTTGATGCTAGCGGAAACCACATTCCCGGCTCAGGTCTACACTATACCACTACGGTGGATATGTATATAGGAGACCATATGAATAAAATGCGATTTGAAGTCGCAGATATGCCGACCGGTCAACTGAATGGTTACCTGCCAATGTCGTGGCTAAAGGACCACAACCCAGATATTAACTGGGAGAAGGGCAGTCTTAAGTGGCGATTAGAATATTGTAAAGCCCACTGCCAAAGGAAAGAAAGGCGCTTAGCGTTCATCACAGAAGAGGAACTCTTAGCCGAAGACCCAGACAATATCTTTGTCATAGGCATGGCCCTTTACACTGATGAAGACGGCGAGGACATCAAGATTAAGATTCTCCCTGAATATAGAGACTATGCAGATATATTCAGTCAAGAGAAAATCAATGCTTTGCCTGAGCATAGTAAATACAATCATCGTATCGACTTGATTCCAGAGGCCAAACTTCCAGATGGGCCGATCTATCCCTTGTCTAAGAAGGAATTAGACGCGCTTTGGGATTATATTAGGGAAATGGAAGACCATGGAAAGATTAGAAGATCTTCCTTGCGAATAGGCGCCCCTATATTATTTGTGCCGAAGCCTGATGGAACGCTTCGGTTATGTGTTGATTACCGAGGGTTAAACAAGATTACTATCAAGAATAAGTATCCATTACCCTGGATGAGCGAGCTCAGGAGCAGGCTCGGTAAAGCCACTTTCTTCACAAAATTGGATCTGAAGAATGGCTATTACCTTATCCGCATGGCGGAAGCTGAAGAATGGAAGACCGCTTTCAAAAGCAGATATGGTCTTTATGAGTATACCGTGATGCCCTTTGGGTTATGCAACGCACCATCAACGTTCCAGAGTATGATCAACGATGTAGTCCGTGACATGTAAGATGTCAGAGTCATCGCCTATATGGATGACATATTAATCTATGCGGAAACAGTTGAAGAACATGTCGCCCTGGTAAGGCGGGTCATGGAAAGGCTGAGAAAGGCACGCCTTTGCGTTAGCATAAAGAAGTCAAGCTTCCATCAACGGGAGGTAGAGTTCCTTGGGTATAAAATATCTGATAGAGGAATCTCTATGACAAGTACAAAAGTGGAAGAGATCCGGGCATGGTCAACGCCCGAGAAGGTGGTCGATGTGCAAAGCTTTATGGGCTTTGCTAATTTCTACCGTCGGTTCATAAAAGGTTTTAGCAAGATAGCCAAACCATTAACGGACTTGACAAAGAAAGGTATCAAATGGACGTGGACTCCCTCATGTCAAGATGCTTGTGACAAATTGAAGGAGATGTTTACCACAGGTCCGATTCTGACACTTTGATGACACTTGTCCAACTAAGTTGGAAAGCGATGCAAGTGACTTTGCGTTAGGAGCCATATTATCTCAACTCTGTGAAGATGAGAAATGGTATCCTGTAACTTTTCATAGTAGAAAGTTCTGGCCAGCAGAGATAAATTATGACGTTCATGATAAGGAGATGGCCGCAATAGTGGCAGCCTTTAAAGAATGGGCATATATGTTGATGTCGGTTGATGATCGGATATTGGTGTATACCGATCATAAGAACTTAGAGTACTTTAATACTACAAAGACTCTAAACCGCAGACAACACCGCTGAGCAGAGTTTCTACAACCGTTCAATTTTAAGCTTATCTATAGAGAAGAAGGGTTGAATTAAAAGGCGGATGCTTTGTCGAGGCGTAGGGACTACCGGCCTGAACGGGGGAGTAATTCCGAACCTTTTACATTTTTTCGCCCTGGACAGTATATTGGAGAGGAGCCTGTCATCTTGCAACCACATGTGTTGCAGACTTGCCAAGGTTTTCGGTTGCAGACAACATTTCATGAGGCTCTTATGAAAGCAGCCGATAGCGATCAAACCTATTTAGCAACGCTAAAGGCACTCCTCAAAGGCGATAGTAAGGTTGATACAAATTTTAGTATTGAAAAGGACTTGCTCCTGTATAAAAACAGGTGGTACATTCCAAAGGACGAAGGTCTAAGGTGAACGATCATGGAGACAGAACATGATTCAAAGATTGCTGGACACTTCAGAACATACAAGACCATTGGTAGGGTTAGGGCTAACTTCTATTGGCCAAAGATGGATGAAAACATTACCGAGTGCGTTCGCTCTTGAGATGTATGTCAACGTAATAAAGTCATCCAGCACAAGAAGTTTGGACTCCTATAACCCTTAGAAGTTCCCATGAGACCATGGACGGCATATCCATGCACTTCATTGTCGGTTTACCAAAGTCCGACGGGTATACAAAGATATGGGTCATCGTAGACAGGTTCTCCAAGATGGCACATTTCATACCGCTAAGGACGGAGGAACCCATTAAGGAATTGGCCTTGACATTCGTGAAAGAAATCTGGCGCCTCCATGGGCTTCCTGAATCAATTGTCTCTGACTGAGATACCCGATTCACGTCCAAGTTTTGGACAAGCCTGATACAGCTATTGCAAGTAAAGCTAAACCTCTCTACAGCATTCCACCCAGAAAGTGATGGGCAAACTGAAAGGGTTAATCCGACACTAGAACAATATTTAAGAAGGTATTGGTCATACCAGCAAGACCATTGGGGATCGGTGTTGCCCTTCGCGGAACACGCGTATAATACTTCAATGTCAGAATCTACAAAGGCTAGTCTCTTTGAAATAAATTATGGATTCTCGCCACAGACTCGGTGGTCGGGGATAGTGTCGGATAACAAAGGAATCCACCCAGACAGCGAGCTCGTCGTGAAGGATTGGGAAGCTACGTGGCAGGAGATCCGAGAGACAATAAAGCAGGCACTGGAAAGACAACGGAAAGGGCATGATCAAAAGAGACAGCCAGCTCCGGAATATGTTACGTTAGAAGATGTCTCACAGGGCAGAGCCAAGAAAGCGGATAGGGTTATGCTAAACCGCAAGAACCTCCGTACAAAAAGGCCTATGGAAAAACTAGACCATAAGATGTTTGGACCATTTGTTGTCAAAACGCAAGGTGGGGTCTAGGGCATATGAGGTTGAGCTGCCGGAGAGATGGGACATCCATCCTGTATTTCATGTTAGTCTGTTGGAACCCTATGGTGAGGATCCTGTGGGCAGGCCTCAAAGGATAATACCAACACCTGACATAGTAGACAATGAGCCTAGCTATGTTGTTGCGGAAGTGGTTGATAGCAGATTGTATGGGAATCCTGAGTCAAAATTTCCACACCGCTTTGTGCAATATATGGTTACTGGGGAAGGGTACGGTCCAGAAGAGAATTCTTGGGAACCGTTCTAGATGTTAGAAGATACCGCAATGCAAGCAGTACAACAGTTCCATGAGAGGTATCCGTCTAAACCAAAAGACCATAGGGTTATAGACAATCCAAACCGTGGAACTAAGAGATGACGTTGACGGTCTGAGGACAGACCCAGAGAAGAGGGGAGTAGTGTAACGACCCTACGATAGGTAGCTCCAATCACTATCACCTTAGCCCAAATGGTATACCAAGAGGTAACCAGAGGTGGTATGGTCTCGTATACTTTATACAAATAGCTGCTAAACCTAGGATAAGGCCTAGGGGATAGTTGAGAAGCTTTGAGGTACTCAACTAGGCAGGGTAACCTTTCAGGAGAACATTCGTATAAGGTCAAGAGAATTATGGAAATGTTACACGGACCTCCAAGATGACTTCTGTGGTCGCCTGGAGGACTTCCTGAGCGGTTAAAGGCATAAGAGGGTAAAGTTACCCTACCTTGGGAATTTGGTCATTATGCCCATGGGTCCCAGTTACCCTACTGAGGAACCCAGGTTACCCTACCTTCACCGGCAAAGTCATCCTAGAACTTAGAGGTCGATTACCTCACATTCTATGGACTCTTAGATGTTCTTGGGCGCACACGCATCTGCACGGGGAGGCCCCACGCCTGTATAAGGGTGGCCCGAACATACTATTGAACTTAGGCGGGTTTTGCTAACACCCCCCTTTGGCCCCAGCGTTGGGACGGCGCGGCATAGGCAGACGGCTGTGTAGTTGCTCGTTTGCTAGTTAAAAGAGGTCATTGGAGCAGCTGCCGTAACACCATATAAGTCGTCGCTCTCCGTCCCACTGAATGTCGTTCGCAGGACATATAAGGGGAGTATGGGTAACCACCAAAATGGGGGTCATCAATATATGGTCTCTCGGGCATCTAGGAGTCTATTCTACCCTACGGGTTGTAGGGTAGTCTTCCTAGTGGTACTCAGGTAGTCTCAGGAGGCCACGGTGCTTTCGAGACAAATACCTCAGTAACCAGCCTGGACCTTCGCCCCTTGATTTGTAGCATTACTATGGGTTGTTATTGGACTCTAGAGGTATGAGTCTTATCACGGTAGAGTATGTCCCGAGAGGATGGCTATGGGTAGCACCCACTTAGCCAACCATCGGCTACCTCTCACCAGGGGAGCTTGCATGTCAATTTATCACATTGGATAGTCGCGTATATTAAATGATAGACTGCATAGCTTGTATAGACGAAACTGCCACTGGGCCAGTGAGTCCCCCACCTAGGTATTGACTCCGGTTGTTGTCATAACAGCTGGCCACTGTTACCCCTTCGATAGGCAGAGTTTTTCCACCTGCGGTTGTATTGGAGATGCATTGCAGAAACTCAGCTCCTATTGACGGAGTTAAGTGTACCCGAGTTGGTCCAACACTTCCGGCAGGATAAATCCTGATGGAGGGTAGACCTCGGACAGACCCTGAGCAGCACAGGGTGCTCGCACAAGGTTGGAAGTAGTGGTGAATGTCAAAGGCTTAAATCTGATATCTACTTAAGTTTAAGCGTTTGGCATTCTACTTCGACAACCACCTTTTCCTCGCGAGAACTAAATTGAGTGAAGCTTCGAGCTTAACTATATTAAGTTTTACTGTTGATTCTTCTGAATTATTTTACCTCATCTTTATCTTCTACTTTGAGTGTTTGGTGTGGTCGCAACCTTAGAGTTCACCTCTCTATAGGGTGCCCCCGTTACACCTCCGCACCCACGGATATTATCCCCACTCGATGAAGAAGGCGACCGGTATTGTTCTGGATGAACAAGTCAATCTAGACTACAGCATACCTGCATCCTTTCGCATCATTGTCCTACTTGAAACTCTCTCCAAAATCCTCAAAGGCTCTCTGCCCTTTGTCTTGCCTCAGTTGCCCACTCCTTTGGCCTCTTACACCCCAAACAGTGTGGGTCTCTGTCTTGTCTGGGCTGCTTTGACGCTGTTGCTACCCTCACCCACGAAGTGCGCCTACTTCAAGCTGCTTCCTTCAAAGTATCAACTCTCTTCCTGAATGTCAAAGCTGGTTTTCATAATGTCTGCGCAAATAAGCTGGCTAGTATCCTCACCAAATGGGGGGTCTCTGCCTACCTGGTTGCCTGGATTAAGTCTTTCCTCTCCAAGCACCAGTGCCGGCTCATCTTCCAAGGGGCACCAATGGTCTGAGGCGGAGTCGACGTTGGCACCCCTCCAGGCTTTCCGATTTCTTCTCTTCTTCTTGTGGGTTATATTGCTAGCCTCTACATGACAATGCCTCAAGGTCTTGCAATTTCATATGTGCATGATCTTACGATTACTGTCGGCCTTGGACTCCGTACATTAGACTATCCGTGCGCTTCAACACGATTTTGGCCAATCCAAAGTAGTGAGCTGACCTGGGGGTCGCGCTTTCGGTCCCTAAAACTGAACTCATTCACTGGAGAACTCCGAAGGACTGCTCAGATGTTGCCTTGGCCCCCATAGTGATGAACAACATGCTCTTTCCACCATTTCAAGCTATAAGGTGGCTTGACTACTGGCTCACCCTTACAATCCAATCTTCTATCGACTTCTGAAGACCGCTGGCACTTGCCCAGGCCTCATTCACTACAATCCGACAGCGCAGTGGAGCTGGCAAAGGCCTCTCCTCGTGATGCAATAGGAAACTAGTATTCGGTGCCATCCTCCAAATCCTTACCTATGGCTGTGACCCTTTTATCCGGGACACAGCCATGCTCAAGAAACTCGACTCCTTCTGGCATAGGGTACGCCGGTAGACAACTAATTCCTTTTAGACCCCTGCCCGTGGCACTTTGTACTGGGAAGCCTGACTACCACCCATTTCCTGTATCTGCAAACACCGCCACCGGTCAGCTGCCCACCTCTTGGTCTGCACTCCTTCAAAATTCAATCCTTCCACTGCCCAGATACCTGGGCATGTGCCCACCTGGCACCAGTGATGTTCTGCGGACAATCCTCGCTTTATTCTCCGAGACTCCTCCAAAGCCATGCATCTCACTTCATTGCCCTGCGCGGCGGTTAACTCTGCCAAGCACCTGCCTGAAGACCACATGTCTCACCAAATTTCCCACCTCAGTGCGGAAGTCCCTATGCTCCCGCTCTGCTCGACTGACCTAGTATCCCAGCTATTGTGGAGGCAACCCTCAATCACCTACCATGTCCTCAGAACTCCTCTGGTACAGTTATTCCTCGCCGACTGGCTAGACATAAGCCCGCCAGTACCTCTGTCATATCTTGATAGTATCTGCCTCACTCCTCACACCTTCACTGCCCTTCCTCGGTATATATCTGGCCACATTCACCAGATGCGTACAGGCAAGCTTCGCCTCCGCTATCTTCCTACCCCTACATTTCTCAACACCACATTGCTTCTGGTACAAAATCTCACGATACCCTGCACTCTCAGTGAGCTGCCTCCTCTTGCACTCTCAGTGAGCTGCACTACGCCTAGCACTCTTTGTGAGCTGCGAATATGGCCGTTCATGGGACCCCACAGGGTTTTCCCCTACCTCCTTCTTCGGTGCCCTCTACTCGGCCCAGCTCTACTTCCCCCCCTTCTGAACAGATCATTTAGGTGAGGAACTTCCTCGGGAAACACTCAACAAGCTAGGCTTCAATGAAGTGGTCCCCCTCCCCACAAGCTCTGAGCTAGGTAGAGACCTCTCTACGGGCGAATCTATTATCCTCCCCCTCCTCTGCTCCACAATCAACGCACTGGCCTCTTTGCTTGAGAGGATTGACACCCTCAACGACGGCATCACGCCCACCCACGACTACATCAGCTAGGTGGCAAACTCTGTTCCTAATAGAGACGAGCTAACCGCCTCCCTGGCCCCCATCACCACTTCGGTTCGTGACCTGTCACATAGGGTCAGCACAGCCCCCTCATGCCACAGACCTGCACCCCCCTGGCCAATCAGGCACCGGCCCCGGCCCCTACTTCTAGAAAACCCCTTGCCCCCACACCCGGCCTATACCCCGACTTCCTCAGACATGACCACGCCACCAACAAATACTATGGTAACCCAGAGGCGTTCGCTAAGTCCCACCCCCCCTCCTGGGAAGCCTCCCACTTCGCCAATGGAGGCTACCCCGCCGTTTCCACTTTCCTTCCTGGGATACAGGACCCTACTTGTCCCCGCCTTACTTACACCCAAGTCACGGCCCCCCGTCAAAGGGAAAGAAAAGGTCCTCTCCCCAAGGGGTTGCCTCCTTGTCCTCCCCTTTCCCCTCCTTGTCCTCCCTGACCTCCTCCTCCTCCTCCTCCTCCAAGCCTTCCACCCTCCTGGCTGCGGCCAGAAGATTTTATGCTCCCAGGCATGAACCCCTCCCGCACCCGGAAAGGGAAACCATTGCTGCTACCTTCCCCCATATAGCCGCAGAAGTCATGCGCTCATCCAACTGTACACTCCCCCTTTCCTTCACTGCCAAAGTCAACTTGCACGGAACAGTCACCCTCTTGGGGGTCTCCCCCTCCACGGCTGCCTCCGATTACGCTCCCTTCTTTGGGGCTCTTGCGGCCCGTCTTAACAAGTCTTTCCCAGTCGGCTCCTCCCCGTGGCTCCCTTTCAGACCAGCTCCCAATGAGAATCAGTTCGCTATTCACGGCCTCCCTCTCCGCTACCTCCCCAAGGACAATGAAGGACTCTTTGTCTACCTCAAAGCTGCCATACTCAATGCTAAGGGTGTCGAGATCACCTCCGCCCGTTTTCTCAATCCGGATCCCGAAGCCCGTTCGCTTAAACTTGCCTCCTCAGTCGTTGTCACCACTAGCCCTGAGGACGGTAAGAAAATGGGCCCCAACATCTTTCTGCTCTCCTGGAAGAGGGAAGTCAAGACTGCTCACTCCGCCAACAAAACCACTCGCTGCTGCAACTGTCAGAGATACGGCCACACAGCTCCAGTCTGCAAATACGACCACCCTGTCTGCTCAATCTGCGCCCTCCACCATCGGAAGAAGGAACACCGCTGCCCCAACCCTACCTGTCTCAAAGAGGGCACCGTCCTCCCCGTTGCTAACTACTGTTCCACGTCCCCCGCGCACTGTGCTAACTGTGGGGATGACCACCCTGCCACTGACTCAGCGTGTCCGGCTAGGCCGAGCCGCCTCCCTCCCGCCGATGATGGACCCTCCGCCCAAGACCCTGCCACCTCGGGCCCTGCTGAACAGAACATGGACACAACCGAAGATGAGGGTGAGGCTGTTGCCAAGACCCCCAGACCCTCCGCACCATCGACTGTAAGAAGACTTCTCCCTGCCTTCGAGGTAGTTATCTCACGTCCAACTCGTCTCTCAGCTCCTCCCTCAGTTTTGCACCCTACTCCAGGGGCGGGTGGCCCGCTCCCCCAGGTGGCCCCCAGCCCCACCCCTCCCCCTTCTAACGACCCGGGCAGGGCCTGTTAATGCAGTACACCGACAGCTCAAACCTGTCTCCCTGGCCGGCCAGGGGGACGTCCCGTTCCTTCTCCATTGTTCAACACAACAGTCTTGGGAGCTGGCATCTGTTTCTTTCTCTCATGAATAGCTTTGGTCAGTTAACCTCCCCTCCTATGATAGTAGCCCTCCAGGACCCCCCCGTTAGGAGAGGCCAACTCCCAACTTTCTCTACATACAAGTGCTTTCACCCCTCGTCCCCCAAGCCAAGGGTGACCTTCTACGTCCACCCCTATTTGTTAAATTCAGTCGCGTTTCTACCCGCCGCATCCACTCGTTCCGATTTGTTTTCAATCGACATATTTGCTCCAGAGGGTCTCTTTGAGCTCCAGTTCGCCCGATTCAGGATCACCAACACCTACAATCTCCCCCTCAAGTCTGCTCCTTTTCGCACTATCACCCCGCTTGTTTTATTCCAGGATAACCCTTTCCCAACCCTGGTGGTTGGTGACTTCAACCTGCACCATCCTGCTGCTGACCCTCTGCGCAAGTTTGACTCTAGAGAGTACAACCTGTCTCACCCCTACTCCAGCCAAGCGTCCGAGCATGGCTACTCTCTCCTCAACCAACCTGGATTATATACGTGTTTCCCTTTTGCACATAATGCCAGGCCTTCGGTCCTGGACCTCGCCTTCGCTAATGGCCCACTTTTCCCCTCGTTCTCTTGTTGGGACACACCCCGTCCTTCGACTGGCTCTGACCATGTCCCGGTGCTCATCACACTTGAGTCCCCCAGGTTAAGGCTTCCACCTCCTTCCCCTAAATGGTCAAAGACAGACTGGCCCAGTATCCTACCCGCCTGTTAGGCATACCGGAAGGCTTAGCCTTCCATTAGTGAATAAAGACCTATAGTTACCCTACCTTAGGATTCTGAGTTCAAAAGGACAAGCCAACACCCCCCTCCCGCACCAGCGTTGGGACGGCG
>Ga0307509_10008922_pt1 | contig 12644 bp, 7 predicted proteins | sample 10_EM_MG_FD_202245 | JGI IMG/M metagenome (GOLD analysis project Ga0307509, IMG submission 202245) | Populus trichocarpa ectomycorrhiza microbial communities from riparian zone in the Pacific Northwest, United States - 10_EM | ecosystem: Host-associated > Plants > Roots > Unclassified | place...
ACAAGAACCCTAGAAACTCTACTTTTTTTTCCAAATAAATTTTTTGTGTCAGTATCTATCTACTGTAGTTTAAATAAATCTATCTTCCTACTCAATCATAAAAAGAGAAAAAATATATCATAAACAGGTAGAAAAATTAAAAGTTAAAATTCAAAATTAAATAGATAAAAAACTAAAACTAAAAAATAAATAGCACCTCCTAGATTTAATTTGAAGGTCTTTTCGATCTTTATCGTTACAAAGAGCCGACTCATTATAAAACAAAATCTAAAGAATTTTATGATGAAATAATTTATATTTTTTTTCACATTTAAATTATTTGATGCAACAATACCTTAGACATATCCACTTAATGTACATTGTTAAACTTTTCACCTAGTCCAATTATAGCACATCCATATATATGATCCTCACAACGGTTGATATGATCGTCACAACAGCAAAAATAAGAGTAATTTTAAACACTTCTCGTCTACGGAATATAAAGAAGTTCAGTTTCTCCGGTTGATAGAAATCAAAAGTCCACAGTAGGTTGTTTGATTATGAGATCAGTACTGAATAAGAGTGATTTTAACCTGATTTTCTTGCAACACCACTTTTGTTGGGTAAAAGTCCATGTCTGTGATTGAGGGTGGCCAAAATTAAAATAGTTTTAAAGAATTATTATTTTTTATATTTTTAGATAGTTTTGATATATTAATATTAAAAATAAATATTAAAAAATATATTATTTTAATATATTTTAAAATAAAAAACACTTTAAAAAATAATTATTATAAAACTTACCATTAATTCAATTGAGAATGGAGTATACATTAGTATACTTATAAATTGATTTGGAAACTGTGCTAGGCTACTGTGCGCAAAACGCATGTACAGTGTATGGAAATGGCCATGTCCCCCCGACCCCACAATCTTGAATTCCGACTAATTATTGGCAATTGGGTTCATAAGAACCTCACATCCGGTGGATTTTCTATTTTTCTTTGGCCTGTGCACCACATCACGAGAAATTATTATATATAGGAAGTAAATTTATCATGGATTAGTTTAATAATAATAAATACAAAATGTATAGATAAAATACCTAATGATACATGTATTTTCACATAATCTTATCTGTTTGTTGATCTAATCTATGAATAACATAATAAATTTAATTTATATAATAATTTATCTCACATCACAGCCTTTATTAATTTGAATTAAAGCGAATTAAAGAAGAACAACTAGCTAGGGTTTAAAACCTAGCTATAGTTCGAAGACTAAGCAACCAAACAAATTAAGAAATTAAAAGATCACACCAATGGGTCATTGTTTTCGTTGTTCTTGTTTGTTTTTTCCTTTCACAATTAATGACCAAATCCTATACACCGATCGATTCTCCTACCGTTTGCATGCTAAGTTATAATAAATTAATCCAAATCAACACTTCTCTAATTGCCGTTGGTCTGTGAAGATAATTTTATTGTGACGGTTAGGCAATATATATATCGAAATGGTATTGATGTATCATGGGTCACTACTATATATTAAGATTCTGTTTTTTTTTTTTTGGGTTTTTTTTCTTTACTTCAAATTAATTTTTTTATCTTTTTATATTATTTTCATGTGCTGATATTAAAAATAATTTTAAAAAAATAAAAAAATATTAATTTGATATATTTTCTAGCAAAATACATTTAAAAAAACAACCACTACCATATTTCCAAACATCTTTTAAGAGTCATCACCCATAATATAATAGAATTGAGACTTACGCTAACAATATAGCATGCTCATGAGACCACTATAATCTATATTTTCTACGCTAGACAGATCGATATTTCAGGGTTGTTATCTATATGTGTGTGTTTAAAAATGTTCTTAAATAGAAAATATATTGAATAATGCTGGATGTTTTTTTTTTAATGATTTAGATGTGTTAAGATATATTGATCTATCAATAAAAAAAAATGCAAAAAATAAAATTAACTGTTTTCTCAATAAATAAAAAAGCATCTATCAAGTATTAAAGCAATGAAATGTCACCTAAACCTTAATTAACAGTACTTCATGCATATATTGCTGCATGGTGTGTTCTACGCGTCTTCAACATTTTTTATCCTGGCTAGCTAGATTCTGCAAAACTTGTCACACCATGTTCTTATGTGCTGTGAAACTCCGATGTGTGATCGCAATCAAAATATATGGTCGAATTTCCTTCTAAATGTCTGACAAGATTTTTCATTTATTTGGACTAAATATTGGTGATTAGTTCAGCTGATGCAGTCCACCATGGCTACGATGTGATGGCAAAAGGAGCTTTTACTGTCTTAAACTGTAACTGTATAACAGAAAACCAGCTCCTATCAATAAATATATATCTAGACCAATCAATACGTGGGGGCACATCTTTAATGGACAACATTTGTAGCATTTTTTTTTGCATCTAGCTGGACAAAATTGTAGGGCATGCTTACAAGTCAAAAAGAAATGCATCATAGTGCCAAAGAACAGCAATGCTTTGCTTTAGAAAACACATATTGTGCCCATTATTTCAGAATCAAAATTATTGCCCTGCTATCGGACATCCACTCATAATATAACGATCACAACAGCGCTAAGATTGATTATCCAAACAAAAAAACAGCGCTAAGATTATAGTGCTAATAGTAGCACACAGCACATCTGCCTCTACATGCATGCCAAGAAGAAACAAGAGGTGCCCTTCATTGATTAGCAGCAATAATGCATTATTTTAACCCCCTCACGTTGTTCCAAGATAAAATCTCCATAGTTAAAAAGAAAAGGAAAAGAGTAATTGGTTGCCTGTATATATCCTTTGATTGTCATATCTTCGGTCATGATCCCTGCAGAATATATTAAAAGACTTTTGCAGTGCTTAATTTGAACTAATGTCAGGGCCGAAAGTCAACTTTTTCTAGAGTTCAATTACTGGTGTGGGAATAGAGAAGGATAATATAGAAGGATATTGTCTCTGAAACAGCTAATTGAGGTGCAGAATGGAAGGACTTCCTTTTAAACACCTGGTCTACCGATTGGGGCTTTTTTTCTCGTACTTCAATGTGGACTTCCTGTGATTAGTAGAATAAGTTCTAAGTTGGCTGCTTGGAAAATAAAGAAAGCATTTATCTACAGGGGGTAGAGTGTGCTTAATTAAGTCAGTGCTAAACAACCTTCCAATCTATTATCTCTCTATTCCTGTCCTTGTGACGGTAGCGGCAAAAATTGCGAAGAAGATTAGGTCTAAAAATGCTAGTTACATACATGGAGTAGAATGGTTAATGCATGTGCAAGGGATCATGAGAACCTGAAGAATATTGTCGATCAAGAAAGTTGTATATTGGTTGGTAATGGTTGTGATACCAGCTTCTTGAATGATGTATGGATCATTGGTAATTATTGTTTGCAAGTCAGTTTCCTCGTTTGTACAACCTCTCAATTGACAAAGGTTATTCAGTAGCTAATATGGGCATTTGAGATGGCTTTGCTTGGATTTGGAACTTTAGGTGGAGAAGACCTTTGAGAGGAAGGGAAATCGATCTTTTTAATTCTATGTTTGAGCTTCTATCTAATTCCATTAGGGAGTTCTCGGTCAAGTCTTTATGTTGGCTCCTGAATTCATCCCTTCGGATTAATAACAATATCTCTTTTAACGGTCTGTGGAAGGGTCTTGTTCCTCCAAAGGTGGAAGTATTTTGCTGGTTGGCGATACTCAACAGACTTAATACTAGAGGAATGCTTTCTAAACGAGGTATTATTGACGTATAAGAGGTTGTTTGTCCTAAATGTTTGCAGAAGGAGGAAATAATTTGCAGCTCAATAGTATTTTGCAGCCTGATTATGAGATAATTTTTCTGTTGATCCTAACAAGATTATGTGTATGGGCCAAGGCTTTATTTCCTGACTTCCCTTATTGTGCTCTTGACTTGCTAATTTCTGCTGAAGGTTTTATAAAATGGTCGAACGCTATGAAGTCACGACCATTACTTATATGGTCAGCTCCATAACCTTTGGTTTTGAAATGGAATGTGGATCGGTCTTCTCCTGGTAAACCAGGTCCTGCAGGTATTGGAGGTGTTCTACGTGATCATAATGGATTGCTGTTAAGACTCTTTTCAATCCCTGTTGGAATAAAAGATTCTAATGAAGCAGAATTATTAGCTGTTGTTAAAGCCTTGGAGTTATCAACATTGAAGGAAGATATGTTTGGAAAAGAAGTGGTGGTGGAATCGGATTCTAGAAATTAATGTAGTCAATTGGATGACAAAGAAGTCTATCAGACCATGGTTTTACCAAAATCTCTTCACCTTTGCTTCACGATTCTCATCATGTTTGGGTCCTGTAACTTATATTCACACTCTGCGAGAAGCTAATCATAATCTTGCGAAACAAGGTGTCAGTAGATATGGTGAACTATTACCATGGTTGTGATTATTTGTTGCTCATTGGTTACTTTACTTGTCTCTCATCTCCAGATAGTCTTGCGAAACAAGGTGTCAGTAGGAAAATGGCAACGACTTGAGAAAAACTTAAGAACAGACATCAGACTTTCAACTTCATTGGTGGAACTGGCACTTGCCCAACATCACCTCATGGAAATCCCTTCTGCAAAAAGTGGAAGATAGTGGTATAACTCTCAAAGAAGTTGACTGATGTTGGGGTCCAGAGATTGCTACGGTAGGGGCAGGTTCTTTGACTATTTTTTCTCTTGTCTATCCAGGGCCTTGTGTGCATGGTTCTTGTAGTTTCTTGCTCTTTTTGGCTTACAGACCCTTGTGGTTTCTTGTTTGCCTTTTACAGGCTTATTCCGCTTCTCAAAAAAATAAAATTGTCATAACTTATTTCCTTGGATAAAGAAGAAAAAAGCATGGCGAATTAAAAGCTGCTACAAATTTACAATGGGCTAATCCGTTGACGGTAATTTGAAGGAAAATGATTGTGTAGAACAAAATAAAAGAGGAAAAGAAGGATTGAAACATTTGAGTTTTCGATAACATTAAAAAAAATCACACACACACACACACACACACACACACACACACACATATATATATATATATAATGGATTCTGAAATTAGAGAATGGTTAATTATATAGTAAAAATAAAAGGTTGGGGATGCTTGTTTCAAGTAAAATATATTAATCATTTTATTTACAGATGTTATAATATGCTAATATTTTTTATTTAAGAAAAAAATGTGATCGACATATGATTGGTAATTGCCTAATATCGATTAATTTTAGCAATGGACGGCGTTTTTAGTACTAAATCATTATGTCGTATTTGACATATTTTCTCTATTTTATATTTTGTTTTAATTTATTAATATTGGGTGATTATATTTGTAGTTAATCCAAAGTCGGGGACATGTAGGGTTCAGATTTTACCGGATTGAGGAGGGATATATGTATTGCAAGCTTGTTATCATAATAATTAATGTTCATACTTTTCAAACCTAGGTATTCGGTAAATTAAACACCATTCAAGGTTTATACATGGCTTCTCTCTATATTTGAACAGCTAGAATTTTTTATTTTTTTTCATTTTGCAGCTACAAAGTGAACAATAAACAATCATTCCTGATCGTTTTATCGGCACTGACTTCAATGATATAACGGGAACCGAACAAGTTCAGAGAAATTAAGAACTGTGCATTACGTTAGTTCCTTAGATTAACAACTTAGAAGATTCCTCTCAGTGGACCCTGTCGAAGGTCCACGAGCAGCATGACAGCGGGTGATGTTGGCATGTTGTGGGAAGGGTCCCCAGTCGGAGCCAGGGGCTTAGTTTTCTTCTCCTCCATTTTTAGGTTGCTGCTTATCCATACATCATAGCTCAGATAGAAATAACAGTCGACTGTTCTTTTGTCCATGCCCTTTCCCCTTACTTCAATCTGCCGATAAGCATTTGCTGAGCAGTAGAGGATGTTTTTTTTATTTAACAGACGTGATTAAATAGGGAATTTATTTCCCTTCATTGGTTTTGGAGGATTATATATTACAATATCAATTAATTTACACGCACGAAGGTGTAATGATTTCTTCATATCCAAATATTTCTATCAATAAAAAGTCCTATATATCTTTTTATGAAGTTTTTTTTTTTGCCCTTCTCGATGATCAAATAGCACACATATCTTGGTGAAAAACCTGAAAATAAAGCAAACTCCTGTTACCATTTCTGACATTTACACTACCATGAACATGAACAAAGCTACAACAGTACTGGTCTCTTTTATTTATTCTTTGGAAGCTGAACCTATCTCTCTTCTTCTTTCCCACTCCCTAGCCTTATTAATTTTTCAAAAAAATTAATAAATTATAAAAATAATTAAACATATGATCCCACGACTATATTCTACAACCCTCCCCGCCCCTCAACTCACCATGTGTCCTTGGTTACAAATTAATTCAGACTTCAGAGCCCGCCATTCCGATTCAAGGACGCCAGAATCCGACGCTCTTGCCAGTATTCCTCTGAATACTCAAAGAGTTAATTTGCTTCTGTGGACTTAAAACTCTCACCCGGCTGTGTTCATTGATGTTTGTTTGTTTGCTACAATTTCATAGCCACTAGCTTCATCTTCATCTTCATCATCCATAAACTTGTCATCTCCGTCCTCCTGATTTTGATTATCATCACTTTCTAAATCCCCCATCATTGAATCAGGTCTATGTTCTTGTTGAGCGGGAGGCCATTGTTGCTCAGGGAGTACCATCAAAGGCACTGAATTTTGAGGTTTCATATGATTAGTACTATTGGACGGACCATCAATCTTGTTTTTCTCCTTGTATAAAGCATCAAGTTGGTGAAAGTACGGACATGTTTTCGAGTCCTCAGGCCTTTTCTTGCTACTCTCTTTCACTTTCTTGAAGTACTTATTGATATTCTCCCACTTCTCTTTGCATCGTTTTGCATTGCGATTGTAACCAAGCTTTCTCATCCCAGCTGAGATCTCCTCCCATAGTGGCCCTTTGGGTCCATTTTCTTGGTACTTGCAATCAAGATTAGTCCTTAGCCCGATTAAAGCTTCAACTTCTACTTTAGGCCATCTTGAAGAGCTTGCTGACATAAAATTCTGATCCCCATTATCTGATTTCATTATGTCCAGATTAGCCACCGGTTGTGGTGGTGGCACTTGTGCCACTGGCAGTGGCGGCGGTGGCGTAGGTGTTGGTGTTTGCTGTGATATCGGAGGGAGCGCTGGTGGCGGCGGCTGTGTTGGGGGCGGATTATTTTGTACTTGACCCGGATTTTGTTGTTCAGATAATTTTTGCAAAAATGCCATTACTGCAGCATCTTTAGTTGCAGCTATGGATCTTTCCTGGGCTGAGATCTCGCGCTCTCTATTGATTCTGGCCATTTCTTGCATTCTCCAGGATTCTTCTCTGACCATTCTTTCATTTTCGCGTTTCGCAATTGCTTCCAAGAACTTATTCTGCGTCTCCTCTTGCTTCTGGATCACTTCCGTCATTAGCCTTTCAAAAAAGTCCTTCCATTTCCTTTTCCTCTTACGACGCCCTTGCAGTTCCACGTCCGAGGATGTTGATGAAGAAGTGGAATTGGAGTTGAGATCTGAGGAAAAGTTTGGAAAAGAAGATGGAATATTAGTTCGAGGATGATTTGTAGGGTTTGTTGCTTGTGACGGGGGGCAGATTGTAGGGTCTGTTGAAGGAAATGGAGGAACTGCAAGATTTATAGCTGAAGTGACAATGCCTTGAGACGTGTTCGTAGCAAGGGTGGCAGCTGCTGTTGATGGAACAGTATTGCGAGAAGTCCCAACAACATTAGGAGAGGGATTAACCACAGGCATTGCTATTGTGTTGGCTGGTGGAATATGAGGCTTGGTTGGTTGTGGCGGCAGCGGCGATGATAGTGAAGGGGGGTGACTTTGGAAAGCTTCTAATTGATCAAAAAACCTGTAAGTCTTGCCTTCTTGTTTACCACTTCGGCCATCTTTGGTTCTCTTGTGGTACTTGTACACGTTCTCGAATTTCTCTTTGCACTTCTTGGCACTTCGATTATAACCAAGCTCTGCTAGCTTCCTGATATATAACAACAGTTGAAACAAAGGCATATATAACTCCAATTCTTGTTTTATCCCATCTTGAATTCAGTAATTAAAAACAAAAGATCTTGAAGAATATTCACACATAAAATAAACATGAAAATTAAAACAGCAAAACAACAGCATAAATCGATCGAATTTACAAGTGTCAGAAATTTAAATTCTGAAACACTTAATTGTTATTGCAGTGTGCACTAAAACGAAGCAAAAAAAAAATCACAAATACAGTCTTCAAGATTTAAACTGCAAAGAACTACTAAAAGAAAACTAACCAAAAAAGGAAAAAAGAACACAAAAAAAGAAAATTGAACTCGCACAGACCTCTATCAATGAACTCCAAAGGCAAAAAAAAAAAAAAGAGCCACCGTGTATAGTTCCCCTCATCACAAAAAATTAAAAATAAAAAAATAAAATTGTAATTATTCTAATGATCACCTGGAAACATCCTCCCATAAAGGGCCTTTAACACTAGCATCACGAAACGCAACATCCATATCGGACCGTATTTTTAAGAGTGCCATAGTCTCTTGTCTTGGCCACCGGTTACCTCCGATACCCCGGTGACCTTCAATAACTCCTTTATCATCTTCACCTCCAACATCAATGTTTCTGCCTTCATGATGGCCACCGGTTAACGGAGGAGCTTCCCTGTTACCTACTCCTCCACCACCACTAGCAGCAAGGGTTGTTGTTGTGGTTGCTAGCACACTACTTGAGTCCCCTAGCATAGGACTCGCTTTCTTTCCTTTCTAACTCTCAATATTACAGCTCCTTGAAAAAATATACGGGCTAAAAAAATAGAAGAAAAAAAAATATCATCAAGGCAAAAGAGAAGGTGAATTCTCTTAAGGGTTTTATGGTAGATGGTTTGTATGGTATGGTGAATTTATTAATTATTTCTGTGGGATCTGCTTGTCAATGTCAAGAAGTTGTTTCTTTTTTTTTATTTTTAATACTAGTAATTAATTTTATTTTCTTGCTTTTTAGCTATGGACTGGAATCTTTGAGGTTTTCTTTTTTTCTTTTTTCTTTTTTTTTTTTGTTTTTTAAGCCATTGTGGGGTGGTAGGGTTAGTTGGCTAGAAGGTGTAACTTGGTTCTCTAGCAGCAATAACGAAGATGGCACAGAAAGATATACATTATAGTGCTACAGGAAGAGATAATAAATATTATTACTGGAATTCATCAACAGCTGCCCATGGAGACGAACGGCGGTGATGATTAGCGGGTTCTTCTCTGTCGAGCTAAATTTAGTTAAAAGCCGGCACATGTAGGTCAGCTTTTTTTTCCTTTTTATCCCTCATTCTTTCTGTAATTAGTGAATCACAGCTACGTGGGTATTTATTATTTATTTCTCTATTATACCTTTGTTGTTGTTTTATGGGTGTACTGAGAAAAATATCAGCTTTGCTTTTTGGAGGGTGTTTCGGTGATCCGTGCCTGGTGGCAAAGATTTGACGTGAAATTGCTAGGATTGGCCTCAAAATGGATCCCATTGACCTTTAATCATTGAAGGGCTAGTTAATTTTTCAAATTTTTAATTCGATCACCTGATTTGTGATCTGAGTTTGTCTCTGTAATTCAGGATTTTCTATACCGGATGGTGGGATTTTTGCTGTTATGCCAGAAACGCCCTGGGTTTAAAAATTCATGTTCAACTTTTGTTGGCCGAGACTGTGCGTGATACAGTGCACTGCCTGTGGTGCAAGGGACCTACTGTTAATTGTGATAATGACGAGTGTAGTTTGACAAATTTTAGTTTTCATAATTGTTAAAAGAAAATGTTGCCCCTAAACTTATCTTAAGAAAAAGGGACGTTATGAAGTGGGATCCACTGTTGAATTAAACTAGTCGATGGAGGTCATATTATGAGGCCAGGCCATTTATGAATGGAAGTAAATGGTGGACACTTCAGTTAGGTTTGCAACCAACCGTATTAATTGGGAGGCAAGGATTTTAATGACTGTGATCATACAAAATCACCCATGATTCGGAAAACAACTGGCTTGGTTAATTTTGGGACCTTTAGCCTCTCTGGTGATCTGTGGTTTAATTGCCTAATTCTGGTCTCAGCATGGTATCTTGCAGCCATGTTGCTGTTATGAATCTGCAGTAAGATCACACTCTGTGCTTATTTTTTCTCGTTTTAAAACCGCATTTTAGATTAAATCCCTAGGATCTCTATCTAACATGTATTCGAATCAAAACGAATGGAAGAGGGATTGTTTATTATTGAATTAGCAGCCACAAATGATCTTCAGAGCCTTGGTCTCAGACTCTCATGGGCTTTTTTCTTGTCAGTATTAGTGATTTCGAGGGAAGAAGTTCTTCAGAGTCAAACCCAGGAGAACTTCTGTGTGTTATATAATTAAAGCTAGTAAACAGGGTAGGATTAATCACCAAGAAAATTGGGGGAGACACAAGAGAGATTTCTTCTTCTTCTTCTTCTACATATCTAACTCAGCAACTCAATTATTGAGTCAAAAGAAACAAGCGATGCCCAAGACATAATGCAAGAGGTGGGTCCAATTAATCAATTGGTCATTAAATGCAAAAAAAAATAAAAAATCTGAGATAATAATCTCTTACAAAGAAAGTACTCCAATATCATTACGTGTGCACAAATCAAGTGATAGGGATGTAGTAATCGATAAACGGTAGTTGTAATAGTAAAGGAAACACAGGGGGCTATGAGTTAATAAGAAAAGAAGTAGGGGAAAACGGGGTGAATATGATAGGTAGGTAAGGCATGCATCGAAAAGAAAAAATGGCACCGTTTTATTTGATAATTTATATTCTAGAGATCTTCATGATAAATGACAATGAGAGGAGTACTACACAATCCTTTAAAATTTGTTTTTGCTTTTCACATTTGCCTTTTCGCCTTCAATTAATTAATTATATATAACACTATATTATTATTCTTCGTATACTTGGCTCTCCCAAAAGCAGGAATTCTATTCTTTCATCAAATGGTGTTCCAAAAAGTGAGAATTGTAATTATATATTATATTCTTTTCCTTCCCACATGCAAACTCAAGAAAATAAAATCTTTCAAGATAATTTTATATTAAAAAAATATCAACTCAATAATTTTTCAGTTAAATATACTTTTAAAACGTGTTTAAATACGGTTTCAGGTACCGCAACGACAAGTAACACTAAGTTTATAATTATAAGATAGATTATAGAAATGGGCTCTCGAATTAATAATTAGCGGTAGCTGAATTTGTACGAAGTAATTATAGTATATTTGTATTTTTTTTCATGGTGGGTGCGTATTGTTTTATGAGTTTTTTCGCTTATCTCACAAGATAGACTTTATACTTGCTGGTTTTGTTTTCTTGCAATTGCTTCGCTGGCAAGAACTTCTCTAGCTCGGATGGTATAGATTGATAGATAGATAATAAGATTTAGATGCCTTGTAGAACTTCCCTAGCTGGATAGATGCCTGCCACTATGTTAATTTGCCCCCCCTCGGCTATTATTTACAGCCTAAAATCCACTGTTTATATATATATATATAAAAGGTACCGTAGCAGGCTACCGCATCTTGTAATTGTTAGGAAAAAAAAACAAAAAAAAAAAGAACCACATGGTACAAAGTGGAGCTTGTGATTTAGAATTTAATGAAAGTCGAGAGGGGCGACATGTAACAAGTTGCGTATTTAACGTCGTCATGCTCTTAATTAAGCAAGAGATCTGATCGATCGATGTTGTCTTAATTAAGCAGGGGAATATATCAATAAATGATGTTTGTATATATATATATATATATATGTGGTGCAAAATGTTTGGAGATGCTGCTGTTCTTATGTTTGAATATGAAGGGAAGATTAATATGGTAATTAATTATTCATATTTAAACTAGTTAATTACTTAATAGGAAAGCGAAGGGCATGTACATGTAGCCTAGTTTTTGTTGCTTCCATCAGATTCTATCCTCACTGAAACGTAGCAAAATTCAACCACTCACCTAGTCCACACAATTTCTCTTATAAGACGGAACAAGAGGAAAAAATCTTGAATTAAAAAAGAAAAAGAATTGAGAAGTTTTCCACTTCAATTAGTGAGATGGGAAAAAAACAGTAATACACTAACATTTGTCTACATAAAAAGAGAAGAGAGTAGGATGATTTTATCCGAACTTAATGGATACCGATCAAATTTATATATAAGTATTTTTTAAATCTAATGAATAATAGATAAGGTATGAATATTATCAAACCTAACTCAAAATATATATTTATGATATATTTATATCTTAATATTAGCATAAGATACATACATACACATATGTATAATATTTAATATTTTATTATTTAATATACATATTTATACTTCAAATATATATTATCAATTTTATTTTTTATTTATTAATAGATAATAAATACTCTCGAAACTGATTAATAATTTATAAGTATTTAAATGTTTTTATGAAATTGATTGTGAACCGAACACGGATATTAAGAAATGGGATAGAGATGGCTAACTTTAATTTACTGGCCCATATGAAAAAGTTACAAGTAGACAAAAGGTTTACTTCACATGGGTAGGCATGTGATGTGAA
>Ga0307509_10008923_pt1 | contig 12642 bp, 9 predicted proteins | sample 10_EM_MG_FD_202245 | JGI IMG/M metagenome (GOLD analysis project Ga0307509, IMG submission 202245) | Populus trichocarpa ectomycorrhiza microbial communities from riparian zone in the Pacific Northwest, United States - 10_EM | ecosystem: Host-associated > Plants > Roots > Unclassified | place...
CTATTGACGTGTGTGAGTGTGGGTATGCCTGATTGCTCAGACTACCTCATCCGACAACACCATTCACTTCTGCGACTTTCATCGCGAGAGCGTGGAGTATAGAATGTGTTGCCTAACCATTGTCCGAAAGAACGTCCCGTTACTTAGTGACCACCTTCGCGACTCTTGTCTTTAGTGCTCAGTAATATTATGCGACGTCAACCGATTTGGCTCGAACTACCTGCATAAACTCGCCAAAGGTCTTCCCTCATATACCCTGCAAACAGGATCCGGTCGGACGGACAGCCGCGACGTATACGGGGTTACGAGGAGGGCTCCAATGACCATGTCTTTGGTGAGGGGACGCAACTACGGCGGTGTCTGCCGATGTAGCGCCGTCCCAACGCTCGTGCGGGAGGGGGGTGTTCGCTTGTCCTTTTCAACTCAGAATCCTAAGGTAGGGTAACTATAGGTCTTTATTCACAAAGGGAAGGCTAAGCCTTCCGGTATGCCTAACATCAGGCCTGTATTTTCTCTTGTAGTTTTCTACCCATAGCACCGGATAGTTTGTTTGTCCCAACGGTATCGGGCAGGGTCAGAGGGTTTTTAGCAAGGGGGATGAGGGATGGACTGTTGTCGGAGGTTGTTGGCTCCATACCGTAGGGTGAACGAGCCTTTTGTACCTAGTTAGCTTTTTAGCTTGACGAACAAAATTCAAAATGATACAAAAAAAAAGAAAAAAAAAGAAAAAAAGGTCACAGTAGTTAGTCACGCTCCGCGCCCCCTATGTTCCTGCCCCTATATTTCTCAACACATTGTCGACAGGTGCAGGATATCTCCTCGCTTACATTTCTGCCCCTCGCATAGGCTTCGCGTCCCTAGGCCCCACCATGGCTCAGCCTGGTCCTCCACCCCTCTGTGCCCCTGTTTCGGGCCCCGCTTCAGCTGCCTCTTCGGCCTCTCCTTCATTTCTGGCGATCTCCGATGAAGCCCGTTTCCTCTCCTCTTTCCTCGACCGCACACGAGACCTCATCTCCTTCACTCCAACCCAACTCTCTTCCCTCTCCCCCAGGGAGTGCGATGACCTCGCTCTCGGTCATGCCACAATCCTCCCCCTCCTCTGCTCTGCTATCCACGCCATCTCAGCGATCGGGGTCCGCATTGAGGATCTCTTCTCCGTTGATCACACTCTTGAGTCTCAAGTTGCCAACTCCCTCGTCGACCAAGAGTTGAGGGATTTACGCAACACTGTCCGTGACCTGTCACATCGTGTGGCTCCCTCCATTGTCCGTGCACTACCCTCTCAGACCCCCCTGCCACAACAGGGTTCACGCCAAGCTCTGAGTCGGCCCAATGTTGTCCCGGCCCCCACTATACCCATCCCATTCTCTTCTCATCCTCCGGAGCACTCCCGTGCTCCCCCCGCCTCCCGCTCCTATGCTGATGTCATACATGGTGGCACTTCGGAGCTTGATCAGGCCGCTGCTGATAACGCCGCCAGGCACAAAGGCAAGGCCAAGCCTAAGACACAGTCTTCTGGTACCTCAGCTGTTAAAGTCGCGGACGCCGTCGAGGCTGCCTCCCCCAAGGGCCCTCCTCCCCTCCCCAGCGTGTCCAGAAGGTTCTATGCCCTCCGCACTGTTCAAGCCCCCCACCCTGATGAAGCCCTTATCCGAATCCGCTGGCCAGACCTCGCTGCCTCAGTCCTCCGCGAAGCTAACTCCGATCTTCCTGTCGCCTTCAAGACCTTTGTCAACGACAAAGGGGCTGTCTCCCTTGTATTTACCGACACCGCTGTTCCGGCTGCCTCCTACGCTCCCTTCTTCGAGGCTCTCTCCCTGAAGGTCAACCAGTCCTTTCCTGTCGGTGACAACCCCTGGCTCCCCTTCAGGCTGGCCCCGACCGATCTCCAATTTGCCATCCATGGCATCCCACTAGATGCCCTCCTAGATGAGGACGACCTTCTCTTCCCTCACATTCAATCCTCCATATACAATTCCAAGAACCTCTTCATTAGAAGCGCCCGATATCACAACCTTGATCCCTCCTCGTGCAGGAATGGCAAGAGAGCCTGCTCCGTCGTGGTCCATGTCTCTCCTGATCATGCTGACAGAATGGTCAATCCGCCCTCCGTCCTCCTTTACGGCAGCAACCAGGTGGTTGAAAGAGCCTACCCATCGTCCCCCTCTACCCAGTGCCACAACTGCTGGAAGTTTGGCCATGTCAAGCCCAGGTGCAAAAGCCCTGTGATCTGCCCGTTTTGCGCTGGCAACCACCCCAAGTCCGAGCACCGGTGTTCGAACCCGTCCTGCCCGAAAGAAGGCAACTTACGACCCGTTCTCAACTGCTGTGTCTCCTCTTCTCCCCGATGCTCCAATTGCGATGAAGTCCACTCTGCTAGTGACAGGGACTGCTCTGCCAGGCCGATCCCCTCTCCGAGCAACACTCCCGCTGCCGACAACTCTCGTGCCGTCACCCCTCCCCCTGCCGCGTCCTCCGCTCAAGAACAGGATGACCCCAACGTCATAGACACACGCCCTGACTCCGCCCGCCCCCCAGCTGCCCCCCTTACCCCGGCCCCGGCTGGCTCCAGCTCTAATGCACCCTCCCTGGCCCCCGCCTTCGACCTAACCACCCCGAAAGCCCTGAGGCGCCCCCAACCGGAGCGTGACCGCTCCACATCCAGGACTAGTGCTCCCCGCCCCGAGGAGGAGCCCAGCCCCTCTCCCGCCCCTCAAGACCCGTCGGCCTCCCGCTGGTAACATGTTGCAGAACCTAACGCCCCCACGGCAGGACCTTCCTCCTGCACCTCTCCTCTCCATTGTTCAGCACAACAGCCTCGGGAGCTGGGATGTGTTTCTTTCCTTGTTTAATTCCTTTGCTTCGGCTTTGCACTCCCCTGATGTTGTTTGTCTTCAAGATCCTCCCTTTTGGCGCTTTCGCCTTCCCTCCTTTGGTGGTTTTAAATCCTTTTTCCCCCCTCACTTCCCCGGTTCTAAACCAAGGGTTGCTTTTTATTTTTCTAGTAGTTTTTTGTCCTATGCTACGGTTCTTCCTAGGTTTTTTGACAGACCGGATGTTGCTGCTCTGGATGTGTTCAGGGTTGATCTCTTTGGTGGTTCCTTTACCCAGTTTCGTATTTTAAATTTGTACAATCTCTGGTCCCAGCGCAGTAGCGTTAGGACCGTGCTTCCTGATGTTTCTTTTCCTGATAATGGTTTTCCCCTCTTGGTTGTTGGCGATTTCAACATCCACCATCCCTTAGCTGATCCACTGAGGGCCTACTCTCGTAGGGACCTGGCAGCTTCTTTTCCTTACTTTTCCAGGGCGGCTGACCTGGGGTTTGAACTTCTCAACCTGCCTGGGGTGTTTACTCGCTTCCCTTGGGACAGTGCTACCCGCCCCTCTGTGATTGATCTTTCGTTTGCATCACCACTTTTGTTTCCTTTTTTCGCTCTTGGGATACTTCCCTTCCTTCCACCGGCTCAGACCACGTTCCTATTACTCTTACTTTTGCTCACCCGATTTCTTCCCCTCCCCCTCCAGTTCCCAATTGGTCCCTCACTAACTGGGGCTCTCTCTCCCCTGCCCTAAGTGGACTGCTCATTCCACCTCCTCCTTCTCTCCTGACGAAAGCCTCCTTAGAAGCCTGGTTCGATACGCAACTCGCCCGCGTCACTACCCTCCTTTCCTCTCACACACCGCTCAAGAGACCCTCCCACAGATCCACGCCATGGTGGTCCCCCATCCTCTCGGTCCTTCGGCGTGAGTTTCACTCTGCCTCCCGCCGCTCTCGTTCCTCCGCCTCTGCCTCCGACAAGGCTGCTGCCCGCCTTTCCAAGCAGGGCTACTTCAAAGCCATTAAAGCGGCAAAGAAAGCCCACTGGAAGTCCCTCCTCGCCTCAGCTACCCCCCGCTCGATTTGGGCTGTGAAAAGGATTGCAGCTCGCTCTCCCGCCCCCCGCTTCCCCAATCTTCCGGATGCTTCGTCTCCCAGGGAAATGAACCAGGCCCTCCTCGACCACCTTTTTCCTTCCCCCCCCAGTGCTCCCCTCCCTTCAATCCTCCTCCTCTTCGGTGACTGTCCTGAGCTCACTGAAGAGGCTGTCTCCCTGTCCCTCCTCAAGTGTTCGCCCTCCTCGGCCCCTGGACCTGATAGTATCCCCTACTCGGTTTGGAAGTCGGTTCATCACGTCTCCCCGGGCATTTTGGTGTCCCTCCTCGCCCCCCTTCTACATTTCGGCCACCACCCCTCCTCCCTGAAGAATGCGAACGGGGTTGTCCTCGACAAACCTGGCAAGCAGTCCTACGACTCTCCCGCTTCCTTCAGGATTATTGTCCTTCTCCAGACTGTTTCCAAGATCTTGGAAAGGATAGTCGCCTCCCGCCTCGCCCCCATCGCCAGGTACACCGGCCTACTTCACCGCAACCAATGCGGGTCACTCCCCTCACTATCCTCGTTTGACGCCTGTTCGGCTCTCCCCGATACGGTACGCACCCTGCAGCGCCCGGGTCGCAAAGTCTCCTCGCTCTTCCTTGATATTAAAAGCGGTTTCGACAATGTCGACGCCAAGATCCTCTGCTCCGATCTCCGACGCAAAGGGGTCAACCACTACCTGGTTGCCTGGGTCAGGTCCTTCCTGTCCAATCGCTCCTGCCGTTTGCTTTTCCAGGGGTCACCCCGTGTTTTTTCTCTGTTTCGGTTGGTACCCCTCAGGGCTGTCCAGTCTCTCCCCTGCTGTTCGTTATCTACGTCTCACCCCTCCACATCCCGGTTCCAAAAGGTCTAGTCCTCTCCTACGTGGACGACTTCTCTGTCACTACATCCTCCCCCTCCTATCGCTCCAACTCCAGGACCCTACAAGGCGTTTTTGGACGTTTAAGGGCAATTGCCCACGTGAGGCGTGTTGACTTCTCGGTTCCCAAGACGGAGCTCATACACTGGCAAACCCCCGTGCAGAGGTACCCCCCATCTACCAGCAGGCCTCCTCCGGTGGCCCTTGATGGCCAACTCTTCTACCCCTCCCCTAAGCTCAGATGGCTCGGTTACTGGTTTGTCCCCAACCTCGCCTCTTCCGCCCACTTTTCCCGCCGACTCGCCCTTTCCCAGGCAGCCTTCGCTGCGGTTAGGCGCCTCTCCTCCTATGGATCGGCGGTCTCCCCCCACCTCTGTCACCGCCTCGCTTTCTCTCTCCTCTTTCCGATCCTCACCTATGGTGCGGACCTTTTCGTTCCCTCCAAAGGCCTCCTCTCCAAGATGGAGGTCCACTGGAGACAGGTCCAGCGCTGGGTTTCTAACAGCTTCCTGGCTACATCTACCCCGATCCTTTCCACCGAGGCATGCCTGCCTCCCCTGTCTGTCCTGCTTCCCCACAAGAGACGAATGGCCGATCTTCGGCTAGTGTGCTCCCCCCCTCAGATTAACCCTGCATCCGCCCGCCTGTGCAGGTCTTTTCCCTCCCTCATCAAATTTCGTGCTCCTGACTCCCATCGCTCCCTTTGTACGCGATTGGACCCCAACGTTATGCCACTCAACTGGAAAACCTCGCGCCCCTCTCCGCCAACAAGGACCCACCTCCCTGTGGATGCCATGGCTCATCTCACCCTCCCCCTCCTTGGGAACCTCTCGTTCGCCCCTCTTATAAACTCCTCACTCCTCCCAGACCTCCCTCCTCTCCCTCCCGACAACGTCATGAAAGCCGCTTACTCCTCGCTTAAAGCCAGGGCCCGTCTACTCATGCTCGAGGCCTGACGCCTAGAACATCCTCCTCCGCCGTATTATTCTTTCCAACTCTCGCTCGCTCCTCACCCGTTTATAGGGCTAGGGAAGTTCATGTCTGGCTGCATTCATCAGATGAGGGCCCAGAAGAGTTACCTTGCCGCCCACCCCTCCTGGTGGTCCCCTGACGCCTCCCGCCTCTGTCCTCTCTGTGGCGAAGAACAAGAAACTTTCAGCCACGCCGTACTACGCTGCCCAGCGAAAGCTGGCGCCAGGTCGCGCCACCTCCAAGGTCTGACCTTAGTCGGTCCTGACGCTCCTCTTTGGTCCTCGGTCTCCCGCCTCTCCTCCCTTGCTGCCTATATCAGGGCTACTGCCACGAACTACCCGCCGGATATGTTTCCTTCTCTCCCACCTTCACTGGCCTCGATGGTCTTCCCCTCCCCTCCGGCCTCCCCCCTCCCCTCCGGCCTCCTCTCCTCTTCCCCGCCTCGCCCCGTTTAGGTTTTCCCACTGTGGTGGTCTCTAGGTTGCTTTCCTTCTGTAGCCAGTTAGTTGTTTAGCTAGTATCGTGTTTTTACTTTCCTTTTGTTAAACCGTGTGATGGTGCCACGTCGAATACTTGACGCTCTTGGAGACGATGGTGTGGTTTTTCCTTTGTTACTAGTTTTTGGGATTAAGGTTTTGTTTACGCCATAGCTAGCGCTGCATGCGAGTTCTTGTACCTTTTTTTTTTTTTTTTTGAATCATATGATTATTGTTTAAGGTACAAAATCTTGCATGCAGCTCGCTCTATGGCATAAAAAAACCTCCAATACCCCTGGGAAAAAGCCAACCCCCCAAGTCGCTCTGGTGTGGAACTAACCGCACATCTCGCCCCCAACAAGAAACCCTTGACTAGCTAAGAAGATAGACGAAAGGAATCAAATCAAAGAACAAGCAGGAAGAGTCAGGAAAACCCATGGCACATACATCCAGACAAAAAGAAAACGCAAAAATCAAACAAAGCAGCAACCACTTGAGAAAGTTCCTGCACAATCAGCACGAGGGTTGCCAGGCCCGGCATAATCGGAGTCCTGGGGGGGCGCAGTTTTTCGGGCCCGCTGTGTTGACAAAACCCCGAAAAGAAGAAGGAGGGGTAGACCCAACTCTGTGCCGTAGAAACTATGGGAAAACGCGTTCGTGTCTTGACTAGGCAGCCTCTTAAAAAGAAAGAGAGGAGAGAAATCGACCGTGGCCTATTGAAGTGTTTTCTCTGACTGCAAACCGTGTACCCGGCCGTCTGTAACATGGGCGTTGAGAAGAGTGTTGCCGACCGTCCCAGTTCTCTAAGCGAGGCAGAGCAAAAGCGGGGTAGGGAGAGGAAACATCATCAAAAGAAGACGAAATCCATCAACCCAAAGTGAAGAAAGCCCAAAGGGATGAATCTAAGGGAAGGGGAGTGCAGAGGAGGTATGGCTCCACCCCCTAGAGCAAGCTCATGGCGGGGGGTGGAGAAAAGAAAAGTAGTGATAATCTCGTGGTGTTGAGATTTCAATCGCCGGGTGTGTAGAGGAGACGGAGGATGGAGTTCTTGTACCATTTTTTTTTTTTTTTTTTTTTTTTTTTTTTAATTATTTGATTATTGATTTAGGTACAAAATCCTGCATGCAGCTCGCGCTATGGCATATAAAAAACCTTAATTCCAAAACTAACAAAGGAAATAACAAAATTCAAACAACACGTATGCAAACTCTCCAAGCGGGATCATCAGAACCCTGTCGCATCGCCATCGATGACGAATAAAAGAAAAGTAAAGTAAAGCCCTCCTTATAACTCATCATAAAAAACACATTCATAAGTACTGAAAAACCTCCCCGCCTTGCCTGCCTACCGCCGCAGTCAAACAAAAACCAAGAAAGCTCATAAAACGTAGAAGAAATACCCTGAAGAGAAACTCAAGCAGGGGAGTTTTAAAGTAGCAATACCTAGAAGGCCGGAGCCAAGCTAGGGAGATAAGTGTTAAGGACTTTCTGAGCCGGAACCCGGCTCAGGAGTTACAGTACTGGCTCGAATGCGCAACATGGCTGGAGGAAAGCCCGTGCGAGTAGCGTAGAGATACTCAGCTAGCCCTCTGAGGAGGGGAACCGAGAGCCAAAGGGGACCGTCAGGGCCAATGTCGTCCACACCTGAGAGGTGGGTGAGGCGATGGTGACCCTTAACAGGGCAGTGGAGAATCGTGTGTTGGAAGGACTCATCGTCTTCCTCACAGAATGCGCAGAGGGTGCTGGAGTCCCTGTTCCTCCAGGATATATGCGCGGCAAGGTAGCTGGCACCTGAACGCATCTGGTGTATGCGGCCACATATAAATTGAGGAAGGCCAGTAAAGGCATGGAGAGTGAGGCAGGCACCATAAGGATAGTAAGAGGGCACTGGGGGACTTATGTCTAGCCAGTCAGCGTGAAGTGACTGTATCAGAGGAGTTCTGAGGGCTTGGTAGGTGACGGAGGGTACCCTCGACAGCGGGAGCGCCACGAGGTCGGTTGAGGCGAGTGGGAGGATAGAGATTTCCTCAATAAGGTCTGAAACCTCGTGACATAAGGAGTCTAGTGGAAGATGCTTGGCGGAATTAACCGCCGGGTTAAGCCATGAAGTGAGGTGGACGGCTTTGGAGGAGCCTTGGAGGAGGAAACGATGATCTTCCGCTGAACGACCCTGGTCCCAGGCAGGCACAGACTCAGGTATCCGGGCGGCAGCAGGGTTGAATTCCGAAGGGGTGCAGACCAAGCGGAGGGCAGCTGACCGACGGCAGTGTTTGCAGATGGAGGAAATGGGTGGTAGCAAAGCCTCCCAGTACAGGGCGCCGAGGGCAGTGGTGTAAAAGCAATTAGTGGTCCACCGGAGCACACCATGCCAGAATGAGTTGAGTTTCTTGAGAGTGGCTGTGTCTGGAACAAAAAGGTCACAGCCGTAGGTGATAATCGGAAGGATGGCGCTGAAGACTAACTTTCTGTTGCACTAGGAGGAGAGGCCCCTGCCAGCTGCATTGAGCTGCCGGATTGAGGTGAAAGAGGCTTTGGCAAGTGCCAGCCGTCTCAGGAAATGTACTGAGGAGTGAATAGTAGGGGTGAGCCAGTAGCCAAGCCATCTCACAGCTTGAGAGGGAGGAAAAAGCATGTCGTTGATTACTATGGGAGCAAAGGCAACATCCGAGCGGTCCTTCGGGGTCCTCCAGTGAATGAGTTCAGTTTTGGGGACAGAAAAAGCCACCCCCAGATCGGCACCCCGCATTTGGATGACGCCGAAAAAGTATTGAAGAGCGCGGATATTCGAACGAACAGAGTCCGAGCCGACCGTTATGGTGAGGTCGTCGAGGTAGGAAATCGCCAGACCTTGAGGTATAGTGGGGTGGAGGCTGGCTATATACAGCACAAAAAGAAGAGGAGAAATCGGCGAGCCTTGAGGAGTGCCAACAGCGACTGGGCAGAAAACTTTAGGCGTGCCTTGGAAAATGAGACGACACTGGCGTTTGGAGAGGAACGACTTAATCCAGGGAACCAGATAGGCAGCAACACCTCCTTTGGTGAGGGTATTGGCCAGTTTGTTAGCGCAGACATTGTCAAAACCACCTTTGACATCCAGGAAAAGAGTTGATACTTGAAAGGAAGCAGCCTGGAGCAGGCGCACCTCGTGGGTAAGAGTAGCTACAGCATCGAAACAGCCCAGACCAGCTAGGGATCCACACTGATTGGGGTGTAAGAGGCCAAGGGAGCGGGCGGCGGAGACGAGACGAAGAGCAGAAAGTCTCTCAAGAATCTTGGAGACAGTTTCGCGCAGGACAATGATGCGGAAGGAAGTAGGTGTACGGTAATCAGGTTTGCCCGGTTTGTCCAGGACAATGACGTTGGCCTTCTTCATGGCTAGTGGGTGGTACCCGTGGGTGAGGAGAGGAGTGAACAGAGATGGAAGGAGCCGCTCGTTGGCCTTATGGACTTGCTTCCAGATAGAGTAAGGAATACCACTAGGGCCAGGGGCCGACATGTTGGAGGATTTTTGAAGTGCGGAGGACACATCTGCTGGTGAAACCGGGGGGACGTCCTTAAACGCAGGAAGGATGAGAGGAGGAGGAGGAGAGGGTCTAGCAGGGAAGAAGTGTTGTAAAAGTGTATTGTTAATATCGGTGGGAGAAGAGGCGTTCTCGAGGGTGGGGAAACGATCTGGGGCTCTGCCGGCTGCAATCTTTCGAGCATCCCAGACCAATCGGGAGTCGACATTGGCCAGGAGTTCTTGTACCTTTTTTTTCCTTTTTTTCCTTTTTTTTTTGAATCATGTGATTATTGATTTAGGTACAAAATCCTGCATGCAGCTCGCGCTATGGCATATAAAAAACCTTAATTCCAAAAACTAACAAATGAAAAAACAAAATTCAAACAACACGTGCAAAAACTCTCCAAGCGGGATCATCAGAACCCTGTCGCATCGCCATCGATGACTAACAAAACAAAAGTAAAGTATAATCCTCCATTATAAAAATAAAAAAAACCCTCACACGTGATAAAACCTCCCCGCCCTACCTGCCCACTGCCGTAGTCAAACAGGAACAAAGGAAACTCATAAACTGTATAGAAAATACCCTGAGGAGAAGCTCGAGCAGGGGAGTTTTTGAAGTAGCAATACCTAGAGGGCCGGGGCCGAGCTAGGGAGTCTTTGTGTTAAGCACTATCTGAGCCTGAACCCGGCTCAGGAGTAGCAGTATTGGCTCGAATGCGCAGAATGGTTGGAGGGAAAACCGTGCGAGTAGCGTTGAGATACTCAGCTAACCCCCTGAGGAGGGGAACTGAGAGCCAAAGGGGACCGTCAGGGCCAATGTCATCAACACCTGAGAGATGGGTGAGGCGAGGCTGGGCCTTAGCGGGACAGAGGAGAATCGCGTGCTGGAAGGACTCATCGTCTTCCTCACAGAATGGGCAGAGGGTGCTGGAGTCCCTACTCCACCAGGAGACATGTGCGGCAAGGTAGCTGGAACCTGTACGCATCTGGTGAATGCGGCCACATATAAATCGAGGGAGGCCAGTAAAGGCATAGGGAGTGAGGCAGGCACTATAAGGATACGAGAGGCGCTCTGGCGGACTCAAGTCTAGCCAGTCACCGAGGAGTGACTGTAACAGAGGAGCTCTGAGGGCTTGGTAGGTGACGGAAGGTATCCTCGACAGCGGGAGCGCTACGAGATCGGTTGATGCGAGCGGGAGGATAGGGATTTCCTCAATAAGGTCTAAGACCTCGTGACATAGGGAGTGTAGTGGTAGGTGCTTGGCTGAGTTAACCGCCGGGCCACGCCATGAAGTAAGGTGGACGGCTTTAGGGGAGGCTCGGAGGAGAAAACGATGATCATCCGCAGAACGGCCCTGGTCCCAGGTGGGCCCAGATTCGGGTATCCGGGCGGTGGCAGGGTTGAATTCCGAAGGGGCACAGACCAAGCGGATGGCAGCTGACCGACGGCGGTCTTTGCAGATGGAGGAGATTGGTGGTAGTGAGGCCTCCCGGTACAGAGCGCCGAGGGCGGTCGTGTAAAAGCAATAGGTTGTCCATCGGAGCACCACATGCCAGAACGAGTTGAGTTTCCTGAGAGTGGCTGTGTCCGGAACAAACAGGTCACAGCCGTAGGTGAGAATAGGAAGAATGGCGCCGAAGACTAGCTTTCTGTTGCACCAGGAGGAGAGGCCTTTGCCAGCTGCGCTGAGCTGTCGGATTGTAGTGAAAGAGGCTTTGGCTAGTGCCAGCCGTCTCAGGAAATGAACGGAGGAGTGTAAAGTAGGGGTAAGCCAATAGCCTAGCCACCTCACGACTTGGGAGGGTGGAAAAAGCATATCATTGATCACAATGGGGGTGAAGGAGACATCCGAACGGTCCTTCGGGGTTCTCCAGTGAATGAGTTCAGTTTTGGGGACAGAAAAGGCCACCCCCAAGTGGGCACCCTGCCTTTGGACGCTGCCGAAATAGTATTGAAGAGCGCGGATATTCGAACGTACCGAGTCTGAGCCAACCGTGATGGTGAGGTCGTCGACATATGAAATCCCCAGACCTTGAGGGAGAGTCGGGTGGAGGCTGGCTATGTAAAGCACATAAAGGAGAGGAGAAATCGGAAAGCCTTGAGGAGTGCCAACAGCGACCGGGCAGAAGACCTTGGGCGCGCCTTGGAATATGAGTCGGCACTGGCATTTGGAGAGGAAAGACTTGATCTAGGCAACCAGGTACGCGGAGACACCTCCTCTGGTGAGGATGGTAGCCAGCTTGTTTGCGCAGACGTTGTCAAAACCACCTTTGACATGCAGGAAGAGAGTTGAAACTTTGAAAGCAGCAGCCTGAAGTAGGCGGACCTCGTAGGTGAGAGTAGCGACAGCGTCGAAACAGCCTAGACCGGCTAGAGACCCACACTGGTTGGGATGTAGAAGGCCCAGGGAGCGGGCCAGTTCTTGTACCTTTTTTTTCTTTTTTTTTTTTTTTTTTTCTTATAGTATCATTTTAGTATTGTTTAAGGTACAAACTCCCGTATGCAGATCGCTCTAAGACAGGAAAAACCTCCACCTACAGTCCATCCCGTATCCCTCGTGCTAAAACCCTCTGACCCAGCCCGGCACCAAAGCGCCCGGTACTATGGGTAGAAACTACAGAAGAGCCAACAGGCCTGAATACAACAAACCAAAAAACCTCCACAGATGTGCAGCCCATAAGAAAAACTCCCCACCCCAACAGTGAACAACCAAGGAAAGTACAGAAACCTCACAAAACTCAAGGAAGAAAAGTCCCAGCCGAACCCATAAGCAGCCCACAGCCCACAAATGACCCCATTCTGCCGCAGCAGGGGAGGGGCCAAGGAGCCGCAGGACGACGCCGTAGGCCAACGATCACAAATATTAAGAGGTAAATATATATATACCTCGGGCTCTTACGTCCCGGACCAAAGG
>Ga0307509_10008924_pt1 | contig 12642 bp, 12 predicted proteins | sample 10_EM_MG_FD_202245 | JGI IMG/M metagenome (GOLD analysis project Ga0307509, IMG submission 202245) | Populus trichocarpa ectomycorrhiza microbial communities from riparian zone in the Pacific Northwest, United States - 10_EM | ecosystem: Host-associated > Plants > Roots > Unclassified | place...
GACATATAGAGGAAGTCAAGGCTGGTGTACACCTCCAACTCTGTGTCACCTTCATGGGCTGTGCTCTCTGGGAATGCCATGATCACATCAAGTTGATCTGAGGGATCCTGGAGATGGTGGTCAAGGAAGTTGAGTGTTGCAACAGCATAAACAAAGAGCCCAGCTGCCCTTTGACACAGCAAGTTGAGCTGTTTGTCTGTTGGCCAACCATCCATTCCACCATTTTGGTGTGCAAGTCTGGATAGCTCATGTTTGAAGAAGCAATGGATATCTTCATTGATGGTGGAGGGTTCAACATGGTGGAGGATAAAAGTTCTTGTTAGACTCTTCAGTAGTTTGCCATGGAACCCAGACATAATGTGTCTTTCTGGTCGGCTAGTGATGAAGAACTTGACATGTGGGATCTTTGAAACTGAGTTTCCTAATACAAGGAGGATGGCAGATTCTGGCTGGGTCTTTGTCCACACACTCATCAAGTGCATCAATCACAATGATGGTTGAGATGTTTGTGGAAGAGAGTGGATGAACAAGAAACTTTTGCATCTGGTCTTGGAGTGACTCATGCACAACATCTGGATTGGATTGTAGGAGAGGGACAAGCAGGGACCGGAAGTCTGGGTACCTTTGTGCAAGCTGGAATGCCAATGTGGGGAATATATGCTGAAGATTGCTGCGATCCTCAAAGCCTCTTGGGCAGAAGAACGATGCTCCCAGGCAGCCATCAGCAAATGTCCTCTCTGACACAGTTTGTGCAATGGTGGATTTCCCTGTCCCAGCAAGTCCATTGAGCCAGAAAACTGGAGGAGCATCCAAGTCCTTGGTCCAGTACTCAATCTTATCCAACACACTCTTTCTGGTTCCCTTGAGACAGCCATTCCGATTCCCATGTTGGTATCCTGCTCCATGTGCACGACGGCAACTATTCAGAACCAACATTTCAGCTTTATAAACAAAAAGTTAGCCCACTTCAATATCCACCAAAGAGCAGCCTAACCTTGATCCTATTGAACTGTTAGATGTGTTCACATGAATCTGGCTTGATGACTCACAATAAGTCTGAGGGTCTGATCGTATATTGCCTGTTGTTGTAATGTCTAGACCGGTTGCCTTAATGAGGGTCCCCATATAAACTATTTGGGACCACCACCACTAACCTGATAGTCGATGACAGCATCTCGAATGTCTTCCACGAGTGCGGACACGATCCGGATGTCCTCTTCGTTCGCTGTGAGGCCCACAGTCCCGATGCGGCCCGATACCTCTCTGAGCTTGCTTTCGATCTGATTGAGGGTCCCAGAAAGCCATAAGTATAGGATTGAATTACAAGGGGCAGTGGTAACCGACGCGAGTAAGGCACCACGTCGGGCCAGTTCCTCCTTATCAACCACACCCTCGTCACGTTTCCCTAATCCAAGTCTGCGCAACCGTTCCAAAATGGTGGTGATCTTTTCTTTGGTCACGGGTGACTTCTACGGACCGGTCAGGCGGACATTTTGTCAGGGAAGATCATTAGATCGCACCTCGTGCAGCTTCACCAACGTGTCAAAGGAGGACTTGTCACCGAGTATTTTGTCAGTCTCGAGGTGAAAGATATCAGAAGGGTAGACTTACAGTCAGGTTCCTGATTTGATTGGATATCGATTGCTCTTGCGATATCTATTCGATGTCTGCGTGTCAACCCTGGATCATGCGCTGCCTGAATTCCTCTCGCTCACCGATTGTGCGAGATCAGGGCGCAATCCGATATGCCCACCCGAGCTCAAACCCCCTTGGAAGGATATTGACATGAGTTTCTTGCCGGTTGAGGGACGCGATCTTGAGGCAGGAAGGAAGTTTTGTGCAAGATGGATTTGTCGCGGCAACGAGGCGATTGATCACACCGCCCTCGTTCCGGCGTCAGATTCGGCGCTACCTTGTGGGTACGGTCGTCTGGGCTGGTACAAAATCGGTGGTGGTCAGCCGTGAACTGACACCGTCGTTGCTCATGGCGTTGCTGCGATCTTGTGGTCCGTGAGTCGTACCTCCCGTTTTGCTGTGGGGTGGTTCAGGTGGATTCTATGCACCATCTGGACACTCGGACCCTCGTTTGCACACGCGCTCACACCCTGCTCATTTGATCGTTATCCAGTTTACTCTCCCCACCTCATCGCACGAATTATGGAGGACGTTGCAACACGATTGACCATCCTTCAATCACCTCCGCTCCTTAGCACTGGAGCCGAAGACGGGGACGGCTTGGCGGATCTGTTAAAACCCTTCGATGCTAACTCGTCCACCGCCAGTCGTCTACGCATCTCTGCGTACCCGATTCAGCCGCATTACACAACCGATTATCTTACTAGATTCGAACTCGTGGACATCAAGATGTAACGCTACGTGTTTATAATGTCGTGTTCGGATCGATTGACTTGTCGAACAGCGTGAAGACCCACCTCCAGCACAAAGGTCACGTTTGGGGTGGGTCATGTATTAGAAGGTCGCCATACCTTCCCCCCCATTTTCCATCTTTCCGATTCTCAGTAACGGAGAGCGACGACACCACGACTCTCTATCCAGCTATAGCACAATTTTCAGAAGAGAGGAGACGGCTCCGGAGGGTTCGCATTAATGATCGTACCTCCAGACTTTGACGGGTTGGGAGTGGCCCCGCTCGACCGTAATCTGGATTCTGTGATGTGGAACGTGTAGCTTCTCTGGGTCCCCCTTGTACAAAAGGAATAAATGAACTTGCCTCATCCGAGCAACAAAAGCAACGTCCTTCCCCGTTTGCCCCATCGAACGACCTATCCGACCCGACCATCCTCCGGGCACCCAACAGTGGCCTGTACCAACTCCGATACCCAACACGGAACCACCTCACCGAACGAGACCAGGATACCACCTTCCGTCCCTAGGGTCCGGAATCTTCGACTCGGCCAAACCCCTCACAACCTTGATGGCGACTCCCCTGTTCTCCTTCGCATGGGAGAGGCCCTCACAGGGAGGTAGCCGTACATCAGGTGGAGAGGCTTGCGGGGAAGACGTGGAGACACGGCGGTGGTGAATGTTTCGAGTTCAGATGGGAAGCAGGATACATTTGCCACTGTTGAATTTAGAACGGTCAGTCGTTGGATGGGGTAAGATGTAGGGGATCCGGCAGAGAGGATAGGACAAGTCCGGACGAAGTCGCTCTCAGCACGGTCCGAGGCTTCGAGGCTAGCATCGAAATCCGCCACGAATCTACAACCCAATTGAACAGATGGTGATCCACTCTTGCCTTCGACGACGGCGCAAAGGGCGGCACGAGTCAACCAGTCGTTTGCGTCGATGACCTCCTGGGAGCCAGCGGTTCCAATCAGGATATCCTTTCGTTTTGGCACACCCTACGGTACATTCAGTATGCCCTCGAGATGCAGAGGAGTACGGAGACTGGGCAAACATGTTCTGCGTACCATCTGAGGCGGGGCGACAGAGCTTGGATCTCGACGGCTCCGAGAATAGTGCCGCCCATCCACAATCTTCTGACTGCCAATCGACCGAACTCCCTCGCGAGGTTGCATCCAGAATGTGGTGGATTGTAGAACGCAAACGCTTGACGTCTGGCATTCAGCGGCCGGACGATCCCCCTACAAATGTACGTGTCAGTTTTGTGCCCAGAGACGGTTCGGGTAGAGTGAAAAGAAACCCCGAACGGACCCTTGGGACACGTAACCCCACAGAATCGTTCTTGCCACTAGAAGCTGTCTCGCTTCGGCAAACTCGACGTACGTTGCCCATCGGAAAGCTGGCGGGTGCCGGTGAAAGGAACGGTACGAAGAACCTAGAGAGGAGAGATCTGAGCCACGATGGATGATGCATGATGAGTGCCTCATAGCTCCGTGGCGGTGAGTCGGATCTCGCCCAGCGGAAGTCTGGAACCCAGACGGCGCCGGGAATCGATCGGGGCTTTGACTGGAATCATCGGTGGACGGGCCATCAGATTATGTTATACATAACACCGAGATGATCTGGTGGTTTTCGAAAGGGAACACGGTTGGCAAGTTCGGGTCCTCGTCGGCCGTCACTCGGACAGTCCGGGGAAATCTCAGAGCGCCATCTCATCCAAGTCGTTGTAAGCGACGCGACGACTTCGTGTGGGAGGCCCACTCGTAAGATTTCCAATTCTTTTTTTCCTTGAATAGTCTGGGCCATCCGCAGTGCTACCGCCCCCACGCGCTCGTGAGAGGCAAAGCGAACGTACGCGGCGCGAGGTTTGCACATAAGCCAACCCGCATTTCAATGGCTGTCCACGTCGAGGACCCGTAATAATCTGCATCGGTCGCTCAACACACGGAACATACCACTGGTGGTGGTGAAGGAGACAGGCGACCAAGCGGATGTCCGGCTACTGCCTTCCACCACGTACGACAAGTGTCGACGAAAGGCCAGCCAATCGCATCACTTCCGCTCCGTCCATATGGAGGGGCATTCTAGGAGGGGCCCGATCGTACCACATCAGCGTGACTTTCTGATCATGACCACCTCTGTCAGTGACAATGAATGCTACCTCGGCCAGAACCCCTCCATTTGCCAGCTCTTAAGTGTGGCCAGGAGAAAATTACAGGGTGTCGCTTTTGGCGGACGGTTCGTCTGACCCGACTCGTATGTTGACGATCGACGAAATACTAAAACCTGAGTCCTGAAGGGCTGCGGTGACCTTGAACGAAGCGGAGGTGAAGCAACGAGGAAGGAAGAGAGATTATGAGTTCAGAGTGGCTTATGGTCTCATTTTTAGGTCGACGTTCTCGAACGTGATGCATCGCAAGTGCTCAGGATGATTCGGTCAATCAAGAACACCCTCGCTCTCGTCAATAGAACACCTCCAGAAGTCATCTCCCTGATTCCGGACTACTTGGAAGGCGGCGAGAGGGACAAAACTTTGATCAAGGTGACTCACGTGTGTCAACGCTGGAGGAGGATTTTTGTTTCGCGCCCCTCTCTGTGGACTCGCCTGGATTGCAAGCACGTCGAGAAAACCAAGGTCTACATCGAACGTTCGCAAATTTCCCCTTTGGAGATCCACCTCGATGGCAGTGGAATCCCACACTTTTTGGAAAAAGCGCTGCGTTTGGCAGTCTCGCATATCGGTCGACTCGATACTCTGTCTGTATCCAGTTGGCGACCCCTGGTCACGCCTGCGCTCCTACCAGCTTTGGTCAAACACTTCTCTCGCCCTGTCCCACTCCTAAAACGCCTAAAGATCGATCTCACCCGCGACCCATCCCCCGCACTTCCCGGTACGCTTTTCAGTGGAGACCTTTCATCCTTGCGCGAGTTGCACCTAACCGCGGCCCTCGTTCCCCTGTCTTGGAGTGGTCTGGAGAACCTCACAATCTTCACCCTTTCCGGTGTCCTCGACCGCTATACTATCTTGGCGCACCTCCTAGACTTCTTCGTGGCTGCTCCTCGCCTCTGCGACATCGAACTCCACAATTCAGCCCCGGCCCATTCTAATGCCCCTCCCGGAAGAATCGTATCCCTCCGCAACCTGAAAAAGCTCGGAATTATTGGTTGTTTTACAAACTCCATCCTGCTGGATCACCTCTCCATCCCATCCGGGGCCACAGTGACCCTGGTGTTCAACTTCAGTGGCCCGATATCACCAATTCCGCCCCGCATTCCCCACGCCCTCGACAATCTCCACAACCTCTCTCACATCACTGCAGTGAACTTCTGCTTTGGTCGAAAACGGAGGGCCATACAGCTCAATGGTCCAAGTGGGGAGCTCTATGTACGCGGCAAGTGGATACGTGAAGGCGCCAGACACCACCTGGGAACGAATCGATTGTTGCGGTTCATCAACCGGTTTGACGCTTCAAGGTGCCGACGGCTCCAGATTACGCAGTACGGCTGTCGTCTGGATCCCTCCGCTCCGATTGCAGCATGTGCTATTTACCAACTCCTCCTTCCCATGGGCGACCTTCACACCCTCACACTGACCGAATCCAACCAACTCCCTTTCATTCTCACCTTGAACCCCGACAAGAATTCCGACAAGATCGTACTGTGTCCCGAGTTAGAAGAGATCACTGTTTACTTCGGACACTCACGGTACCTGCTCCACATCGAAGAGTTGTTGGATATGGCGGAGGCACGGGCGTTGAGGGGTGTGAGGCTCTCGGTAATCACGATCGTCTGTGTGGACGCACTTACACCGCCAAGGGGGGTATCCAAACTCAGGAAACATGTCTCGCGTGTCGAGTGCAAGTTCAACAATGTGTTGCCCGCATGGGATCACCTCCCAGAACGTAGCTGGCTCCAAAGTGATTCTTTGGTAGACAGGTGGAGGTGACTCCTCCGATCCCATGGTCACGGTATTTTTTGGACTTTTATTTCTGTCGTCGTGTGCTTGGTATACATCGGTTCCATTTATCGCAGTATTTGTTGTCCTAGGTGGATGCTTCACCGGAGAGAGGTATCGAACCTCCTACAGCCTCAACGTGTCAAAGGAGGGCTTGTCAAGAGTACCTCCTCAATCTTGAGGTCAAAGATGTCGGGTTCCAGCATCAGATTCTACACTACCTCACGGGTCCATCGTGTGAGCTAATGTGAACTGCCAGAGACAAGTAACAACTAGGGGCAAGTAAGTAACCAGAAGTCTTCACATCCATAATATTTGGGATGACAGCACAATGGGAGCAATGGAGAAAGCAAGATTGCCATTAGACATGTACTTGCAAAGTGTTTGTTGCTCAGATGTTCTGGGAACAGGCACTCAGAAGGCCATGTTTTGGGGATCAGAAGGACAACTTGGAATAGTCCTGAATGATGAATTCAGGGAGTATTGGAAAATTTCCTTTTCATTCATATATGATATCCCCTTGGGATCCTATCCTAGTCTACACCCCATCCAGGTCAGCCAGGTATATAACACCTACCAGGGAGATGTACTTTGGATTGTGCAACCCCACAAAATCACTTGTCTATAGAGGTGGTTTTGTTGCCACAAGTATGGAAGTGTACTGATGTACATTCATGAGACACCATCTTCCACACTGCTGGTGCTCTTGGAATCATGGTCTAACACCCATGAGTTGATCAATATAGTTACCCAGATGGGTAAGATTGTTCAGCATTAACCAGTCCTATCCCATTCATTTTTTTCAGTTCTCACAAACCAGAGCCAGCTAGCAAACAAAAAAAACAGCTGCCTCCAGTCTCCCCCACTTCAACACAGTTCAAAATCCATTACTCAACCTGCTCAGGGGCTGACTGGCAACATGGAGGCATTTCTAAGTACTTTGAGAGAAGTGCTGCGCTCCATGTGACTTTATATCTGGGTGCTTGGAAACATACTCAGATTTCTCCTTGGAACCAATCCATGCTCCCCTGATGGGATGCTGTGAGTCATGGGGCTGAAGTTGGGAAAGCACAAATTTGGGGATGGATATCAGTAAACAGAATGAAACTCACACCTGTGCTGCAGCCCTGCTGAGAGCAATAGAAAATGGGTACATTGGGTTGCAATACACTCAAACAGGGAGAGGACAAAACATAGTGACAAAAATCAGATGGTTATGCTGTAAAGAGGCTGGACACCCCAAACCCGACAAATAAGTTGCTGCAGTGTGGGAACATGATGGAGACATTGTTATGGTAAAAACTCAATGATCATGGGCTCTGGGTGGTAAAAATTCACCAAGGCCAGAAAATTGCCACTCCACCTTGCATCTTGCCAATCATTCACCCTCCAGTTGGGGGGTAACCACAAGAGTTTACTCCCTCTGGGATCTGTAACCCACCCAGAACTCTCTCCAATGTGGTATCCATGGGGTGAAAAAAGGTTGACCCATGACCATTTATCCCTCACATGCTCTGTGGTTACATTTCCAAAAACTTCATCCCCCAGCTCCAACTTCATAAGGTTAGGAGAGTTGTTGGGAGAAAACCAAGGTGGAGTTTCAACAAGCCACAGTCCATATTGGTTGGGGGGTAACTGGAGATCACAAATCCTACTGCTGGCCTCAATGGTGATCCCTGTGGTAACTCTTGAGGCCATTATATTGTACAGGAAGATTTTCTCTTCACCATTGAAGAGGAGGTCTTTACCAGTAAAGATGATCTGAGAACAATCATGGGATAACAAAAAATTGGTACCAGTGACCAGGACTTCATTGAGAGCCACCCTCTCTCTTGCTCTGCCTGACTTGAGATCCCAGCTGGAAAGTGTATGGTTGTCAACCACAAAGATGGTGTCATCAATGATCTTAATGTCCTGAATTTGGGTGTCTGTGTTAATGGGCTGCTGTGGGGTGCCCAAAAGACAGTCAAGGACTGTGACAATACTGGTGTATTTCCGCGTTGTCACAATATATGTCTGGTCTGCAGAAATAGCCACCAGATGCTTTCCATCCATATTGGACTTGACCTTGTTGGGGGGCATAGAGCTAGCACAATTGTCTGGGTGTAATAACTGCATCCCCCCCTCACCCAAGCACAGGATTGATGTTGAGGTGGGTGACTGCAAAAATGTATGGTATGACAACCGGGGCCTGAGATTACTCCAGGGCACATAACCAGTGGGCATATTCTGCCAAATGTGGATCTCATCCCATGATACCCCATAGGCAAAGAAGCACCCATTGGGAGAGAACTTTCCTGGGAGATGGGGTTCTAGAGCCACTTTGATGTGTGATATGATTTTTGAGCTCTGGGTACTGAGTATGACAACCTTATCATAGGTAGTAAAGGATGCATGGAATGAAACTGGGGAGAAGGAGAAGCCCCTAAACTGAGGTGGTACAGGGAATTGAGAAAGCAGATGAAGTGGGCAGGTTGAGGTTGGTTGGAGTTCATGGATATTGATTACATGTTTCTCGTTGAACTTAAGGCTTGTAGCAAACTGGAGAGTATCATTGTGGGCCCAGTGAGCACCCAACTGAGAGTGCCGTAGTGGTGAGATTTGGCCCTGGCACAACTGTGTGCCACTGAAGACATCATATGTGTGGAAGTCTAGTTGGTGTGTGACAGATGTAATTTTTCTTTGGTCCCCATGGAATGCAACCACTTCAGAGCCCTCAATGTCAAATTCCTTGATGACAACCCCTGTGTGTGTATCCCAAACAACAAGCATAAAGTGATATCCGCTCAAAATGGCTGTACGGATTGTCATGGGTTGGGTCTGTCTGTGGAAATGGTACAAATGTGAGTATGGGAAAAGTACAACAGGAGAGCTCCCTTACTCATAGGAACATGCCACCATGGATCCATCAGGTGAAAAGGTGAGAACTTTAGGACAATAACCTCTCTGTGAGAAATAGCTGGGAGGCCTGAAGACAGATGTTCTTTCTAGGGTAGTTGAATCCTGGACATGTATTGTACCCCCAAAATCAGCCACAATGGACTGACCACATGGGGACCAAACTGCACAAGGAACTCCTGCTGCAACTCCAGCACTCGCTGTGCATGAATCCCATGAGGTAGGAACACCAGTCACAACCCTTGCCACTTGGGAGCATGTATGTTGGCCATAGAGTTTCCAAACAATTGATGACTTGGGTGCAAACTGTAGTGCAGAATGGTAAATGTGAGGTGCAGATTGGCTGATGACCTCAAAGAATTCAGTCACAAAGCGGAGGTAGTCTGTGATGGTGTTGAGAAGAGGGTTGATATCAATGGAGGCCTGGATCTGATTTCAGGTAAATATCAAGCAGTCTAGCAATCAAGTGGTCACAAGGAACTCACCCCATTCAACCATTTGGTGGTTGCAGTCAATGCATGAACAGCATTACTCACAGTACCAAGAACACTCAACACCTCCAGCCAGAAGAGGAACTTCTGTTCTAGGAAGTGGTGTAGAGCAGAAACCACCTCCCCAGACTGATTCTCTGTCATGATGAGGTGCTTGTACCATGATCTGCAAGCATACTCCAATGCACCACAGATCCCACTATCCCTAGTCCTCTTTGGCAAATCTACCATCTCAACATTGAGGACATGGTTAGGGATGGAGCACATATCTTTCTTCAGTAAGTTGGTCATCAGTTTGAGGCAGTGCAGCACAAGTTCAGTGTGATAGTCTTGGGAAATGTAGAACCGTGCATCAGCACAGCGAGTGGGGTCTGTGATGAAGTCAGAGAATGACTTGTGGAATGGTTGGACTGGTTGGTTGTGATCTTCAGGTAGGATGAGAAGTGATTGTATCAACTCAAGGAGGCATTGGACCTGGCTATGGCGAAATCCTGTTAGTGTGGCAATTGCAGACAGTGGGAGGGGGTTTGCAGTCAGGACCACAGCACTGAGGATGGAGCGGACAAGAGCATCATCTTTGGGCTTATTTTTGTGGAATGACTTCTGGAAGATTGACATGTAGAGGGAGTCAAGGCTAGTGTATACCTCCAACTCTGTGTCCCCTTCATGGGCTGTGCTCTCTGGGAATGCCATGATCACATCAAGTTGATCTGAGGGATCCTGAAGATGGTGATCAAGGAAGTTGAGTGTTGCAACAGCATAAACAAAGAGCCCAGCTGCCCTTTGACACAGCAAGTTGAGTTCTTTGTCTGTTGGCCAACCATTCATCCCACCACGTTGGAGTGCAAGCCTGGATAGCTCATGTTTGAAAAAGTGACAGATGTCCTCATTGATGGTGGAGGGTTCAACATGGTGAAGGACAAAAGTATTTGTTAGAACCTTCAGGAGTTGGCCACGGAACCCAGACATAATGTGTCTTTCTGGTCGGCTGGTGATGAAGAACTTGACCTGGGGGATTTCTGAAAGCAGCTGTCCAAGGACAAGGAGGATGGCAGATTCTGGGTCTTTGTCCACACACTCATCAAGTGCATCAATCACAATGATGGTTGGAATGTTTGTTGAAGAGAGTGGATCAACAAGAAACTTTTGCATCTGGTCTTGAAGTGACTCATGCACAGCATCAGGATCAGATTGGAGGAGAGGGATTAGTGTGGATCGGAAGTCTGGATACACCTGAGCAAGCTGAAATGCCAATGTGGGAAAGATGCGGTGGAGATCACTGCGATCCTCAAAACCTCTTGAGCAGAAGAATGATGCTCCCAAGCTGCCCTCAGCAAACATCATTTCTGACACAGTTTGTGCAATGGTAGATTTCCCTGTCCCAGCAAGTCCATTGAGCCAGAAAACTGGAGGAGCATCTGGGTCCTTGGTCCAGTGCTCAATCTCCTCCAACACACTCTGTCTGGTTCCCTTGAGACAGCCACTCCGTTTCCCATGTCGGTATCCTGCTCCATGTGCACGATGACAATTATTCAGAACCAACATGTCAGCTTTGGAACAAGTTAGTCCATTTCAATATCTGTTTGAGAGGAGCCTAACCTTGATCCTGTTGTGCTGTCAGACATGCTTACATGGATCTACTTCAGTGACTCACAATAAGCTTGAGGTTCTGATTGTATATTGCCTGTTGGTAAGCAGTCTAGACAGGTAATGAGAGGCCCATAGATGTCATTTTGGATCACCACACCAACCTGATAGTCAATGGCAGCATCTCGAATCTCCTCCACAAGTTCAGACACAATCCAGATATCTTCTTCATTTACTATGAAGCCCACAGTCCCAATGCGGCCCAATACCTCTCTGAGCTTGCTTTTGATCAGATTGAGAGCACTAGAGAGGAATCAGGATAAGATTGAATTGTGGGGGGAGGGGCAACTTACGAGAGCAAAGCACCACGTCGCTTCGACACCCCCTTATCAACCCCATCCCTGGTGCTCTCTCCTGAGCCCAACCTGTGCAACCGTTCCAAAACAGTGGTGATCTTTTCTTTGGTCACAGGTGACTTCTACTGACTGGTCAGGTGGACATTTCGTCAGAGAGATTGGATCAGATCGCACCTCCTGCAGTATCATGAACTTGTCAAAGAAGGACTTGTTACCAAGTATTTTGTCAGCGTCAAGCTCAAGGGTATTGGGAGTAGACTTACAGTGAGGTTCCTGATTTGATTGGATAACGATTCTTCTTGCTGTATCTGCTTGGTGATGTATCTGTGTCAACGCCGTATCATGTACTGCCTGAATTTGACTCGCTCACCAATTTTGTGGGACCGGAGCGTGATCCGGTGTGCCCACCCGAGCCTGAACCCCCTTGAAAGGAGGTAGACATGAGTTTGTTGCTGATTGGAGGTTGCGATCTTGGGGCAGGAGGGAAGTTTTCTGCAGGATGGATGAGTCGAGGCCACAAGGCGATTGTTTGCACTGCCCTTGTTCTGGCGTCAGATTCGGCACTACCTCGCGGGATGGTCATCTGTATGGGGGTTGGTCGTTGACCGACACTGTTGTTGCTCGTGGTGTCGTTGCACTTGTGTGCACTGTGACCCATCTTGGACCATTCACGGTCTCCACACCTGGGTGGTTGGGTATGTTCCTCGTAAACGAATTGTGTGAGTGAGTCACCCGTGTGGGCCCGAGCGGGGTCGTTCCTCACGATGCTTCTATAGTAGTGTAAACAGCTCACTGGGCGAAAAACAGCAAGTCCTTGAGCCTACTGGAGACTGGCGACCGGTGTGTTCATGGAATGGGCCCCCGACACATCGTTTAAGGTGAAGATGGAGGCAACATGGCATCTACTCAAGATCCCCGCCACCTTCGGTGCCGTCCGCCGTCTTTTCTCCAGCAAACAGGCCACCATTTATCAATGCGGACAGGGTCGAAT
>Ga0307509_10008925_pt1 | contig 12642 bp, 7 predicted proteins | sample 10_EM_MG_FD_202245 | JGI IMG/M metagenome (GOLD analysis project Ga0307509, IMG submission 202245) | Populus trichocarpa ectomycorrhiza microbial communities from riparian zone in the Pacific Northwest, United States - 10_EM | ecosystem: Host-associated > Plants > Roots > Unclassified | place...
GACCGTCGACAGCGCGGCTTCGGCCGCTTCTTCGGCTTCTTCCTCGGTCGCGGTGGTCGTTCCGCCGCCGGCAATCAGCAGCGTGGCCGCATCCGGCGCCTGCTCATAGACCGCGATGCCCATGTCGTTGAGCATCGAGACGATCGCCTCGAGGATCTCGTTGTCGACGAGCTTCTCGGGCAGGTGGTCGTTGATTTCCTGGTGCGTCAGGAAACCCCGCGTCTTGCCCATCTTGATGAGGGTCTTCAGCTCCTGGCGGCGCTTGGCGACTTCCTCTTCGGTGAGCGCGGTCTCGTCCAGGCCGAACTCGCGCATCAGCGCGCGCTCCTTGGCGCGCGACACCTTCATGCGCAGCGGCTTGGCCTTGGCTTTCTCCGCATCGTCGACGGCCTCGACCTCGGGCTCGCCCTCCAACTCGGCTTCGACGTCGGAAAAATCCTCTTCCGGCGGCTCTTCCTTCTTCGCCTTGTCGTCGACCTTGCCGGCCTTGCCCTTGGCAGCGGCCTTGCCCTTGGCGGCCGGCTCGGCCGCTTTCGCTTTGGCGTGCTCGGCCGGTTTGGCCGGCTTGTGCGCCGGCTCGGCCTTGGCTGCTTTCGCCGACGCCGCACCCTTGGCTACCGCCTTCTTCTTGTCCTCGGCCTCGATGTCGGGCTTGTGGGACTTCGCCGATTTGGCAGGCACAGCGGCCTTCACGGCCTTGGCGGGGGCGGCGCTCTTCTTCGCAGTCATGCGGATCCTCGGATGGTATGTGGGCGCGTCAAACGCGCGGCCTTGCGGGCAGCGTGGCGGACATGCCGGAACTCAAGCCGACGCGGCACATGCCATCGGTCGGCTTCGGGCGGGCAAGCTCGGGTGAACATTGCTTGAAGCTGCAGCCCTTGCGGGTAAAGGGTGGCCTTGTGTGTGACCCTGGATCAGAGGGTGGCCGGGGCCCGGAGGTGCTGCTGTCACTCTTGCCGCGCGTACAAACCCTCGATTATCGTCGAAGAGGCCCCCGCCGTCAAAGCGGCGGGTTATTTTTCTCAGCCCGGGGCGCCGATCACGGTCTGTGCGAGCTTGGCCTTCAGGCCGGCGCGTTCGAGGCCGAGTTCCTTGCCGCGGCGCTGTGAATCGGGTGAGAGGTCGCCCGACTCGAAGAGCTGCTTCAGTTCATCTTCCACGACCTGCAGATGCAGGCGGTCCAGCAGGATTGCAAGCTCGCCGGCCAGGTTCGAGCCGGAATCCGGGTCGTGAAACGCCGCGACGCGCTCGATGACCGCGCCGCTGCCGTCGTCCTGGGCCTGGGCGCGCAGGTCGGCCAGCACCGCCGGAGGCGACTGCGGGCCATGCTCGAGCAGGCCGCGCTCCACGCTACCGAACAGGACGCCGTATGGCGCGGCCTGCTCGGCCAGCAGGTCGTGCGACTCCCCGTCCAGCCCCGCCCACAGGTCCACACGCTGGATCAGCAGCCACAGTACCCGGTCCAGCAGGTTCGCAGAGCCGCGGCTGACCCGCAAGGCGCGCCTCACGTCGTTGCGCGGACCGGCCGGGCTGCGCTCGCGCGCCGGCTGCGCGATGGCCCAGAGCGCCTGCAGATCGGGCAGTGCCAGGCGCGACAGGCTGGCCAGGTCGCCGAGCAGCTGGCGCTTCAGGGCCCCGTCGGGTAAGGCCTGCCAGAGCGGCTTCGCGTTGGCCAGCATGCGCGCCCGGCCTTCGGCCGATTCCAGGTCGCAGCCCTCGGACGCGGCCTCGAGCAGCTGCCTCGACAACGGCACCGCCTGCGCGATGCACTGCTCGAACGCCTCCGGGCCGAACTCGCGCACGTACGAATCCGGATCGTGCTCGGTGGGCAGGAACAGGAAGCGCACCGTGCGCGTGTCGGTGGCATGCGGCAGGCTGGCCTCGAGCGCGCGACCGGCGGCGCGCCGGCCGGCGGCGTCGCCGTCGAAGCTGAACACCACCGATTCGGTGAAGCGGAACAGCTTCTGCACATGCTCGGCGGTGCAGGCGGTGCCTAGTGTCGCGACCGCATTGCCGAAACCGGACTGCGCCAGCGCGACGACATCCATGTAGCCTTCGACGACCAGCACGTGGCCACGCTGGCGCAGCGCCGTGCGGCCTTCGTAGAGGCCGTAGAGCTCGCGGCCTTTGCTGAACACCGGCGTCTCCGGCGAGTTCAGGTACTTCGGTTCGCCCTGGTCGATGACACGGCCGCCGAAGCCGATGACCTCACCCTGCACCGAGCGGATCGGGAACATGACTCGGTCGCGGAAGCGGTCGTAGCGCTTGGTGTCGGTGTCGTTGCCGTCCTCGGCAGGCTTGGCGATCACCATGCCGCTTTCCTCGAGCAGCGGGTCGTCGTAGCGCGGGAACGCGCTCGCCAGGCTGCGCCAGCCGTCCGGCGCGTAGCCCAGGCCGAAGCGCGCTGCGATCTCGCCCGACAGGCCGCGCTGCTTCAGGTAGTCGATCGCGCGCGGGCTGCCGCGCAGCTCGCGTTTGTAGTGTTCGGCGGCCTTCGCGAGCACCTCGGTCAAGGTGGCCTGGCGCTGCTTCTGCGCCGCCGCGCGCTCGCGTTCGGCGGGCGAGCTGTCGTCTTCCGGGACGGTCATGCCGACCTGCTGCGCCAGGTCACGCACGGCGTCCGGAAAGCTCAGCCCGGCGTGTTCCATCAGGAATCCGACCGCGTTGCCGTGCACGCCGCAGCCGAAGCAGTGGTAGGTCTGGCGCGACGGGCTGACGATGAAACTGGGCGACTTCTCGCCGTGGAAGGGGCACAAGCCCTTGTGGTTGATGCCTGCCTTCTTGAGCTGCACGTGCCGGCCCACCACCTCGACGATGTCGGCGCGAGAGAGCAGGTCGTGGATGAAGCCGGGCGGAATCACCACCCAAGTCTAAGCGCCCGAGACGGGCGTGTTCAGATGGCGAAGTCCTCGATCTTGCGCCCGGCGGCAAGGGCGGCTTTCAGCCAGTTCGGTTGCAGGCCGCGGCCGCTCCAGGATTCCCCGGTTGCCTGGTTCCGGTATTTCGCTGCGACCTTTCCGCCGCGCGGTGCGCCCGCCTTGCTGGCCGTTTTTGTGCCCAGATCGGCCAGCGTCAAACCATATTCGGCCATCAGGGCGCGAACCCTGGCAATGGCGTCGGCCCGCTCGCTCTTCTTTTTCAGCTCGATTTCGCGTTCGAGCGCTTCCTTTTGGAGCAGAAGGTCCTGCAGCGTGGCCATGGAGAAATCTCCGGGTGAGTATGCGTGTGCGGCGAATTATATTATCCGGCGGCAACATCGCTGCAGGGAGATACTCCCGGGAGCCAATCGCCATCAGGCCGAAGGCGGCACATAGCCGGCCGGCTGCTCGGCACCCCCGCCGAAGAAGAACTGCTCCATCTGGCGTGCCAGATACTGGCGAGCGCGCTGGTCGGCGAGGTTCAGGCGGTTTTCGTTCACCAGCATGGTCTGGTGCTTCAGCCAGAGTTGCCAGGCTTCCTTGCTGACGCCGTTGTAAATGCGCTTGCCGAGTTCTCCGGGGTAGGGCGCAAAGTCAAGCCCGTCAGCTTCCTTCTTCAGATAGACACATTGCACGGTGCGCGCCATGGGGATTCCTTTCAGAGTTTCTTGACCAGCACCTGCGAACGCCGGTCCCAGTTGTATTTGCGCTTGCGCGCTTCGGGCAACCATTCCGGGTCGACCTGCGCAAAACCGCGCTTGATGAACCAGTGCATGGTGCGTGTCGTCAGCACGAAGATGCTTTCCAGGCCCATCGCCTTGGCGCGCTGCTCGACGCGCTTGAGGATGCGTTCGCCGTCACCCTGGCCCTGCACGTTGGGCGACACGGTGAGCGCCGCCAGTTCGGCCGTGCGGGCCTCCGGGTACGCATACAGCGCGGCGCAGCCGAAGATCACGCCATCGTGCTCGATCACGGTGTAGTGGCCGATGTCGCGTTCGATCTCGGTGCGGCTGCGCTTGACCAGCGTCCCGTCGGTCTCGAACGGCTCGATCAACTGCAGGATGCCGCCGATGTCGTCGGCGGTCGCTTCGCGCAGGCTCTCGAGCTTCTCGTCGACCACCATCGTGCCGATGCCGTCGTGCGTGAACACCTCCAGCAGCAGCGCACCGTCGGTCGCAAACGGGAGGATGTGCGAGCGTTCCACACCGCCCTGGCAGGCTTTCACGCAGTGGCGCAGGTAGAACGCGGTATCGGTGGGCTGGGTCGGGTTCGGCAGGCTCGCGAGCAGACGCTCGGCGTCGGCCAGCGCGAGTTCGGTGTCGATCGGGCTCTCCGGATCGTCCGATGTCTCGCGGATGCCCGGCACCTCGGTCATGAAGAGCAGCTTGTCGGCCTGCAGCGCGATCGCCGTGCTCGTCGCCACGTCTTCCATCGTCAGGTTGAACGCCTCGCCGGTGGGCGAGAAGCCGAACGGCGAGAGCAGCACCATCGAGCCGATGTCGATGACGCGCCGCATCGCCGCCGCATCGACCTTGCGCACCACGCCGCTGTGCATGAAGTCCACACCATCGACGATGCCGACCGGCCGCGCGGTGAGGAAGTTGCCCGACACCACGCGCACGATCGCATTCGCCATCGGCGTGTTCGGCAGCCCTTGCGAGAACGCCGCCTCGATCTCGAAGCGCAGCTGGCCGGCCGCCTCCTGAGCACAGTCGAGCGCGACGGCATCGGTGATGCGCAGGCCGTGGCTGAAGCGCGCCGGGTGCCCTTTCACGCGCAGCTGCTCGTTCACCTGCGGGCGGAAACCGTGCACCAGCACGAGCTTGATGCCCATCGCCTGGAGGATCGCGAGGTCCTGCGCGAAGCGATCCAGCCTGCCGGCGGCGATCAGCTCGCCGGCGATCGCCACCACGAAGGTCTTGCCGCGGTAGGCGTGGATGTGCGGTGCGACATGGCGGAACCACGGCACGAAGGTGTGGGGAAAGACGAGGCTCATGGATCGTGGGGCAGGGCGGTGCGATTTTGCCCGAGACCCGGGCGGCACCCCGGCGCGGGCCTTCTCGGACCTTCTCAGATAATGCGCGCCTCGTGTCGAACCGCCCCTCTGCTCCCCGCACCGCGAACCCGGTGCCGCCCATCACGTTCCCCGAATCGCTGCCGGTCTCGGGGCGGCGCGACGAGATCGCACGCGCGATCGAGGCGAACCAGGTCGTGATCGTCTGCGGCGAAACCGGTTCGGGCAAGACCACGCAGTTGCCGAAGATCGCGCTGACGCTGGGTCGCGGGCTGGGCACGGGTGGCAAGGGCCTGATCGGCCACACGCAGCCGCGCCGCATCGCGGCGTCGAGCGTGGCCAAGCGCATCGCGCAGGAGATCAACTCGCCGCTCGGCGAGGTGGTCGGCTACAAGGTGCGCTTCCAGGACCGCCTGCAGAGCGGCGCGTCGGTCAAGCTGATGACCGACGGCATCCTGCTCGCCGAGACGCAGAGCGATCCGCTGCTGCGCGCCTACGACACGCTGATCATCGACGAGGCGCACGAGCGCAGCCTGAACATCGACTTCCTGCTCGGCTACCTGCGCCAGATCCTGCCGCGCCGGCCCGACCTGAAGATCATCGTGACCTCGGCGACGATCGATGCCGATCGCTTCGCGCAGCACTTCGCGTCGCGCCACGGCCCGGCGCCGGTGATCCAGGTGTCGGGCCGTCTGTTCCCGGTCGAACAACGCTGGCGGCCGTTCGAGGAGAGCCGCGAGTTCGACCTGAACGACGCGATCGGCGCCGCGGTCGACGAACTCTGGCGCGAAGGCTCGGGCGACGTGCTCGTGTTCCTGCCCGGCGAACGCGAGATCCGCGAGGCCGCCGAGCACCTGCGCAAGCATCATCCGCCGGGGGTCGAGGTGGTGCCGCTGTTCGCGCGCCTTTCGCAGCAGGAGCAGGACCGCGTGTTCGAGTCGCACAGCGCGCGCCGCATCGTGCTCGCCACGAACGTGGCCGAGACCTCGCTGACCGTGCCGGGCATCCAGTTCGTTGTCGACGCCGGCACGGCACGCGTGAAGCGCTACAGCTACCGCAACAAGGTCGAGCAGTTGCTCATCGAGCCGGTCAGCCAGGCTGCGGCGAACCAGCGCGCCGGCCGCTGCGGCCGCGTCAGCGACGGCATCTGCATCCGGCTCTACGACGAGAAGGGCTTCGCCGAGCGACCGCGCTTCACCGACCCGGAGATCCTGCGCTCGTCGCTGGCAGGCGTGATCCTGCGCATGAAGGCGCTGGGCCTGGGCAACGTCGAGGACTTCCCATTCCTCGAACCGCCGCCGAAGCGCGCGATCGCCGACGGTTATCAGCTGCTCTCCGAACTCGGCGCGGTCGACGACGCGAACGAGCTCACCGCGATCGGCCGCGAGCTGGCCAGGCTGCCGCTCGATCCGCGTGTCGGCCGCATGATCCTCGAGGCGCGCGACCGCCAGGCGCTCACCGAGGTGCTCGTGATCGCGAGCGCGTTCAGCCTGCAGGACGTGCGCGACCGCCCGCTCGAGCAGCAGCAGGCGGCCGACGCGGCGCACAAGAAGTTCGACGATGAACGCTCAGAGTTCAGTGGCGACCTGAAGCTGTGGAAGTGGCTCGAAGACAGCCGCGGTGCGAATCCGAAAGAGAAGGGCGAACACAAGCTCAGCGTGCGAAAGCAGGAGCAGCTGCTGCGCGACAACTTTGTCTCGCCGCGGCGCGTGCGCGAATGGCGCGACCTGCATTCGCAGTTGCACACGGTCGTGGCTGAACACGGCTGGCGGTTGAATCAGGCGCCAGCCACCTACGAGCAGCTGCACCTGTCGATGCTCGCTGGGCTGCTCGGCAACATCGGCTGCAAGAGCGAGGACGAGGACTGGTACCTCGGTGCACGCGGCATCCGTTTCCATCGCCATCCGGGCACGCACCTGTCGAAGAAGCCCGGGCGCTGGATCGTCGCGGCCGAACTGGTCGAGACCACGCGCCTGTACGGCCGTGGCATCGCGGCGATCGAGCCGCAGTGGCTGCCCGGCATCGCCGCCCACGTGATCAAGACGCAGCTGCTCGAGCCGCACTGGGAGAAGAAGGCCGGCGAGGTGGTGGCGCTGGAGCGCGCCACGCTGTACGGCATCGTCATCTACAACAACAAGCGCGTGAACTTCGGCCAGGTCGATCCGGCTGCGGCGCGCGAGATCTTCATCCGCGAGGCGCTGGTGAACGGCGAGTGGGAGACGAAGCTGCCGTTCCTCGCCGCGAACCGCAAGCTGATCGCGCAGGTCGAGGAGCTCGAGCACAAGGCGCGCCGCCAGGACGTGCTGGTCGATGACGAACTCATCTTCGCGTTCTACGACCAGCAGATCCCGGCCGACGTGCACAGCGGCGCGTCGCTCGAGCGCTGGCACCGTGAGGAAGTGAAGAAACAGCCGAAGCTGCTGCTGCTCACGCGCGACGAGCTGATGCGCCACGAGGCGGCGGGCATCACGACCGCGGCGTTCCCGAAGACGATCCGCCTGGGCGGCATCGACTGCGCCGCGAACTACCTGCACGAGCCGGGCGACGCGAAGGACGGCCTGACCGTCACGGTGCCGATCTACGTGCTGAACCAGGTCAACGACGAACGCTGCGACTGGCTCGTGCCGGGCATGCTGAAGGACAAAGTGCTTGCGCTCGTGAAGACGCTGCACCAGCGCCCGCGTTCGCGCCTCGTGCCGCTGCCGGCGTATGCCGAGGAGTTCGTCGCCGAGACCGATTTCGCGCAGGGCGACCTGCTCGACACGCTGTTGCGCCACGTTCGCGAACGCACCCAGATCGCGGTGCAGCGCAACGACTTCAAGCAGGAGCAGCTGAGCCCGCACCTGCTGATGAACTTCCGTGTCGTCGACGAACACGGCCGCCAGCTTGGCCACGGGCGCAACCTCGCGGTGCTGAAGGCCGAGCTCGGCGGTCAGGCGCGTTCCGCGTTCCAGGCGCTGGCGGCATTGAAGGCGCCTGGCGCGGCGGCGCCCGCAGCGAACCCGACACGGCGCGAGCCGGACGGCGCGCAGACCGCTGTGGCCGTGGCCGTGCCCGTGCCCGCACCGGCGCGCCCAGCGGAGCGCTACACCACCTGGATCTTCGGCGAACTGCCCGAGCTGCTCGAGCTGCGCAAGGGCGGCCAGTCGCTGGTCGGCTTTCCGGCGCTGATCGACCAGGGCGACCATGTGCAGATCGAGGTGTTCGACGAGCCCGAGGTCGCGGCGACAAAACACCGCGGCGGGCTGCGCCGGCTCGTCGCGCTGCAGATCCGCGACGCGCTGAAGTACCTCGAGAAGAACATTCCCGACCTGCAGAAGATGGCGGCCGCCTTCATGTCGCTCGGCACGCCAGACGAACTGCGCGCGCAGATCGTCGAGCTCGCGCTCGACCGTGCGTTCCTCGCCGATCCCCTGCCCACCGATGCGGCGAGCTTCGCGCGCCGGGTCGACGAGGGGCGCGGCCGGCTCACGCTGATCGCCAGCGAGATCGCACGCGCCGCCGGCGTCGTGCTGGTCGAATGGGCCGCGGCGCAGCGCAAGCTGAAGGACAGCCGACCTGCGAAGGAGACCGCCGACGACATCGCGGCGCAGCTCGCGCGCCTGGTGCCGAAGCGCTTCATCGTGACCACACCCTGGGCGGCGCTGGCGCATCTGCCGCGCTACCTGAAGGGCGTGCAGATGCGGCTCGACAAGTGGCGGGCCGACCCGGTGCGCGATGCACAACGCCTGGCCGAACTGCGCCCGCTCGAGCAGCGGTTCACGCGCGCACTGGCCGAGCGCAAGGGGGTGGGCGACGCGCGGCTCGACGAGTTCCGCTGGCTGCTCGAGGAACTGCGCATCAGCCTGTTCGCGCAGGAACTTCGCACGCCGCAGCCGGTCAGCGTCAAGCGCCTGGAAAAGGCCTGGGAACAGCTGCAGCGATGAGTCGCCGCTCGGGCTACAGTGCGCGCAACAGGAGGCCGCATGACGACGATCACGCCGGAATGGGTCGTGGTGCCCGACACGCCGCAGCAGATCGACGCCGTGGCGCGCCAGTGCCGCCGTTTGGTCACGAAGCGTGCGCTGCTCGGCGCCGGCGTGGCGCTCGTGCCTATCCCCGGGGTCGACTGGGTCACCGACATCGGCATCCTGATGAAGCTGATCCCCGACATCAATCGCGCCTTCGGCCTGACGCCCGAACAGGTCGAGCGGCTGTCGCCGGACCGGCGCCTGGTCGTCTACAAGGCGATCTCGGCCGGCGGCAGCATGCTGCTGGGGCGCCTCGTCACGCGCGAGATGGTGATGCAGGTGCTCAGGATGGTCGGCCTGCGCCTGACGACGCAGCAGGCGGCCAAGTACGTGCCCATCGCCGGCCAGGCGGTGTCGGCGGTGCTGACCTTCTCGGCGCTCAAGTACGTCTGCGAGCAGCACATCCGCCAGTGCATGGATGTCTCGCGCCAGCTCGCGCTGCCGGCGCCCGCGGCTGCGGCTTGACGCTCGCTACAATCGGCGCGTTCGGGGTGTAGCGCAGCCTGGTAGCGCAACTGCTTTGGGAGCAGTGGGTCGGATGTTCGAATCATCTCACCCCGACCATCAGATCGGCCCGCGACGGCCCCTCACTGCCCGTAGCTCAACTGGATAGAGCAGCTGCCTTCTAAGCAGCAGGTCGGGGGTTCGAGTCCCTCCGGGCAGGCCAACGAGTCTCAGGAGTACGCGATGGCAACGCCAAAACTGTGGGCCGGCGCCAGCGGCTACGCTTTCAAGGAATGGAAGGGCAGCTTCTATCCCGAGAAGATCAAGCCCGAGGAGATGCTCGCGTGGTATTCGGAGCGGCTGCCCTCGGTGGAGATCAACAACAGCTTCTACCAGATGCCCAAGGTCAACGTGCTGGAGCACTGGGCCGAGGTCACGCCGGAGGCGTTCCGCTTCTCGATCAAGTCGCCGCGCCGCATCACACACGACGCTCGCCTCGCGGCTGACAAGGCCGCCGACTCGGTCGCCTACCTGTACAAGAACCTGGCGTCGCTCGGTGCGAAGCGCGGGCCGGTGCTGTTCCAGCTGCCGCCGTTCCTGAAGAAGGACCTGCCGCGGCTGACCGAATTCCTGCAGCTGCTGCCCGAAGGCCACCGCGCCGCCTTCGAGTTCCGCCACGACAGCTGGTTCGACGACGAGGTGTACACGCTGCTGCGCGGCGCCGGCGCATCACTGTGCCTGTCGGAGCGCGAAGACAGCACGCCGCCGCCGCTGGTGGAAACCGCGCCGTGGGGCTACGTGCGCCTGCGCCTGGAGAACTATTCCGAGGCCGATCTCGCGGCCTGGTACGAGCGCCTTGCGGCGACGCAGTGGCAGGAGGTGCATGTGTACTTCATGCACGAGCCGACCGCGCCCGGCTACGCGGCGGCACTGTTGAAACTCCAAGCGTCCTGAGGCTGGCCGTCAGGGTCTGCCGGCAGGTCCAGTAGTCCGCCCACGGGTCGATAGACTGGAACGACAGGTGTTCGCGCGCCGTGCGCACGTTCCACTGATCGCCACGCTTCAGGCTGTTCAGGTCGTCCCAGGCCAGGGGCATCGACACGCCGAGGCCGGGCCGGGCGCGTGCCGAGAATGCCGCAGCCGTCGTCGCGCCGTGGTTGTTGCGCAGGTAGTCGACGAAGATCCTGCCGACGCGGTTGGCGGCGCCCATGCGTGCCACGAAGCGCTGCGGGATCACGCGCGCCAGGTGCTCGACGGCGGCCTGCGCGAAAGCCTTCACCACGTCCCAGTCGTCGCGCGGTGTCAGGGGCACCACCACGTGCAGGCCCTTGCCACCGCTCGTCTTCAGCCAGCTGTCGAGGCCGAGTTCCTGCAGCAGGCCGCGCACCAGCGTGGCCGCCTCGAGCACCCGTTCCCAGCGTTCGCCTTCGCCGGGGTCGAGATCGAACACCACGCGGTCGGGCTTGGCAATCTTCTTCGCCACCGCGTTCCAGGTGTGGAACTCGATCACGTTCAGTTGCGCCGCACCGATCAGCGCCTTCTTCGTCGGCACTTCCAGCAGCGCAGCGTGGCCGGGCCAGAGCGCCGGGTCAAGCTCCTTGATGCCGGTGATCTGCAGCGACTCGACATGCTTCTGGAAGAACAGCTCGCCGCCCACACCGGTAGGCCCGCGCACCAAGGAGCAGGGCCGGCCCTTCAGGTGCGGCAGCATCCACTCGGCCACCGACTCGTAGTAGCGCACCAGCTCGAGCTTGGTGACCCCGGTGCTCGCGTCGATCACGCGCTCTGGGTGCGAGACCTTGATGCCGTCGACGGTGCTGCCGCCGGCCTTTACCAGTGCCGGACCCTGCGGCATCACGGCGCTCTCGCGCTTCACAGTCTGCGCGTCCTTGTCGATGCGCAGGCCCAGGTACTTCGCATGCCGGATCTGGCTGTCGGGCGTCCAGTCCGAGAACTCGACCTCGGCCACCAGCACGGGCTTCACGAAATGCTGGGCCGCGGGGTCGCGCACGGCCCAGCGGTGCTGATGCAGTGGCTGGGTTCCGAACGGCGACTTGGCGACCTCGGTCTTCTTCAGCTGCTTCTTCAGGCCGGCGGCGGTCATCGCGTTCCATCCGGTGCCGACGTTGCCGACGTAGACCAGCTGTCCGGCATCGTCGTGCACCGCGAGCAGCAGGCTGCCGATCTCGGCCTCTCCGCCGGAGCGGTCGGTGTAGCCGGCGATCACGAACTCCTGGCGCAGCTTGTTCTTCAGCTTCAGCCAGGTCTCGGTTCGGCGCGATTCATAGGGCGCGTCCTTGCGCTTGGCGATCACGCCCTCCAACCCCATGCGGCGTGCCGATTCGAGGATCGATGCGGCGTCGGCGTCGAAGTCCGCGCTGAAGCGCAGGTGTTCGTCCGGATGTTCGGCGAGCAGTTGCTGGAGCAGTTGGCGCCGCTCGACCAGCGGCACCGCGCGCAGGTCGTAACCCTCGAAGTAGGGAACGTCGAAGAGAAAGTAGACGATGCCCTCGGGTCGCGAGCGGTCGAATGCGTTCTGCAGCGCATTGAAGTCCGGCATGCCGGTCTTGCCCATCACGACGATCTCGCCGTCGAGCCAGGCGCTTTGCAGGCTGAGTCCGCGCACGGCCTCGACGAGCCCCGGCATCTTGGCCGACCAATCGTGGCCGCCGCGCGTGATCAGGCGCACCGCCTTGCCATCAACACGTGCCATCAGGCGGTAGCCGTCGAGCTTGATCTCCCAGCTCCAGTCACCCGAGGTCGGTGCGCCGGCGGCGAGTGTGGCCAGTTGCGGCGTGAGCTTTGCCGGCAGCGGCGCTTTCACGGCGCCGGCCGAGCCGGCGCTGCTGCCCGAGGGCTTGGGGGGCTTGGCGACCACGCTGTCGGGCAGCGCGCTGACGACGTCGTACTCGCTGTGCGGCCTCGCGTGGCGGTCACGCTTCTTGAACAGCAGCCAGGGCTCCTGACGGTCGCCGGGCTTGGCGATGCGCACCAGCTCCCACAGCCCGAACATCTTGTGGCCGTGCAGCGCGAACACCAGCTTGCCGTCCTTCAGGCCCTGGTGCGGGTCAACTGTCGGCTCCCAGGTGCCGTTGTCCCAGACGATCACCGTGCCCGCACCGTACTGGCCGCGCGGGATCGTGCCTTCGAAGCTGTTGTACGACAGCGGATGGTCCTCCACGTGGATCGCCATGCGCATGTCCTTGGGGTCGTAGCTGGGCCCCTTGGGCACCGCCCACGACAGCATCACGCCGCC